>Ga0334722_10005487_pt1 | contig 12778 bp, 13 predicted proteins | sample C3_bottom_MG_FD_207210 | JGI IMG/M metagenome (GOLD analysis project Ga0334722, IMG submission 207210) | Sediment microbial communities from Yellowstone Lake, YNP, Wyoming, USA - C3_bottom | ecosystem: Environmental > Aquatic > Freshwater > Lake > Sediment | place: USA: Wyoming | collected...
GCCGGGGCGATGGCCTGGCCGCAGGTTCGGCACGTCCCGTACGACCCGTCGGCGACCCGGGCGAGCGCCTCCTCAACATGGGTGAGCTGGGCGCGCTCGTGCTCGCGAAGGGCGAGGTCACGCTGCTGCTCGAAGACGTGGGTCGCGGAGGCTGCCTGGGATCCATAGGTCATCTGCCCGGGTCCCTCGATCGGCTCGTCGAGCGAGGCTCGAAGACGGGCAGCCTCGGCCTTCAGGGCGGCGTGGACCGCGGTCACATCACGGGGATCGGTCACCGCGCAAGCCTAGCAGCGCAGGTGCCGCGGGCCCGCGTCCGGCGCCGAACTGGCCCCTGAGGAGACTGCCGGTGTCCCGGATCAGCGCACGCTGCCGGCGCTCTCCGCTCCGGCCAGCCGGGCCGAAAGGTACACCGGAAAGACGCTCAGCAGGATCATCGCCAGGGCCACAACGTTCACGATCGGCCGCGCGTTGGGCAATCGGAAGTTGGCAAAGATCCAGATCGGCAGGGTCTGTTCCGTCCCGGCCGTGAAGGTCGTCACGATGATCTCGTCGAACGACAGCGCGAACGCCAGCAGCGCCCCGGCGAACAAGGCCGTGGCGAGGGACGGGAAGGTGATCCGTCGGAAGGTCTCCCAGCTGTCGGCCCCGAGATCCATCGATGCCTCCTCGAGCGACCGCCCGAGCCTGCGGAGGCGAGCCACAACGTTGTTGTAGACCACGACGACACAGAACGTGGCGTGGCCGACGATGATCGTGGCGATCCCGAACTGCGGGCCATTCACATGGAAAGGCCCGATATCGAAACCGGTGATGCCGGCGTTCATGGCGGCATTCAACGCCATGCCGGTCACGATGCCCGGGAGGGCGATCGGCAGGACCACGATGAAGCTGACCGCCTCTCGCCCGAAGAATCGGTAGCGATGGACCGCGAAGGCGGCCGCCGAGCCGAGGACCAGCGCGACGACCGTGGCGCCCAGCGCCGCCTGGATGGACAGCGCAAACGCCTCGCGGACCTGCTGGTTCTTCAGGGCGACGTCGAACCAGTGGAGCGAGAACGTTCCGGTGATGCCCTTTTCAGCAACGCTGCCGATGAGCCGGATCCAGGACTGGTTCTTCGAGGTGTTGAAGGCGTAGACGATGACGACGAGGATCGGGACGTACAGGAAGAGGAGCGTCAGCGCGCTGGCCGCTCGAAGCCCGATACGAGACAGTCGGCCGCCCATCTCAGAGGGCCTCGAACGCGCCCAGGCGGCGCGCGATCAGGAGATAGGCGGCCATGATCAGGACGGGTACGGTCGCGTAGGCCGCGGCGAACGGGATGTTCCCCGACACGCCGACGTGGCCGTAGACGACGTTCCCGATGAACTGGTCGCCCGAGAAGATCGCCGGGGTGATGTAGTCGCCCAGGGTCAGCGAGAAGGTGAAGATCGATCCGGCGACGATCCCAGGCAGGGCGAGCGGCAGGATGATCCGGCGGAACGTGGTCCAGGCGTGCCCGCCGAGATCGGACGACGCCTCGAGGAGCGACTGCGGGATCCGCTCCAGGCCGGCATAGACCGGCAGGATCATGAACGGCAGCCAGATGTAGCTGAAGACAAGGGTGATCGCGACGTCGCCGAGGGTACCCGGGCCGGACAGGCCGACGAAGCCGAGCGCCCAGTTCAGGAACCCGTCTTCGGACAGGATGACCCGCCATGAGTAGACCCGCACCAGGTAGCTGATCCAGAGTGGCAGGGTCACCGCGATGAACAGCGCCTTGCGGGTCCGTCCCGAGGCCACGCGCGCCATGAAGAAGGCGAGCGGAAAGGCGAGGAAGGCGTCCACGATCGTGACGAGGCCGGCGATCCCCGCCGTGTGTGCCGCGATACGGAGGTAAGGTCGCTCCGGCGACAGGAGCTCCCCGAAATTCTGCAGGCTCGGCTCGCGGACGATCGCCGTGGTCACAGGATCGAGCCGCCACAGGGACGACACGAGCAGAACGACCAGCGATCCGAGATAGATGACGGCCAGCCACAGGATCGGTGGTGCCAGCAGCGCCCCAAGGACCAGGCGAGGCCGCCGGTAGAGCGCGGCAGACGCTCGTCGCAGCGCGGAACCGGGGATGGCCGTCCGCGTGTTCATGGTTGCCATGAGCAGTCGGCGCCCGGCCCGCGGGGCGGGCCGGGCGCCTTGGATATCCCTCAGCCGCCTAGCTGGAGGCCTTGATCTCGTCCCAGGCCTTGAGCCATTCGGAGAAGTCGATGCATGTCGTGCCGCGGGCGTCCCCACATTCGGCGAGCGGCGTCTTCCAGAACTTGACGGCGGCGGCGTACGCGTCATCGGACGCGTGGTTGGCCTCGCAGAAGCCTGCGTATCCGTACGGGCCTGGACTGGCGTCCATGAGCGGGCAGGCCGCCAGGTTCGCCGGCGCCTCGCCGAAGTACTCCGCGACCTGCTGCTGCGTCGATGGCTGGATCATCCAGTCCATCCACATCAACATGCAGTTCGGGTGCGCGGCGTTGGCCGACATCATCCAGGTGTCCGCCCAGCCGGTCGCACCCTCCTTGGGCAGGACGGCATCCACCGGGATCGGCGGATCCTCGGCCTGCAGGACGCCGATCTGGTAGGGCCAGGTCGTGCCCAGCACCGACGTTCCGTTTTCGAAGTCGACAATCTGATCCGAGTAGGTGCCCCAGTACTTGCCGATGATCTTGCGCTGATCCTTGAGCAGCGCGACCGACGCGTCGAACTGGGCCTGCGTCAACTCGTATGGATCCGTGATCCCAAGGTCAGGCTTCGTCTTCGACAGGTAGAGCGCCGCGTCGGCAATGTAGATCGCGTAATCGTACGCGGTGACCTTGCCGGAGTACGGCGAGGCGGGATCGAAGACGACACCCCAGCTGTCGGGCGCCGTCTTGACCACGTCCGTGTTCCACATCAGCAGGTTGGCGCCCCATCCATGCGAAACGCCGTAGTGCACCCCGTTGATCGTGTTATGGACTGGGCTCTGCATCGCCGACCACATGTTCTTCCACTCTGGGAACAGTTTCTCAACGTCAACTGCCGCGATCCTACCCTCGGTGATCAGGCGGACCGTGGCATCACCGGAGGCGCTCAGGCCGTCGTAGAGGGAGCCGCCGCCCTGCCGCATGAGGGTGACCATCTCGTCCGAACTGCCGGCATCCTTGATCGTCTTCACGATGCAGCCGGTCTTCGTCTCGAACGGGTGGACCCAGTCGTACTCCGGGAGATTTGCGCCGGACTCTGCGTAGCCAGGCCAGACGATGAGGTTCAGCTCCCCTTCGCCGGGGCCGATCGCGTCAATGATCGTCGGGCCCGTGCTGGGCTCGGCGGTCGGGGCTTCTGTCGGAGCGGCGGTCGGGGCTTCGGTCGCCGCGGCGCTCGGCGCGGGCGACGCGCCCGAGCCACAGGCCGATACCACGATCGCCGACGCGGCCAGGACGGCCGCCAGGTTCCGGTAGCGCATCTCTCCTCCTCCTCGATGTCTCCGCGTCATTCGTTGACGCGGAGTGCGTGCTCCCGCTTCCAGATCAGCCGCACGGGACGACCTTGTGCGGCCAGCACCTCCATGGACGAGGTGCTCAGGTTCTGCTGCGTGACGACGAGTTCCGAGCCCGCGTCGAGCGCCACGATATAGCGCGTGTCGGGTCCTAGATAGACCACGGTTCGAATCGTGCCATCGGCCGCGATCTCGTCGCCCGCGATGTCCGTGCCTGGCTCGGCCAGACGGATCTTCTCGGGCCGGACCGTGAACAGGCCGCCAGTCCCGAGCAGGGCCTCGGCTGCCGTGCCGCGAATCAGGTTCGAGGTGCCGACGAAACCGGCGACGAACGCCGTCGCGGGTCGCTCGTAGAGCTCGGCCGGCGTGCCCACCTGCTCGATCCGGCCGCGGTTGAAGACCGCCAGCCGGTCGCTCATCGTGAGCGCCTCCTCCTGGTCATGGGTGACGTAGATGAAGGTGATGCCGACCTGCTGCTGGATGGCCTTCAACTCGAGCTGCATCTCCTCGCGAAGCTTCAGGTCGAGCGCCCCGAGGGGTTCGTCAAGGAGCAGCACGCGTGGCCGGTTCACGAGCGCACGCGCAAGGGCTACGCGCTGCCGCTGGCCGCCGGATAGCTGCCCCGGCTTGCGGGCCTCGTAGCCCTCGAGCCGAACCATCCGCAGCGCGTCGGTGACTCGAGCGTCACGCTCGGCCTTCGCGACCTTGCGCACGACCAGGCCGTAGGCCACGTTCTCGCCGACCGTCATGTGCGGGAAGAGCGCGTAATCCTGGAACACCGTGTTGACGTCGCGCTCGAACGGCGCCCGATTCGACACGTCCTCCCCATGGAGGAAGATCCGGCCCTGTGTGGGCAGCTCGAAGCCGGCGATCATGCGAAGAGTGGTCGTCTTGCCCGACCCCGACGGCCCGAGCATCGAGAAGAACTCGCCGTCGAAGATCTCGAGGTCAATTCCGGCGACTGCGATCACCGCGTCACCAGGCCCTGCTTTGATGCCCTTGGCGACCCGCCGGCCGGCGGCATCGCCGCCGAATTGTTTGACGAGGCCCTCCAGGCGGACCGCGGGCACTCTTACCGGCGAGCCGGTCGTGGGAGCGGCCGTTGCTGCCTGCGGAGCACTCGTGACGGCCAATGGGCTCCTCGTGCGGGTCTCGGCCGCAGCTGGGACGAGCGGGACGAAATTCGTCAGGTAGGCGGCGGATGACCACGCCCATCGCAGGTCGGTCTCCGGTCTGCCAGCCTGCGGCTGGCCCGCACTATCCGGTGGCTCGCCCCCCATGTCAAGGGTGCTCGCCCGTAGACTGGCGCCGCGATGCCGCCGATCACGCCGCCCGGCCGCCGTCTCGCTGCGATGTCGGAGGCCATGCTCCTGATCGTCGCCATCGTGGCCTGCGGCGGTGACCCGGCTGCCACGCCGCCGATCAGGCCGGGAACGCCCGGTGACCCGCGCGAGCTCATCCTGCTGGCCAAGGATTACGCCTTCATCCCTGCGATCGTGGACCTCGTGCCCGGTGAGGCGGTCGTCCTCCAGATCGTGAACGGCGGGCTCGTCGTACACGAGGTGGTGATCGGGGGCGTCGAGGTCCAGGACGCCTGGGAAGAGGCCGAGTCGGCGGTCGCCGGCGCGCCTCCCGGCGCTACGCCGGAGGTCTCCGTCGCGCCTGCCCTGGCCGGTCTGCGGGTCGTGGTCCAATCGGGTGAACGGGTCGATCTCGGGTGGACCGTGCCCGAGGACGCGGCCACGGAGGCCGGCGGCTGGCAGGTCGGCTGCCACATCCCCGGCCATTGGGCGGAAGGCATGGTGGTTCCGGTTCGGTTCGTCGGCGTAGACGGCCGGCCGATACCGACGCCCGCGCCCGCGGCCACGCCCGCAGCCACGCCCACGCCCGCGCCATCGGGTTGAAAGGGCGTCCAGAAAGGCCGGGTGATACGCTTCCGCACGCCCCGGATGGCCACGTGCGCAGCGTCGCAGAGGAGTCAAACGCCCAATGGCCTACGTCATCGCCGAGCCATGCATCGATGTCCTCGACATCTCGTGCGTGTCGGTCTGCCCCGTGGATTGCATCCATTACGAGGAAGGCGTCGACCGCAAGCTGTTCATCGATCCCAACGAATGCATTGATTGCGGCGCATGCGAGCCGGAGTGCCCGGTGAACGCCATCTTCCCGGAGGACCAGGTCCCGAGCGAGTGGGCCAACTTCGTCCAGATCGACGCCACCTGGTTCACGGATAGGGGCGCCGCCCGCGTGGCGGTCGACGCGCTCAAGCCTCGCTGACCCCCGAGGGGCGCGCCGCCGGGCGGACGCGCGCCGCCGGGCCGGGCGGCGCGCGTCCGATCCGGCCCGAGCCTCCGATCCGGCGATCCGGACCAAACTGCCGGGCCGCCGATCCGGCTTCGTGGCCGAACTGCGCGTCGCCACGAGGGCCACATTTACAAAGGCCCTGCCACGATGGCTCGTCTCCGCTCATCCAGGCGATCCTTGGGGTCTTCTTGCCATTTGCCACTCAGGTGGGACCTATTCAGGGACTTCTTGCCATTCGTGCATGCAGGGTCGAACCTGACAAGGCTCGTACGAGCACTACGCTCGCGGATCGGACGGGGCGCCGCACATGCCTGGACGAGCTCCCGCATGAGTGGAAACTGACGAGAACCGGCGGGCTGTAGCCGCCCGTGCCGCGACGGCCACGTCCCGCGACGGCCACGTCCCGCGACGAACTCGTGGCAACGCTGATCCTTGAACCGCCCGAATCCGTGGCGCGGCGGCCGCATGGCATACTCGGGCCCATGTCTCCGCTCGCGAAGCGCACCATCGCCACGATCGGGTCCGGCGTCATGGCCGAGGCGATCATCGCCGGCCTGCTTCGGGGCCGGCTCGTCGAGCCCGCCCAGATCGTGGCGAGCCACCCCAGGACGGAACGCCGTGACCAGCTCCAGGCGGCTCACGCCATCCGGACGACGGCCTCCAACGTCGAGGCCGTCGAAGGGGCCGATGTCGTGATCCTGGCGATCAAGCCGCAGATGCTCGGGCGGGTCGGCCGTGAGATCGGGCCGGCGCTCCGGCCTGGCCAGCTCGTGCTGAGCGTGCTTGCGGGAGCGACGACGAAAGCCCTCATCGGGGCGCTCGGCCACGACCAGGTCGTGCGGAGCATGCCGAACACACCGGCTCGGCTCGGCAAGGGAATGACCGTCTGGTTCGCTACCGCTGAGGTCACGCCGGACCAGCGAGCGCAGGCAGCAGCCCTTCTCGGAGCGCTCGGCGCCCAGCTCGAGGTGGACGACGAGAAGCTCGTCGCGATGGCCACGGCAGTCTCCGGGACGGGCCCGACCTACGTGTTCCTGGTGATGGAGGCGCTCATCGATGCCGCCGTCCATCTCGGCTTTCCGCGCCACATGGCCCACGACCTTGTCATCGAGACGCTCGAGGGCAGCACGCTCTTTGCCAAGCAGTCGGGGATGCACCCGGCGGAACTCCGCAACATGGTCACCTCGCCCGGTGGGACGAGCGCAGCCGCGCTCCACGAGCTCGAATCGGGACGACTTCGCACCGTTCTGTCCGAGGCGGTCTGGGCCGCCTTCCGGCGGACCGTGGAGCTCGGCGACCAGCTGGAAGCCGCCATCGTTCCCGGAGAGTCCCCGGCCCGCTAGGTCGGCGCCGTCACCTGGTGCTCGGGCCGGTGCCAGGGTCGGTGCCCGGGCCCGCGCCCGGGAGCCGCATCGCCGCGACGATGACCACCATGACGCCGGCCCCGATCAGCACATCGCCGACGCTGAAGACGTTGGCGAGTGGCATCCACGCCGGCAGCGCGTAGATGTCAGTGAGCGGCCGTAGGGCCGGGTTCGCGAGGACGACGCTGTTGGTGTGATCGCCGGGCCCGCCGATCCCGGCGAGGGCAAGGGCACCGGCATCCGCGGGCATGAACCCCCCGTTTGCCGAGATCGCCAGCAGGTTGGACAGCGCCCCGGCCGCGACGACCGGCATGCCGGTCAGCCACACGTTCCGGGCGACGGCCACGAACACCGCGAGCGTGGATGCCACGTAGATCGCCGGTCCAATGGATCCGGCGATCCTGTCCCCGACCTCGGTGAACAGGACCAGCTGCACGAGCAGCCCGCCGACCGCGAGCCGAGCCCATCGGAACCCGAGGCCGAAGAGGCCGTCCAGCCTGCCCCGCACGACCAGGCCCAGGGCGACGCCCAGCGGGATCGCCCAGAGCATGAACACGGAAGGTCAGGCCCCTCGGGCTTCGAGGATCTCGCGCAGCTGGACGACATGTCCCTCGAGATGCGATGTCACGAAGCGCTCGAACAGCTCATGCACCGGCAGGGCACCCCGAAGAGGATGCAGCCCGACTCGGGCGCCGTCCGCGTCCGTGAGCTCGCGCATCCGCCGGGCGACCCGGGAGCTGTCGGCGGAGAGCCTGGCGAACAGTTCGCGGAACGGAACCGTTCTGTCACGCCCGATCAACCCGACCCGGATCGTGTCCGTCGGCGGCCGTCCGAAGGGCACCGGGTCTCCGGGGTCGCCCTCGAGGATCCGCTCGGCCTCGCCGAGCCAGAACGGGAGCATCTCATCGAGATGAGCGAGCAGCTCGGGCGGACCCCAGCTCGCCTCCGCCTCCGTGCCGAACAGCTCGGCCATCGGCCACGGCGCGGCCGCCGCGACCCGAGGCCGGAGGGCGAGGATGTCGGCGGCCGCCGCCTCGACGCGATCGGCCTGGGCGTGGAGCTCGTTCATGGCTGCGAAGTGTCGCACGGGTCCGCCATGGGAGGCCATCGACCTGGCCGCGTAGGTCATGCGCCGGCTCCCGGGGGTTCGGGGTCGGCAACTTCAAGGCGCTCTTCGAGGCCATCGAGATCGAACCGGCGCGGCGTGGGAACCTGTAGGACCCTCGTATGCGGCGAACCGCCACCTGCGGTGCCGATGGCGGTCCTGTGGCGGGTCTTGGCGTCTGAGTCAGCCGATCCTGATCACGGCGTGAACTCGAACGACGGCACAATGGCCCGGGCGGCGGCGAGATCGGCCGCGGTGGATCCCGCCAGGTTCCGTCGAGGTCGACGATGAACAGGTCCCAGACGCTGTCGGGGCCCTGTGCGTAGAAGCCGCTCCCGAAGACGACGTACTCGGTCTTGTCGCACGTTGAGAGCACGTCGAGGCGATCACCACGCGTGCGAACGAGGTCGACGAATGCCGCCTGATTACCGCGCTGTGCCGACTCGACGAGGTCGCGATCCACCGGCTGCTCCCGGCTTGGACGTCCATCGGGGACGCCGTCCACCCATATTGGTGGACCCGCACGCAGGAGCGTTGGAAGATCGAAAGGCGCGGCGCGGGAACCTCTGAGGCGAGGCGCCCGCGCCGGTTGACGGGGGTCAGTCCCCGAAGTGGTAGGTGCCCTCCCAGAGGAACGTCGCCCAGTCGGAGGTCGAGACGCTCAGGTTGGCGTGGAACCCGGTCAGCGAACCGGTCCCGCGCGCGAACGTGCAAGTTCCGGTGGCGCTCACGAAGCTGAGGGTGCAATGCCCCGTCGAGGTGCCACCGTCCGGGGTGACGAGAACGACCTCGCTGCTCAGACGGGGGAGTGGCCACGGGCCGTTGTAGAAGCCCTGGGTACCCACCGGCAGCGGACTGTTCGGGAGGGACGTCTGGACCGTGCAATGGTCGAACGTGTCACACGTCTTGGTCAGGTCGATCGGCCCGAGCGGTGAGGCCGCCGATACCGTCGGCGCGATCATGGTGAGCGCCGCGATCGTGGCGGCAACGACGAGGAGCCTTCGGACCGAAGGAGATCGATGGATGGGTCGGGCGGTGAGGTCCTGCCCAGTCGACACGTTTCACTCTCCGAGGTGCGACGGCTGGGGAGCCTCAGGGGCTCGCGATGGGCCGTTGTCTGATAGACGGCAAGCGACCCCAAAACGTACAAGCCTGCGGAAAGTGCCGGCCGCCGACACGCGCGCTAGCTGCGATTCCCACGGACGTCGTTGCCGTGGACGCTCGGGCGAGATGATCGATGTGGCTCATCGCATCGGGCCCGGCCACGCTCGGCCAAGCTCCGGATTCGACCGCAACGGTGTCCGGCCACGCTCACATGCGGCCAATCTGATCAGCCAACCCGATCACGGTCGCCGGTTCGCTCGACCCGGGTCAATGGGCGACCGGCCCTGAAGCGTGCCGGCCGCCGACGCGCTCGCGCGGGCCGAGCGCTAGTCCCGAGCCCCAGATGGGTCCAGGGAAACGGTGGCGAGGATCGCCTTGAAGTACTCGAGGTCGACATCCCCATCGAGGCCGAGCTGGTAGACGCGCCCCCCCGAGAAGACGAGGGCGTCGAAGCTGACGTCAGGCTCCGAGATCCTCGAGTCGAGGGGCACGAAGCAGTCGGCGGCGTCGAGGTATCCCAGCGCGCCACCGATCTCGAGGCGCGGCCAGGCCGATCGGTCCACGGCGCACGATTCGCCGCCCTCAAACGGGCGGAAGAACACGCCAAGCCAGGACTCCTCGGTCTGTCCCGGTCCGAGCGCCTGAGTCGCGACGATCAGGCGGGCCTGCCCTGTCCGCTCGAGCGTGTCGAGGGCGGGGTTTCCGTACGGCAGGAACGTGTCGGGCGGCCAGGCCGCGGTGGCGGGCACGACGGTCCAGCCGGCCGGGTAGCGGACCGAGAATCCGTTGCGCGGCGACACGAACGTTTCTGTCAACGGCGGGACGGTGATCGGTGTTCCGACCGGCTCGAGGCTCGCCGACGGACCGGGACTCGCCGACGCCTGGGTTGGTGTGGGGGATCCCTGCCCATCAACGCCGGTCTGCGAGCGCGGGCCGACGATCCCCACGATCCCGACCGTCACCGCTACCGCTACCACTGCGGCGAGATACTGCCAAGCCGGGGTCGCCCGGCCGCGGCCAATGGATCGCACGCCGGTCATGCGCTGGAGCTGGAGCGCGCGGTTCGGCCTCTCGCCCGAGACCGCCGACGGCGCATCGAGGAGCCGGGGACGGTAGCCGGCCTCGTCGGGCGGCCCGTCCCGGAGCGATCGTTCGAGCGCCATGAGGGGGTCCGTCACGCCACACCCTCCTCGATCCGGAGGCGCTTGCGGAGCGTCGCCGTCGCGGCGCTGGCGTCGTTGCGTGCCCCGTTGGCCGTGATGCCCATCACCCGCGCGATCCGGTCGAACGAGAGGTCCGCCCGATAGCGGAGGTAGATGACGGCTCGCTGACGGGGTGGGAGCTTGTCGACCGTCGCCCACACGGCGAGTCGATCCGCCGGGTCGAGCTCGTCCCGGATGCTGACCGCCGAGAGGCGGTCGGCCAGGGAGCGCACGACGCGGCCCAGCCGGTGATGATCCATCGCCAGTCGATACGTGACGCGGAAGGCCCACCCCTCCGGGTCGAGGATGGCGATGCCGCGGGCCGATTCGGCCCACATCCGCAGGAAGACCTCCTGGACGGCATCGTTGGCCTCGTCCTCGTCGAGTCCCAGCCGCCGACACAGGCCGAACAGCTCGCGGCCGCGCCGGTCGTGCACGTCGGCGACCGCCTCGGCCCCGAGCGGATCCTCGCGCGGTACCTCGGTTCTCGCCACCGACGCGGCCTTGCGAAGCACGATGAGGAGGACGCCGAGTCCAGGCCAGGGCTGGACGGCTAGGCCGGTGGCGAAAGATGGCAAGGGATCGATCCGCGCGGGTGTGTCAGAAAGGCCTTGGCGCGCCGTTTGCGGCCCCGACGCGATGCCTGCTCTCGGTAGACGTGTCTGGAGGCTTCGGCCCGTCCGCGAAGTAGTACTCGCCGTCGAAGTGCCACAGGCCCGCGGCGTCGATCGTGACATCGACGACGGCGGTGAATCCGTCGAGATGCCCGGTTCCCTTCCAGAACGTGCACAGGCCCTTCGACGTCCTCGCCTCGAACATGCAGTAGCCGGTCGCCTTGCCGCCCTGTCCGGCATCGATCGTGACGTTGCTGCTCAGGAAGTACTGGTTCGTGAGGACCGGGCCCGTGTACCAGATCCGGCTGCCCGTCGGGATGGCCTCGATGTTCGAAACCGTGAACGTGCAGTAGCTCGGTTTCTCCCCGGTGAACGTGCCGCAATCCTTGGTCATGTGCAACGGGCTGGGGGTCGAGGCGGCCGAGACGGTTGGTGCGAGCGCAGCGAGGATCAGGACCGCACTTGCCACGATGAGGACGCTTCGCACTGGACGCATGGTGAACTCAACCTCTCGGACGCCGTCAACGGAAAGACGCCGCACAGATCACAAACGTACAACCAGCAAACGAAGCTGAGCACGAATTCGCGTGGGACTGACTTGGGTACGAGGCCTCCACGCGTGCGCAGGGTGGTCAGTGGAACAGCACCGTTGCCACGAGGCTGTCAAGGGCGGCGACGGCGGCATCGAATTTGTCAGGGGTGGCCGGCATGAGAATCACGAGGCCAGTACTGGCACCGGTTTTGATCTCGATGAAGCGCCAGCGTTCAGGATCACGGACCGTGTTCCAGCCGCTTTCGCCGGCGGCGATGACCTCTCCCGGCGAGTCGCTTGCCGAGAGCGCCACGTCCACATCGATCACCGTCGCGGGGAGCCCGCCGATCGTCCTGCTCGAAGGCTTGCCCGGCGTGAATCCTGGCTGTGTTGCCAGCCAGGAAAGGAGGTCGACCGGCCAGGGCTGCATCGACCCACCGGACCCCGATGCCACCTTGAGCGACGCGATGCTCATGAAGCCGGCGTCTATGTCGAGGTCGCTCCGTACGAAGTCGATGTTCTCCGGCGTCGAGCCACCCTTCACAATCCAGCCGTCAACAAGCTTCATCGAGAACGGAACCTGGAACCCATCTGCGTCGTATGCGAGCGGGTCACGGAAAGTCAGCGTCGCCAGGAGCTGATCAAGGGACGCAGCAACCAAGTCGAACTCGGAGTTCTTCGCGATCATCAGGATCAACACCCCCGTGTCGAATGCCCCGCCCTCCACGATGATGAAGCGCGCCGTGGCGCCGGCGTCGAGGTGGTCGTACTTCCAGGCCCCGGTCGAGAAGCGGACGAGATCCCGCTCCTTCGTGCCGGCCTTCCAGACAAACTCCGCGTCGATCTCGGTGCCGCTCCGGCCACCGACGGTCACAGATCGGGGCTCGCCGGCCACGTACTCAGGCCGGTCCTTGATCCAGGCTGCGAAGTCGGCGGGTACGGGGATCCATGGATCGGCATCGGTCGGTCCCGGCACCGTGACCAGCGAGATGGGGTGGAGCCCAAGGTCGACGTCACCATGCTGGAGGTCGATGTTCGACTGTTCGACACCATC
>Ga0334722_10005488_pt1 | contig 12777 bp, 11 predicted proteins | sample C3_bottom_MG_FD_207210 | JGI IMG/M metagenome (GOLD analysis project Ga0334722, IMG submission 207210) | Sediment microbial communities from Yellowstone Lake, YNP, Wyoming, USA - C3_bottom | ecosystem: Environmental > Aquatic > Freshwater > Lake > Sediment | place: USA: Wyoming | collected...
GACCTCGTGTTCCGCGATCGGTATGGCCTCCATCCACGGGCGGCGATGCGGATCCAGCAGACCGCCGGCGCGTTCCGCTCTCGCGTCACCATCCAGAGCGTGACCGCCGGCGGCGCTCCGGTGGAGGCGCGAAGCATGATCTCGCTGGTCAGTGCGGGGATCCGGCAGGGCGACACGATCCGGCTGGCCGCCGAGGGTGAGGACGAGGCCGCGGCCGTGGCGGCACTCCGGGCGCTGATCGAAGGGGGGGTCTGTCACCCCTGAGCGTCGGCGAGCGTTCAGCTCAGGGCCGCGCGGGAACGCGCATGAGCGCGCTCCCCAGCCGCAGGCCCGCTCCGGCCAGCTCATGCTCGAGGCCTCGGCTGAGCCAGTAGCGTTCGAACAGCACCTTCCCCGCGTGCCAGGTCCGACCCGGACGACGAAGGACGACGGCCGGGTCCGGGGTGGCGAAGAAGTCGCCGGCGGCGAAGCCCGCCACGCCGCCGCCGAGCTCCACCCAGCAGTAGCCGTGGCCGTCGAAACGGCCGGCAGCGGTGGCGCTCCCCAGCCGCGTGGCGATCTGCGCGGCCACGACCTCGGCCTCGGCATGCGCGAAGACGCCGGCTTTGGGCAGGAGCTTGCCGTTGGCGAGCGTGATGGCGGTCACGTCGCCGATGGCGAAGACGTTCGGGGCGCTCGTCTCGAGCGTCTCGCGCTCGACCGGGATCCAGCCCGACGGCCCGGCCAGGCCGGAGGCGGCGACGGCAGCGGGCGGCCGGTGGGGCGGCACGGCTGCGAGCAGGTCGAAGTCCACCGCCGACCCGTCGCTGAAGCGGACCTGGCGCGCTCCCGCGTCGTAGCCCTCGACCGGGTGCCCGGGGAAGTAGCCGATGCCGCGCTCGGCGAGGAGCCCGACCACGGCCTGACCGAGGACGGGTCCCGCGACCGGCATCGGCGCCGGCTCGGGCGTATGCAGCTCGATCGTGCTCCGTTCCCGGAGGCCCCGACGGCGCAGCTCGGCGTCGATGAGGAAGGCGGCCTCGTAGGGCGCCGCGGGGCACTTGAAGGGCAGGCCGCTGACGGCCACGACGATGCGGCCGCCCGAGAAGCTCGCCAGCGCGCTCGCGAATCGCTCGGCCCCCGCCAGCGTGAAGAAGTCGTGGGCGGCGTCGACGTATCCCGGGCTCGCCTCGGGGGCGAGGTCGGCGCCGAGGGCGATGACGACCGCGTCGCCGCTCAGCTCGCCGGCGTCGGTGACCACGCGCCGCGCGCTCGGATCGATCCCGCGCACCTCGCTGCGGACGATCTCGATCCCGGGTCGCAGCTTCTTGACCAGCGGGCGCGAGATGGCGGCCGGCCGGCGTTGGCCGACCATGAGCCACAGGAGCGACGGCGCGAAGACCTGCTCCGCCTCGCGCTCGACGAGGACGATCCGGTGCCGCCGATCGAGACGCCGTCGCAGCGCATCGGCGGCCGTCGCGCCACCGATCCCGCCCCCCAGGACCAGGACCGTCGCCATGATCGGCCTCCACGTCCGCGACGCGCTGCCACAGCGCGATGACGGGAGCCTACGCCATCCGAACCGCCCCGGAAGGGCCGAAGGTCATCGGGCGGTTCGCGCCGATGTACGATCCGGGTCCCCAGCGAGGAGCGACCCCGAGTGTCTCCGCGACCGCCGCCGCTCGTGACGACCGAGCCGATGCGCTTCGACCTCTACCTCGAGTCCGGCCCCCGCCACCGCAAGACGATGGTGCACGTGCTGGCGCTGCCCGGCTGCATCGCCACGGGCCCGACGACCGAGGAGGCGATCGAGCACGCGCCTGCCGCCATCTGGGCGCGGCTCGAGTTCCTGCGCCGCCATGGCGAGCCGGCGGGCGACCCCGGACCGCTCGAGCTCGTCGTCGCCGAGCACGTCACCGAAGGCTTCTGGCTGGGCAACGGCGCGGCGTTCTTCGGGCCCGACCGCGAGCCCCTGGGCTCGGAGGAGGCACGGCGCCAGGTGACGTGGATGGCCTGGTCGCGCGAGGAGCTGATCGCGGTCGCGCGTGCGCAGCCGGGTGCTCTCGCGGACGCGCCGGCCGGGGGCGGCCGGACCGTCGGGGCGATCCTGCACCACGTGGCCGACGCGGAGCGCTCCTACTTCAACTCGATGCTCGGATCGGTGCCCGGGCTGAGCGCGGCCGTGACCGCCGTCGAGCGGGCCGGCGACGAGATCTGGGAGCCGCTGGCGCAGGCCCGAGGTCTGATCGTCGAGCGTCTCGCGCTGATGACCGACGAGGAGCTGGCACGACTGGTCCGGAAGGGCGGCGAACCGCGCTCCACGCGTCGCATGCTGCGCCGCATGCTCGAGCACGAGTGGGAGCACGTCCTCGAGCTCCGGGCGCGCCTCGAAGTCTGAACCTCACCGCTGCGAGGACGCGTGGCCTCAAGCCACGCGGGCCCGCCGCCGGCCGAGCCGGCGTGCGCGGAATGTGATGTACGCCGGCCAGATCTTCTCGTGGTCGATCCCGAGAGCATCGTCTGCGAGGCGAGCGGCCGCTTCGATGTCGCCGGCACGGACGAGAGCGTCGACTCGGGGGAACACGGCGACGAGGCGCACAACCTGGTCCGCGCTGAAGCGGGGCACGAGCAGGCGTTCGGCTTCCTTCGTCTCCAATTTCAGGACGCCGCCGCCGTACGCCCGTCCCTCGATCTCGGCGCTCAGCAGCGTCAAGGAGCTCGCCATGGCGGCCGCAAGCGCCCGGACCGGGGGTGCGAGCAGCCCCAGCGTCACTCCGTGCAGGAGGTTGCTCGACCAAGCGCCCACGTCGTTCACGATGACCCGTGGGCCGAGGTGGCTCATGTACGGGATGAACGCATCCGGCCTCGAGCGCGGCAGCGGCACGGCGTACCAGGGCCGCCGGACTCGACACTTGTAGCGAAGGGTGATGCCCGACGCCTCGCCCTGCCTCAGATAGGCCAGCAGGTGCTCGTCGGACAGTTCGCGCCGGCCGGCAAGGTCGAGGAGCAGGCGGATGTCGGCGTCGCTGGCGAGCAGTCCGGGAACATCGCCGGGGCGACGCAGGGTCGGCGTGAGCACATCGGCGGGGATGCCATGCCGCACGGCATCCTCGCGCGACAGGATGAAGAAGTCATTGGCGCCCGAGACGAAGCCGATGTCCACACTGGCGATCGCGCCCAGTGGGAGCGCGACACCCGAGGCGATCACCTCCTCATACACCGAGCCGGCCTCGGCATCGACCGAACGGCTCCACCGCCTCGAAGGCGTCACGGTCGCCAGGTCGGCGTAGGCGTCGACGTCCAGGACATCGAGGGCCCGCTCGTCGGGCATGCGGACGACACGCAGTCCCCGTCGGTCGTCGTTCGACGCGAGGAGCAGCACGGCATCGACCTGCGCGTCGCTGAACACGCCCCGGTCAAATGCCACGACGATGACCGACCCGAACCGGCGCAGGAGCAGATCGCGGACCGGCTCGCCGTAGTCCGTGTGGAGCAGCTCCGCGGGCAGCACCAGCGCGAGGCGACCGGCTGGTCCGAGGAACGCGACCGAATGGACCACGAAGTGCGCCCACGAGGAAGCCAGTCGCGTCAGCGCGACACCCTGCGCCCGCGCCCGAGCGAGGCCTTTCTCCCGGTTCGCCCCGGTGAACCCGTGGTAGCGGATGTACGGCGGGTTGCCGATCACGGCGTCCATCGGCGGAAGCGAAGCCGGTTCGACGTCGAAGAAGTCCGATGTGAGGACCTCGGCGGTGGGGGCGAGGGCGAGGGCCTTCAGCGCCTCGTCAGGTTCGCGTTCCACCCCGACCAGTCGCCCAGCCAGGTCATCCGCGCCCAGCGCCGCGAGTCGCTCGGCGATCGCTGTGACGAACGCTCCGTCGCCGCAGGACGGCTCCAGGACGCGATCGTCGCCACTCCGGATCGCCCAACGTGCCAGGAACCGGGTCAGCTCGGCGGGCGTGTAGAAGGCGCCTCTTGCCTTGGCCTCCCGGGGGGTCTCGACCGTGGTCGGATTCACCGGGTCATCCTACCGGTGGGGTCTGCACTTGGCCTTGTCCCGACGGCTCATCGTCGACGCCCTCGCGCCGAAGCTCGAGCAAGTCCTGGCAGGCGCCATAGAGCACGCGGTCCATGCTGATGCCGGGTGGGACGTCGAACTTCCGATAGCTCGTTGGGGCGGCCTCCGAGGTAGGGCCGAAGCAGAAGAGCCCGACGCCATCGACGACCTGGGCCGCCGTGTGAGCGAAGGCGATCGTCGCGTCGAGATCGGTCTTGCTCACGACCCGAGCCGCGATGAAGAGGTACGCCCTTGGCCGAACCGCGTGCAGCCACGTCGTCAGGTTGCCGCCCGGCGCGGTGGCGGGCTGGCCGCGGGCGGCCATGATGCGCCCGAACTCGGCCTTGAGGTCGATGGTCTTGAACGCGACTTCCTTGACCCGTTTCGCAAGATCGGCCGAGCCCGGGCGTCCGATCGGCTTCTGTTTCGGCGACAGCGGGTGTCGCGGCGTCCCGACCGCCTTCACCTCGAGCGTGAACTTCACGACGCCCGTGTTCGGATACGTCACGTCGAGGTTGTGGCTCGCGAAGACGAGCCCGGGAACGCCACCGCGCGAGTAGAGCTGGACCCCCGCACAGCCTTCGAGCAGCAGGGCCAGGAGGTCGTTCAGGAAGTCGCCCTTGCCGTTCTGCAGCTCGCCGATGTCCGCGACGCCATTTGCGACGTTCGCATCGAACGCTTCCATGGCGCGGACGAACGCGTCCTCGACCTCCGTCCAGGTCTTCGGTCGGCTGGCCTCGGCGGTTCGATACATGGCCAGGAGCGGCGCACAGGCGGGCTTCGTGGCAACGAGCTGGCTGGTTGACCGAGGCTGGCTCGACGGCTTTGCCATGGCGCCAGCATCTCACGTCGGACGTGCCCACACCGGTCGTGCCGGCCCGCGCATGTCGGCCGGTCATGCAGGCGGCTGAACCCACGCTTATCTACTGCTCGATGAGGCCTCATCGCGAGGCGGCCGAGCGCGGAATGGAGGGCGCGGCTCGCCGGCCCGATCGGCGCGTTGTTCATGGAGCACCAAAACGGCAGCGAAGGGGGCCGGGTGAGCCCTCCTAAACTTCCGAACCCTCCGTTCCACCCGATCCGGGCCCGATGCGGCGACGCCCTGAGCGCGGCCGGTCCCCGCTCTCGACCCCCGCGGGACCCGGGCCGCCTCCCAGGGGCCCTCCACGCCGCTCGGATGCACCGTTTGGTGTTCAAGGCGCAACGCCGCCTGCGGTCGTGCATTTCCCAAACCCCGACCGGTCGCGCACACTGGTGGGCATCTCGCCCTGCCGCCAGGCAGATGGGAGAGGAACTGAGCGGGCCGATGCGTGGTTTCCAGGGACTGAGCCTCCGCTTCAGGATCGCCGGCGGCGTCCTGGCCGGTCTCGTTGTGCTCTTCACGTTCTTCGGCTTGCTCGTCGTGCGCACCATCAACCTGAGCACCGATGCCGCACTCCAGGAGCGGCTCCGCCTGGCCGAGATCACCGCCCGGTCGGTCGATTCGCTCCTCGATCACACCGCCCGGCAGCTCGAGAAGACGGCGACCCTGTTGGCAGAGGTAGAGGACGGCCAGGCGGAGCAGCAGGGGGCCCGCCTCTGGGACGTGCTCGGCGAGTTCCACCGCATCATCGCGCTGGACGAGGAGGGCCGAGTGCTGTGGGTCGTGCCTCGAACGACGGACGGAGCGACCTGGGACTTCGAGGACGACGAGGCGGTCCAGGCGGCCGTGCGCTCGGGCGGCCTGAGTGTCGTGTCGCCCGCGGCCCACGGCTCGCCGGAACGCCTGCTCGCCATCATCATCGCGCCGCTCCCCGCCGGCGAGGGCCGCTCCGCCAGCTTCCTGGCCGGCGAGCTGGGCACTTCGCACCACGGCATCGGCCTGCTCGAGCTTCCCGGGACCGAGGATTCGGTCCGTGGCGAGATCGTCGACGCCGCCGGCCTCATCGTCACCACGTCGGGGAGGGGGGACGCCGAACCTGCCGACGAGCACGTGCAGGTCCTGGCACAACTGATCGACGATGGGAAGCCGGCAACGACGATCCATCGCGTCGCGGACGGTGCAGACCATGTCGTCGCCTACCAGCCGTTCGCCTCCCTGCCGGGGGGCGTCGTCGTCGAGCAGACCGAGGACGTGGCGCTGGTGATCCCCCAGGAGATGCAGCGGACGATGCTCGTCTTCGGCATCGGCGCGCTCCTCATCACCTCGGCCGCCGCCTGGCTCCACGCCCACTCGGTCGTCCGGCCCATCCGGCGCCTCACCGGGGATGCCGCGCGAATGGCCTCCGGTGACCTGGATAGCCCGATCGCGGTCTCCCGCGACGACGAGATCGGGGAGCTCGGCCGCCGCTTCGACGAGATGCGCGTGAAGCTGAAGGCCTCCCTCGAGGAGAGCGCCCGCTGGGCGGAGGAACTCGAACACCGCGTCGAAGAGCGGACGCGCGAGGTGGAGGACAAGAACCGCGAGCTGAACGTCCTCAACCGGATCCGGCGCCAGCTCCTGGCCAAGACGATCTCCGCCCAGGAAGAAGAGCGCAAGCGCCTGGCGCGCGAGCTGCACGATGACTCCGCGCAGACGCTGGCGGCCGTCATGATGACGCTCAAGACGGCGGAGGACGCGCTCCCCGCCGCCTCCCGCGGTGCGCGGCAGGCGATGGACCGGAGCCGCTCCCAGCTCGAGGGGGCGCTGCGCGAGGTTCGCAAGGCGATCGTGGACCTGCGACCGAGCGCCCTCGACGACCTGGGCCTCGCCGCCGCGGTCCGCTGGTACGCCGACGAGCATCTGCGCCCGCTCGGCATCAAGGTCGTGCTCGAGATCGACGGCGACGAGCAGCGCGCCACGGGCGCCGCAGCGACCGCGATCTTCCGCATCGTCCAGGAGGCCGTCAACAACATCGCCCGGCACTCCGGCGCCCGGCAGGCGAGGATCGCCCTCGAGTTCGGGCCCTCGGCCGTCCTCACCGTCATCGAGGACGACGGCGCCGGCTTCGATCCGGATGGTTTCCGGCAGCCGCAGGAGAGCGGGCGCGGTCTCGGCCTGCTCGGCATGCGCGAGCGCGCCGAGCTCTTCGGCGGGGAGGTCGAGATCGAGTCCGGTGCCGGGCAGGGGACGTCCATCCGCGTCCGGATCCCCTACGCGTAGGAGGGCACGCCATGGAGAGGATCCGCGTGCTGATCGCCGACGACCACACGCTCGTGCGGGAAGGACTGCGCGCGCTTCTCGAGGGGCAAGGTGGCTTCGAGGTGATCGCGGAGGCCGCGAACGGGCGCGAGGCGGTCGATCGCGCCATCCAGATGCGGCCCGACGTCGTGCTCATGGACATCGGGATGCCCGAGCTGGATGGCCTCGCGGCGACGCGGCGGATCACCAAGGTCAATCCGGCCATCCGCGTCCTCGTCCTCACCGTCCACGAGACCGAGGACTACTTCTTCCGCGTCCTGGAAGCCGGCGCCCACGGCTTCCTGGTCAAGGACGCCGCGTCGACCGAGCTGGTGGCGGCCGTGCAGGCCGTCCACCACGGCGGCGTCTTCCTCCACCCGCCGATGGCGAAACGCCTCGTCGAGGAGTACCTGCAGCGCATCGGCAGCGGCGAGGAGCGGGCCGCGCACGCCATGCTGACGCCGCGCGAGCGCCAGATCCTGGCGCTGATCGGCGCCGGCCACACCAACCAGGAGATCGCCGGGCAGCTCTCGCTCAGCGTCAACACCGTGCAGGCACATCGGAGCCACATCATCGACAAGCTCAACCTCCACAGCCGGGCCGACCTGATGCGCTACGCGGTCCGCGTGGGTCTGCTGCGGGAGCCTCGCTAGCGCGGCGCCGCGCCATCGCGGAAAGACACTAGTGCGCGGGGCTCCTTTTTCCTCGCGCCTGCTCGGTAGGCGTGATGTGCCCGCCCATGGACGAGGCGGACGATGGCCCCGAGATGGACGGCGAGGGAGACGAAGGGGCGACTCCGGACGGGAGCGATGACCGGGCGGAGGCGACACCGCCGCAGGCCCTGACGGGCGGACCCCGGTTCGGCCGGCGCCGCCTCCTGCGCATGATCGGAGTCGGCTCGCTCGCTGTCGTTCCGTTGCCGATCCTGCCGGAGCTGATGCGCGTCGCCGGCCTGGCCGGGGGCCAGCCCGAGCCGGTCCACGGCATCGGCGAGCCGGCGCGCACGCGCGACGGGCGGATCCGCCAGTGGACGATGATCATCGACCTCCGGTCGTGCGACGGCTGCCAGAGCGTCGGCCAGCCGCCGCGCTGCACCGCCGCCTGCATCGAGGGCCACTTCGCACCCGAACCGATGGAGTGGATCGAGGTCTTCGAGGCGGGACTGCCGGGCGGCGGCACGCAGTTCATCCCGACGCCCTGCCAGCAGTGCCAGAACCCGCCCTGCGTCAACGTCTGCCCGGTCGGCGCCACCTTCTCCACGCCCGAAGGGACCGTGCTGATCGACCAGGAGCGCTGTATCGGCTGCCGCATCTGCATGGCCTCGTGTCCCTACGACCGGCGCTTCTTCAACTGGGGCAGCGCGCCGGTCCCGCCGGAGTCGTTGCTGGCCGACTACTCGCCCGAGCACCAGGTCCCGGCCAAGAAGGGCACGGTCATGAAGTGCGACTTCTGCCCCGACATGGCGCGCACCGGGACACTTCCCTATTGCGTCCAGGGATGCCCGAACCGGGCCATCTACTACGGTGACCTCGAGGAGGACATCGCCACCAACGGCAGGGCGGTCGTGTCGGCGTCACGCTTCCTGGCGGAGAACGACGCCTACCGCCTGAAGGAGGACTTCGGGACCGGGCCACGCGTCTACTACATCCCCGGCCACGGCGAGGCCGTGGGACGCGACGCCTTCACCCCCGACCGGCAGCCGACCGAATGGCCCTGGATGGAGCGGGCCGAGGGGGCCGTGTCATGGCAGCGCTGAGCGACTGGAAGGGACGCCTCGAGGAGACGGCGCTCGCGCCCGTCAGGCGGACCGGCTGGCGCTACTGGGCGTTCGTCGCCTTCCTGCTCGCCGTCATCGGCTGGGGCGCCTACGCCTACTCGGTCCAGCTGCGCGACGGCCTCGTGGTGACCGGGATGCGCGACCGGATCTCCTGGGGCCTCTACATCGCCACCTTCGTCTTCTTCATCGGCATCAGCCACGCCGGCACGCTCATCTCCGCGATCCTGCGCGTCTCGCAGGCGCGCTGGCGGACGCCGGTGACGCGGATGGCCGAGTTCATCACCGTGGTGGCGCTCGTCTGCGGCGCCTCGTTCGTGATCATCGACCTGGGTCGCCCCGACCGCCTCCTCAACGTCTTCATCTACGGCCGGTGGCAGTCGCCGATCATCTGGGACGTGCTGGCCATCACCACCTACCTGACGGCCAGCATCACCTACCTCTTCGTTCCGATGATCCCCGACCTGGCCCTCTTCCGCGACCGGCTGGCGGGCCGGACGTCGCGCTGGCGCAGCGGGCTCTACCGCGTCCTGGCCATCGGCTGGAACGGCAACGCCGCGCAACGGCGCTCCCTCGCCGCCGCCATCGGCGTGCTGATGATCCTGATCGTCCCGATCGCCGTCTCGGTCCACACCGTCGTCTCGTGGATCTTCGCCATGACCCTGCGGGTCCCCTGGAACAGTGCCCTCTTCGGGGCCTTCTTCGTGGCCGGGGCGATCTTCTCGGGGATCGGCATCCTGATCATCGTGATGGCGATCCTGCGCCGCGCCTATCACCTCCACGAGTACGTCACCGAGAAGCACTTCGTCAATCTCGGCTACCTGATGGCCGCCTTCGCGGGGATCATGCTCTACGCCAACATCAGCGAGCTGCTGACGCACGGCTACAAGCTCGCGGAGGGGGTGGAGTTCCACTTCCGCCAGCTCTTCCTGGCGCAATTCGCCCCCCTCTTCTGGTTCTACATCCTGGGCGGCCTCGTCGGCCCGATCGTGCTCGTCCTTCTCCCCGCGACCCGGAACGCGCGCGGCATGGTCGTGGCCGCAGTCCTGGTCACGGTCGCGATGTGGATCGAGCGGTACGTCATCGTCGTGAGCGGCCTGCGCGTCCCGCTCATGTCGTACGAACCGGCCGACTACGCCCCGACCTGGGTCGAGTGGTCGCTGCTGGCCGCCGGACTCGCCCTCTTCGCACTGCTCATCACCGTGTTCACCAAGGTCTTTCCGATCATCGCGGTCTGGGAAGTGGCCGAGGATCACGAAGCGACGGTGGGCGTCCCCGGCACCGCCCGGCCCGTCGCCCTGGAAACCCGGGAGCCAGCTTAGGAGCAGGCCGATGAACACGATCACCCGCCGCACCATCCGGACCGCGATCGGCCTCTTCGCGGTCGGGGTCCTCGCCCTCGCCCTGACAGGTCCCGCCCTCGCCTCCCACGTCCACGTCAGCGCCACGGTCCCAGGCGACGTGACGGTCGGCGAGATGATCCGCATCCCGGTCGCCCTGGAGGCGGAGGACGGCGCGCCGCTGCGGGGGACGACCGTCGTCTTCTACCTGCACGCGGTCTTCGCCGGCGTCACCGGGCAAGCCGAGATCGGCCGGGCGGTGACCGACGAGATGGGCGTGGCGACCCTCGCCTACCGGCCGCGCCTGGCCGGCCACCACGAGCTCCGCATGGAGTACGTCACCCCCGGCGAGACCAAGGCCGAGGTGGTCACCACGGCCTTCGACGTCACGGGCGGCGAGCAGCTCTACCGGTCCGCACCCGGGATCGACGTCCCGGGACTCAACGTGGGGCTCCTCATGGCGGTCGTCACGACCGTCTGGTCGATCCTGTTCGGGGTGGCGCTCCTGATCGTCGCGATCGCCCGCGCGGGCGGTGAGATCGGGACACCCGGGCACAGCTGGACACGATGAGCCGTTTCTTCATCCCGCTCGTCCTCGTCGGGCTGATCAGCGGCCTCGCGTTCGGGCTGGTCGGCGGCATCATCGCGCGCAGCCCCGAGACGCACGCCAACGTGCGGCCGGAAGGATTCGACCGGACGCCGATCACCTACGTGGGCGAGGAGAGCCCCTTCACGGGCATCGGCCTGGCCGACCCCTGGCTCGTCACGGACGTCGATCAGGCCGCGCGCGGCCGGCTCCTCTTCCTGAGCAACAGCTGTGCCACGTGCCACGGCCTCGGCGGCCAGGGGGGAGTCGTCGGCCCGGACCTCGACCCGGGCGAGCTGTCGCTTTCGGACCTGCGGCGCAATGTCCGGTCCGGTCCCAAGGGGATGCCCGCCTTCAAGGAGGAGGTCATCAGCGACGACGATCTCGCGGCGATCTACGCGTTCCTCGAAGCGGCCCGCCAGGGAACCTCCATCACATCCGACGGATCCACGTCGACCCCCTAGCAGGAGGACCACAGATGACAACGCTGCGCACCAGGCTCCTGGCCGCGATCGCCATCGCCGGCCTCGCCGCAGCGGCCTGCAGCGCCGCCGCCACGCCGGCGCCGACCGAGGCACCGACCGCCGCCCCGCCCGAGGCATCCGCCCCCCCACCGACCCCGATGCCGGGCACGAGTGAACCCGGGGGCCACGAGCCCGCTGCCATGATCGCCTTCGAGGCCGCCTCCGCGACCATCGCCGTCGATGGCGATGATGCCGACTGGAGCGCCATCGAGGGCGCGACGGTCAAGCTCGAGCAGCTCCGCCTCGAGAACATCGACCCGTCGCAGGCGGCCGACATCGAATTCGGCCCCCTCGACCCGGTCGACGTGACCTTCAAGGTGGCCAACGACGACAAGAACATCTACGTCCTCCTCGAGGTGCCCGGCGACTTCGACTACGTCCCCGCCGATCACAACCTGTCGGCCTCCGTGGCCGTGATGTTCCGCGTCGACGAGCCGGCCGCGCCGCACATGGGCGCCGAGGAGCCCGACATCGACAAGAGCCTCGGCATCGTGGACATCTGGCACTGGGAGCTCGACTGCGGCCCGGGCGCCGTGTCGGGCGGCAAGGGCATCCCCGGCGGCGACGATCCGGCCTGCAATCTCGACGACGAGTACGCCACGACGCCGGAGAGCCGCGAGGACGACGGCGGGGGCGACACCGACAACCCCGCCGCCGAGAACAGCCTGACCGGAGTCTGGGAGCACACCGGGCGAGCGTCGGGCGCCGGCGCCGCGGGCACCTGGATCTTCGAATTCTCCCGACCGCTCCAGACCGGGGATCCGCAGGATGGCCAGTTCGCCAGCGGCAGCACGGCGTACGTGGCGCTAGCCTTCTTCGACCCCAACGAGGGCCCCGATGGCTGGAGCGACGCAGGGCACCTGCAGAGTGCCTACAACGGCTGGATCGAGGTGATGCTGAAGTAACCCCGCCCCATGGGGCGCGCCACCGAGGTCGAGAAGACGCTCCGGCCCAGCCGGACCGGAGCTCCGCGGAGAGGTCCAAACGGCACTATCGAGAGGCCCGGCGTGACCCGATGCTTCTGGCCGTCATCGCGCAGCGTGGAGGAACGATGATGGCGGCAGGTGATGCGACCGGCTCCTGACGACGGGCGCCGCCGCCGGTGGCGCCCGTGGCGCGTCGGACTCGCCGGGCTCGTCGCGGCCCTGTTCCTCGTCGTGGCCGCCGGGCTGTTGGTCGTGCCGCGGACGACGATCCCCTCGCCCCAGCCACCTCCGCTGCCGCTCGTGGTGACTGCCAGCCGCGCCGGCGGGGCGCTCGCCTACCGCGGCTTCCCGACCCGCGTATCGGCCCATGCCCTCGGGGTCCTCCCGGTCGTGCGGCTCGAGTTGTGGGAGGGAGCGCGCCGCGTCGACACCGCCGACGCGAGCAGCGACAGTCC
>Ga0334722_10005490_pt1 | contig 12776 bp, 12 predicted proteins | sample C3_bottom_MG_FD_207210 | JGI IMG/M metagenome (GOLD analysis project Ga0334722, IMG submission 207210) | Sediment microbial communities from Yellowstone Lake, YNP, Wyoming, USA - C3_bottom | ecosystem: Environmental > Aquatic > Freshwater > Lake > Sediment | place: USA: Wyoming | collected...
AGGCTCTTGTTCAAGGCATCAAGCTTGTCTTGCTTTATAGCCTCGATGCCCAAGCATTCAGCTATAACGCCGCTTTGCCATTTGAGGTAGAAGTAGCCCCAATCGATATTCCGAAGAACCTTCCACCAATTAGGTTTTTTCTCGCCATCAAAGATTGAAGGGTCGTGGAAATTACCACTAACGGAAGATTGGATTATCTTTGGGTGAAGCAACCTTTCCTTTATCCACGTCCTCATGTGCTTCTTGAAATGCTCCTTGTCTTCATCAGCGTGATCGTCTAAAATCATGACCACTTGCCTTGTTGTGTATTGACGCAACTCTGCGGCAACTCGCTGGGGACATTTCTTGCGGTGTTTTACCCCAGAAAATAGCCACTGCTGACAAAAAGTACACTTTCCTGAACATGCTCGGCCAGTACTTATGCCTACTGCTACTTTAGATAAAAGGATTCTTCCGTCAGGAAAACGCACAACTTTAATTCCAGAAATCTTGGTGTAATTGGGTATGGCCGTTTCGTCAAGGCTTTGAGGATTTTCTCTCCGGACATTTCTAATAATTCGATCGTCTTCCCAAAACCAACACCCCTTAACACCGTGAAGCGGCAATGATGCTGAATCTAAACGGTTATTTGCCTCCTTTTCAGCAACAAACCTCGAAGCAATCTCCCTGATAGTCTCTTCGCCTTCTCCTCGCACCGCAAAGTGGAAGCAGCGTTCGCCATTGGGAAGTCTTTCAGAGAGATCACGAATAGTGCTAAAAGTAATCTCTTGTCCCCCTGCACCGCGAATGGCTATAGGATTGATTTTCACAAACCGCCTAACACTAACAAACATTGTTTCCTCTCGCGTGTGCATTATATAACTATAAAGTGCGACGTCTGCCTCGCGGAGAAATGGATCTTTCCAGTCAACTGGCGCAATTGAATCTACATAAAGCCGCACTTCATGACCCATGCGCTCAAGTTCAGTTGCTATGTTTATTATGCCTCGCGGCATAGGTGTTTTGAAGACGTCTCGCGTTGCCAGTGCCGGTTCAAAACAAACAATCTTCAATCGCATAGCACCATTCACCTCCTCTGTTCTGTACTAGTTGATACCTTACTTCATATATTCAGCTGTAAAACAGCGTGGTTTCCCAGTTGATTTAGTATATCAAAAAACAAGAACCCTTGCAAAAACAAGGGTCTTTTAAGTTGCGCTCAAGATCTTTTCCCAAAAATTTACTCCCCAACCACAGAAACCGCATCTCCCTCGCGGGCATGATCTTTTACCTTAAGTCCAATTGAGGTTCCTTTTTTGGCTTCTTCCACTTCCTCATGCTCAATTTGCATGTGGTCCACCTTTTGAGTCCCCTTAAGTAGTTATTTTCAAGTTACAGTGCTAAATAAATATACCACAAAATAAAAAATGACCAGAATGAAACCTTTTATAAACAAGGTTTAAATTCTGGTCGCAATCTCTGCGCATAATTATTTGGAGCTTCTTATTCCTGCGAAAAATGCAATCAGGGGGCTTTCGTCTGGAAATTTAATACCTATTACTTCTGCAAGCTTAGAATCTTCGAATCCACCAATTTCGCAGACCCCCAAATTTTGTTCCGTAGCAAGTAGGTAAATATTCTGAGCTACGTGGCCTGCTTCCAACAAAATGTATCTGTAACCCCTGTTTGAATATTTTTCAGCAGTTCGAGAAAACTTTCCTGATACAACGATTATTGCTGCTGATCTATTGATAATCTCGTCATAGTCCCTGAAAACACCTTTAAGTTTGGAGGCAAAATTGCCTTTTTTGACAAGTTCAAAACAAAGGCTTTGTGCATTAAAATGGTATATGCCCTTACCAAGAACCTCATTGCTTTTAAGTAAAAGACAGTAAAGATGTAAAGGGTAAAGCGCACCGCCTGAAGGAACAGTGCGAACACTAACAGATGTTCCATCTTGAAGCACAAGCTTTCTTTTAACTACCCCATACCCTGATTGAAACAAAAGCGACAGCTTATTAAAAAGTATTGGCTCACCTGAAAAATCTCTTATAGATTCCCTTTTTTCCAGTAACTGCATTAACTTGCTTTTAACAGAAAGGTCAAGGGTTATCCTCTTGGTGTTATAATTCTTTGTTTCTGGGTGTTTAAGGAACTCAGTAACCGCAATTTCCGTTAGTGGGTGCCAAAAAGGCATAGGATTTGATGAAATCCCATGGAATGACTTGTAAATCTCCTTACTCGACAAGAGTATCTCGTTTTCAAAAAGTGTTTCAAGTAACTCTATAAGTGAACGCTTGTTAAAGCTTTCACTAAAAGGTTCAATTACCTCGGATACTGTAAGATAGCCGTTACAACGAGAGAGTAATTCAAATATTATCTCGTTTGCTCCGCTTATTTCTATTCTCTTCCCACTGCCTATAAAAACAGCTTTATCATCATCCTTGTACCCAAACATTACAACAATTGGTGTGCGAGTTACATCCACTTATACCACCTCCGGGATTATTTTTTTCAAGGTACGCTTTGGGCTTCTAATCACATATTGTTTGTATATCACTTCCAACAATTTAAAAAATTTGTTAACATCTAATTATACCATAAATATTATGACTAGGGAAGTAAATATTTAAACCATGAAAAAATTGGATTTAAGAATTGAACAACAAGTTGAATCTGAGTGTGCAGTTGAGTGTCTGTATTCCGTTTTAAGATATTATGGCATTAGCTCATCAAGAAAAGAATTAGTTAGGGAAGCTTCATATAAATCAAAGAAGTGGCGAGACTGGGACTATAAAATTTGTAGATCGGCCCTAAAACGAGGATTAAAAGCCACTGTTGTAACAATGAGTACAGAAATTTTTGACCCAACTTGGTTTAAGATAAATATTGATAAGTTAATCGAAAAACTGGAGGTTGAATTAGAAAAGGTAAAGAATAAACTAAAAGACTCTAAGAAGAATATTAACTTCCATTCACTTAGTTTAAAAATAGAAGAAATATCTGCTGCTATAACTTTCTTTAAACAGGGGGGCAAAATAGAATTTGAACCACTAAGTATAAAAAAGATAGAATCATTTATAGATAAAAATATTCCAGTATTCGCCCCTCATAATTCTACGCTCTTGCAAAGTAAATCCAGAATGTTAAGATTCAAAAAAAATGACACCTCAGGACATGATTGGGGTCACGTTTTTTTGATTATTGGTTATGATGATAATCAGTTCATAGTCGCTGACCCTGAAAAATGGAATAGAGGAAAACATTATTATGAGGTACCTAAAAATCTCCTAATTGAAAGTATATTAAGGCGTAACCAAAATATTTATGTGGTTTATAAATAAAATGGCGAATTTGCTGTGGTTGTGTTGTGTGAGCTAATTCGCCATTTTGAGTAATGGGCACCATCAACGATCACTGAGCTTGTTTCAGGATGCGATAGAGGTGTGGATTGGCAGCAGAAGAGCCGGTACAAGAAGAACTGCTACCAGAATTGCCGCCGCCACAATGGCCACCACTTCCATCGCTTGAGCACTTAAGCCCGCTACTTGCCTTGGAGCCAGCAAGGTCTTCAATCTTCACGGACAGATTAAGTCTCTTTTTGGTTTTCAAACAACTCACCCCCTCCTATAAGCAATCTCATGGTTGGTAACTATAAGATAACACAATACTAAATCTATGTAAAGGGGTGGGGAAGGCTATTCAACGTTCCCGGTCTAACCATCCTTTGCGCGTTTAATTTTTGCGGAACTCTATAGATCCTCTCCATCCCTAACGGCTCCATGCTAAAGCCAAATGATATGGGAATCAGACCAGGCATAAATGCCTTAACTACCCTTATTGGCACACCTGACCCGATTAAGTCTTTTTGCGTTATGTCAATACTAATAATCTTAAGTCCCTTCAGCCTTAGAAAATTGGCAAGATCTGATAAGCTATTGAATTTTGTCTTAGGCATTTTGCTAAGAGACAACTTTTTAGAACTTTTTTTGAAAAATTCCAAGTTGTCGAAAATTTCTTTTCTATACGTAAAGTAAAAAGCACCGTGTTCCTCGGGACCAAATATATCATGTAGATTGCTTACTTCGGATATTGTATCTACATTGTTAAGTGTATAGTATAAGCTAGATTCAATCTCATTGATTGCCTTACTAAGCGCGATTTCTGGATCAAAATGCGCCCCCGCACCACAAACAAATGCTGGCTTTGAAAATTGTCGATTAAAAGCTACAACAAATATCACTGGTAAGAGATCCAGCGATATTTCTTTTATGTACACATCGAATCCTCGGTTTTTTATATTTTCTACTTGGGCTCTAATTGCTTGTGGCAGTGATTCTTGAAGTATTTCTGGTGCAACAAGTTTATTTAGCCAAAAAATCATGAAAGCATCTCTTTCTATAAGCTCTATCACTGCAGCAAGTAGTGCTTCTTTGAAGGTTTCTCTAGCGGCTGATCCTGAAGAATTGGCAAAATTAATTCTCTCTATTCCGCTTCTTACTGTATCAAGAGGATAAATAACCAAATCAATAGGAACTAAAATCTCTTCTCCCTCCGGATAAATATTACCTGGAATCCAGTATGTTTTAAGTTCATTAGAAAATCTACGAAGTGGGAACTCTGGTAATTGGTGCTGTGAATCTGAAAATTTTACTATTTCTTCTGGATTTATGGCTCTTTCCCCAAGCTGCTTTTTAGATGCAAACACAAAATCATTTAATTCATAACTCCCGTTGCTGTATCTTTCAAATGCTTCATAGAGGGCGATTTTTAATGCAGTATCTTCATTATTTGCAACACCCAACCCCCATAAACGTTCTTCATCTGAACCATCAGAATCCTGGGGTGGTTTATACTGTGCGGCATAATATTTGCCATCAAAAACAAATTCGGAATCTTTAAAAGAATTACAAACAACTTTGTTTATAATTTTTGCGTCACCATAAAATTTATCTTCTACGATCTGAAAAATTTTCCTATCCCCGCTTTGCTCTCTGATGACCCCCGCTCTCTTCAATTCTTCCAAGACTCCTGACACATCTTCTGTTTTATATTCTTCGGAAACCCTAAAAATTCTTGAGTATGTTGTCCCGCTTCTCAACAATGGTAAAACTTTACTGGCGAAAAATCGTGCGGATTCGCCTTCTATTGTTATTTTTTTTGTTAGTGTTTTTATGACCAATCCATCATCTTTTGTAACGATTTCCGTGAACTCTCTGAGAATAATCTCTCCAGAATCCAAACTAATCACCTCCGCTATTTGGTTATCAAACAACAATGCTAAATTAGTATAACACAAAAAAGCCCAAAATGGGCTTTTTAATCTTGACGCCTAAGTTAAAATTTATTCTCCCACTACAAACACCACATCTCCCTCGCGGGCGTGGTCTTTTACCTTAAGTCCAATTGAGATTCCTTTTTTGGCTTCTTCCACTTCCTCATGTTCAATTTGCATGTGATCCACCTTTTGAGTCCAATCTGAAGTTGCGCCCTTAATGTGAATTTTGTCACCTTTTTTTAATGCATCTTTTAATTCCACAATGGCAACGCCCAAATGGGTGTAATAATGAATTACCTTGCCAACTTCTTTTTCCATAAGGTTCTCCTTTGTCAATTAACTTCTACAAGCAATGCACCATATGCACTATGCTATTGATATTATACCATTTCTGCCAAATTTAGTTAAATTTAATTTGTAATCTCCACAATCTTCCACCTTGAGGCTTCGCCTTTTATAATTTTGATTTTTGATTTGGCAACCCCAAAATGTTTTGCTAAAAGCACAATCACCGCTTCATTTGCCTTTCCCTTCTCCGGCACTGCTGTAACATAAACTTTTAAAATGTCTTTGTCTTTTTCAACTTTATCCGAGCGAAGCGTCGACAAGGTTCTTGAGCGAAGCGAAAGGATCTTATTTTCCCTTGCTTTTGGAATAACCCTAATTTCAACTTTCATGGCTCTGCCTTTACTTCAACGGTTAACTTATCTTTTTCTGCTTTAATTTTTTCTATACTAAGCGTTGTTTCGCTTCCCTCAAGATATTTATTAATGTTTTGATTTATTTTATCAGTATATGATTCCAAGAGTGATGCCGGCAAGGGCAACCTTCCTAGTTTTAGCGATTTTGGCACCAGGGCCACTTTGCCGTTTTGAACTTGGGGTGTAAATGTTGCTAAAAATGTCACCTTTAGTCCTCCAAGCGCCTTTTCTAAAACACCCGTAAATTTAACACGATTTTTGGAAAAAGCAATCTGCACTTGGTCTAGCGGCATATTTTGATTTATAATTTGGGATTCAACAAAAGAAGTGGCTTCATCAGAGCTAATTTCTAAGCTGTAACTATCGCCTAATTCTATGTTTTGGGAAGCAAGAATTTTAGAATCTAACTCTCCCGCTGCGGTAATAGTGTCTTTGGTGCTAAAATCTTCGGGCTGACCTGTAAAAATTAAATAAATTGCTAACACTAAAAGCAAAGGCAATATTAGGGCGGTAATTTTTAGAAGCCGAATTATTCGGTGAATAAAATGCCAAAAACCACCAATTAGTCCTAATTTTTGCGGCTTAGCTGTTTGTTGTTTTGCTTGCGCCGCTTGTTCTAATTGCTGGGCTTGTTCCTCTGCTTGCTTTTTCTTTCTCCGCCCAAAAATCATATCTTAAAAATTACTACTGATTCCTAAAAGTCAGTTGTTAACTGTCAGCTGTCAGTTGTTTCTTTTGGTATTCCTTAAAATCACACTTTGTACACTTTAAAAGCTTGCCCTTTTTAGTTAGGAGCCCTCCGCAGGACGGGCAAGGTTTCCCGCCATATGGCTCATCCCAGGTTGCAAATTTACAGCTAGGCCAGTTTTCGCACCCATAAAAAACTTTGCCTTTTCTGGTTCTCCTAACTATTAGCCTGCCGCCATCTTCGGGGCAGGGGACACCAACTTCCTCAATAATGGTTTTGGTGTTTTTGCAATCTGGGTATCCGGTACAGGCTAAAAACTCCCCAAACCGGCCTTGCTTAATCACCATTGGCTTGCCGCAAAGTTCACATTTCTCATCGGTTGGCTTATCTGTATTAATTTTGGCAATCTCTTCTAATTTTATCTTCAGAGTTTTAGAAAACGGTTCCCAAAATTCCCTCATTACCGGCACCCATTTTTGTTTGCCTTCTGCAATTTGATCCAGTTTTTCTTCCATACTGGCTGTGAAATTATAATCAACAATGTCCGGAAAATGTTCAACTAATAAATCGGTAACAATGTAACCAATTTCGTTTGGAAAAAAGTTCTTTTCTTCTTTGGAAACATAACCTCTGTCTTGAATTGTGGCAATAATAGGCGCGTATGTTGAAGGCCGGCCAATGCCATATTCTTCTAAGGTTTTAATTAAGCTTGCTTCCGTATATCTTGCGGGTGGCTGGGTAAAGTGCTGCGAGGGAGTAATTGATAATAGTTTTAGCAATTCGTCCTCCTTTAGCTCTGGCAAGTTGGCGTTCTCGTTTTCCTCATGCTGCTTTGTGATTTCATAAAAACTCGGAAATTTCACTACACTGCCGGATGCCCTAAATAAATACTCATTTTCTTTTCCTGCGGCAGCGATGTCAATGGAGGTTTGTGAAATTTTTGCCGGCGCCATTTGAGAGGCCACCATTCTAGTCCAAATCAATCGGTACAACTTTGCTTGATCTTTTGAAAGTTGGTTAGAGAGCGAATTTGGATCGCGGGAAACATCAGTTGGCCTTATTGCTTCATGCGCTTCTTGAGCTGCAATTGTTTTTGTCTTATAAGCTCTTGCGGTCTCTGGTAAATACTGTTTGCCGAATTTTTGGTTTATGTAGTTTCTGGTTGCCTCAACTGCTTCTTTTGCCACATTTAAGGAATCTGTTCTAATGTAAGTAATAAGTCCCACAGTATCCCCGCCCAAATCAATTCCCTCATAAAGCTGTTGAGCAATCATCATGGTTTTTTTGGCAGAAAAGCCAAGTTTGTTTGAGGCCGCTTGCTGAAGAGTGGAAGTGGTAAAAGGCGGCGAGGGGTTTTTTGAAACTTCCTTTTGAGTAATTTTAGAAACCTTATATTCGCTGTTATCCAAATCTCCTAAAATTTCCTTTGACTCTTTTTCGTTAGTAATTTTTACTTTTTCGCCATTTTTTTCAAATAGCTTTGCGGCGAATTCTTCTTTCTGCCTGTCTGACTTACTGCCTGATTGACTAAGGTTGGCTTCAATTTCCCAATATTCTTCCGGCTTAAATGCCTCGCGCTCTCTTTCCCGCTCTACAATTAGGCGCACAGTAACAGATTGCACCCTACCAGCCGAAAGTCCTCTTCTAATTTTTCGCCAAAGCAGGGGAGAAAGCTTGTAGCCCACTAATCTGTCCAAAACTCGCCTTGCCTGCTGGGCGTCTACTAAAGCCATATCAATTTGGCGGGGGTTAGAAACTGATTGGGAAATTGCCGATTTAGTTATTTCATAAAATGTAATGCGCTTTGCTTTGGCTTCAATTTCTTTCCTTTCTTTACTTGATTTGGGTGTAATTGCAGCTAAGAAATGCCAAGCAATGGCCTCCCCCTCCCTATCAAAGTCTGTTGCTAAATAGATTTCTTTTGCCTCTGCTGCCTCTTTTTTCAGCTTCCTCACGTTTTCTTTGGCTTTTTCGGTTGTTTCGTATTGCGGTTTAAAATCGTGCGCAACTAAAACTCCGAGCTTTTTAGGTGGCAAATCCCTTAAATGGCCGTAGGTTGCCAATACTTTAAAACCAGATCCTAAATATTTTTCAATTGTTTTTGCCTTAGAAGGCGACTCTACAATAACTAATTTCATGTTTTCCCTAAATACTAGTAGTCATTACTGCAAAACTATAAGCGAAGCTTGAAAACTGCGTTTTTAAGCGAAACTTACAAACTTGTTTATACATTAGTCAGTTGTCAGTTGTCAAATGTCAGTTGTTTATAATGTATCCCGCGCCGCTGATGTTGCGCACCTTGCCTTTCATTTCCATTAAAGTCAAGGTTGAACCAACAATGCTTGTCTCAAGACCGCTTTGCCTTACAATAGAATCAATATGCGCCGGCTCTTTGGAAAGATGTTTTAAAATTTCTGCCTCATCTTTTGAGTCGGCAATAATTTCCTTGGCGCCAGTTTCACCCAAAACTTGGGCTAAGTTTAGTTCATCAATAATGTCGCTGTGGCTTGTTACCGCTTTTGCGCCCATTTTAATTAAATTATTTGGCCCATCGCTCATTTTACTTGTAACGTTGCCGGGCACCCCAAACACTTCTCTTCCTTGCTCTAAGGCAAAGCGGGCTGTAATTAGGGAACCAGAATCCTCCGGCGCTTCAACCACCACGGTGCCCAAAGACATGCCGGAAATAATGCGGTTTCTTGCTGGAAAATTTTGCTTTAGCGGTGGCATGCCTAAGGGAAATTCTGAAATAATTGCGCCTTGTTTTTGGATTTTTTCTGCTAGCGCCCTGTTTGAAATTGGGTAAATGGTGTCAGCGCCGCACCCTAAAACCGCAATTGTTCTGCCATTTGCATCCAGGGCTCCTTGGTGAGCCGCAGAATCTGTTCCAAGCGCTAAGCCAGAAATCACGGTGATACCGTTTTTCGCAATATTATAAGCTAAGTCATAAGCTATTTGCCGGCCATAAGCGGTTGGCATTCTGGTGCCAACAATGGCAACTGCCAATTCGTCTTGCGGCAAAATTTCGCCCCTTGCGTACAGGAGATATGGCGGTGTTGAAATTTCCCGCAAAAGTTCTGGATACTCCTTTGAATCCCTTAAATATAAATTTAAACCCAGTTTTTCAACTTCTGACAAAACCGCAAAAGCGTTGCTGTTTTGTTTTATATTATTTATTTCAAAAATAAGCTCTTCTTCAAATCCCAACCTTTTAAAATCATTTTCTCCTGCTTCCCATGCCTTGGCAAAACTGCCAAAAGCAACCAAAATTTTGCCCAATTTTTGGATTGAAATTTTTTGGTTTGAAGAAAGGGCAATATAATATTTTATCTCGTCAAAACTATTAAAATTCATGTTTTAAAAAATACTTGACAAATACCGAAAGTTTCGGTATAATACTTCTCTTAACAACAAAATAGCTATTCTACTACCTATTTTCCTGCTTACGAGTCTGTTTATTTGTCTCCTACCCCTCCTGGAGGCAGTGGCTTTCCTAATCGCTGGCATTGCCAATGAGGAAGAAAGTTTGGGCTCGTAGGCGGAAAAATGGGTGGCATCAATCTTTCATCCAGCATCTTTAATGAGATGCTGGACTTTTTAACGAACTAAAATTTCGGTTAAATTTCCTGCAAAATATCCAATACCAAAAGCCAACCCACCAATAATAATCATTTCCAAAATACTTTTTAAAATTTTTTGTTTGGTAATTTTTGTTTTGCCAATGCCAACTAAAACTAAAAACAAAAGCGAGGCGGCAAAAGAAACAACAAGCGCGCTTTTTGTGCTGGCCATAAAAATAAAAGGCAAAATTGGCGGCAAGGCCCCCAATATAAAAGAAACTCCAGTTATGCTCGCAATTTTAGCAGAGTTTTCTAAATCCCCATTTATCTTGAGTTCATCCCTAATCATAAAATCAAGCCACTGGGCCTTATCTCTAGAAATTACATCCGCAATTTCTTTGGCTTGTTTTTTCAAAAACCCTTTGTCTTCATAAATCTCAATTATTTCATCATATTCTTTCTTGGGGTTTTCCTCAATCTCCTGTTTTTCCCTCAAAATTTGGGATGAAAAAAAGTCGCGTTGCGACTTGGAAGCAATATAAGCGCCAAGCGCCATGGAAACTGTGCCAGCTACGGCCTCTGCAATTCCTGCAAGTAAAACCAGCTTCACCACACCAAGAGAGCTTGCCACACCGGCGATAAAACCAACTGTTGAAACAAGCCCGTCGTTTGCGCCAAAGATAAATTCTCTAATGTAGCGGCCTCTGGGCGAATGCCAATCTTCTTGATGGAATTTTTTTAAATAATTTTTGTTTTGCATTTTCTTTATTTTTTGTATTAATATTTACCCCACACCAGGAGAGTGTCTGCACACACTCCCGGTGTGTTTTTTAACCCTTGCTTCTTGCTTCTTTATTCCTTATTCTATCTGAAACCACGCTCCAATCAACATTATTCATAAATGCATCAATATAAGCCGCTCGCTTTGTGCCGTAATCCACAAAATATGCATGCTCGTAAACATCTAAAATTAGAAGCGGTACGGCGTTCCAAATACCACCTTGGTTGTGCACATCGCAGAGATAATTTACGGCCCTGCCCAAGTTTGCATCCCAAGCTAAAACCACCCATCCGCGGGCAGAAATTCCCAATGCCTTAAACTCTTCTTCCCAGGCCTCATATGACCCAAAATTATCTTCAATTAATTTTAATACTTCCCCTTCCGGTTTGATACTATTGGAGGTTAGGTTTTTAAAATAACCCTCATGCAAACTAATAGCGTTTCTAACAAATGTTTCTTCAAGTTTTAATTCCCTAATTTCACTATATGAGGCGTTTGCGTCCGCCTTAGCGGCGGTTTTTAGTTTTTCTTCAATTTCCCCAATTTTTTTACAATACCCAGCGTATAAAACGCCGTGGTGTTCTTCCAATTGTTTTGCCGAAATTCCCGGTAATTCTTTGTATTTTAGCAGTTTTGGTTCATAAGACATATCACTCCTTTCTATTACTAACTTAATAACGATTTTTCAATATTTCAAAAAGCCCCTTATATTCCTCTTCGTGTGGAACAAAATTTTTGTCTTTTTCTTTAATTGTTTTTTCTAGCTCACGAAAATGAATGAATTTAATATCCTCTAGTTCTTCTTTCTGAATTGTAATATTCCCTTTGTTAATTTTAACACTTTCTACTAAATATACGTCACAAAAACAATTATTAATGAATATTCCATTATTTATTATTATCTTATGCTTTAGAGTAAAAAGATATTCAAAATCACTTTCTTTTAACTTAACTCCCAATTCTTCCTCAACTTCTTTTTTGGCAGCTTTTATACCACTTAATCCCGCAGGAACATGGCCAGCGCTTGAAATATCCCACATATTTGCATGAGAATCTTTGTTTCTGCTTCTTTTTTGTATTATCAGATCACCCTTCGGGGTTATTATCCATACATGAACCGCGCGATGCCAATCCCCATCTCTGTGAACTTCTGACCTCAGCTTCTTTGTGCCTGTAGAATTTCCATTCTCATCTAAAACATCAAGGTATTCCATAACCGCTTAATCCAAATTAATTTTTTATAACCCGATTGTTTTTTCGCTAAATCCATTTTCCACCATTTTTGAAATTTCTGCCACTGCTAAATTTACAACTTCTCCCAAAACTTCTTCCTCTTTTTTTGTGAATTTTCCTAAAACATACTCATCTGTTCCTATTTTCCTAATTTCCTGTTTTCCTAATTCCCTATCCAAAACCCCAATTCTGACCCGCCAAAAATTCCGCTTGCCAATTTCTCTAATAACCGATTCTATGCCCCTGTGGCCGCCAGAAGAACCGTCTTGCCTAATTCTAATGGTTCCTAATTCTAAATCCACATCGTCATAAACCACAATTAAATCGGAAGTTGGTGTTTTAAAAAAACGCATTAGGGCAGAAACTGATTTACCGGATAAATTCATATAGGTTTGCGGTTTTACCAAAATTGTTTTTTCGCTTTTGATGTCTATCTCTGCAATTTCAGCGCTAAATTTTTTTGAAAATTCAAAATTTGAGGCATTAATGCTTTTGGCAAGCGCATCTAAGGCTCTAAAACCGGCATTGTGCCTTGTTTTGGCATATTTTTCCCCAG
>Ga0334722_10005491_pt1 | contig 12775 bp, 6 predicted proteins | sample C3_bottom_MG_FD_207210 | JGI IMG/M metagenome (GOLD analysis project Ga0334722, IMG submission 207210) | Sediment microbial communities from Yellowstone Lake, YNP, Wyoming, USA - C3_bottom | ecosystem: Environmental > Aquatic > Freshwater > Lake > Sediment | place: USA: Wyoming | collected...
GATCGCCGCCATCTATGCCGTCCTCACCGTGGCCCTGGCGCCCATCAGCTACCAGGCGGTCCAGGTGCGGGTCGCGGAGGCCCTCACGGTCCTGCCCTTCTTCTCCACCCTGAGCATTCCCGGGCTCTTCGTCGGCTGCCTTGTGGCCAACCTCCTGGGCCTTCTTTTCACCGGGCTCGGCTGGTACGACGTGGTCTTCGGGAGCCTGGCCACGCTCCTGGCGGCCTACCTGACCTCGAAGATGCCCCGGCCGTTCCTGGCCCCGATCCCGCCCATCGTCGTCAATGCCCTGGTTGTCGGGGCCTACGTCAGCGCCCTATCGCACCTGCCCTACTGGTCGACCGCCCTCTACATCGGGGTGGGCGAGACCATCGCCGGGTACGCTCTCGGCTACCCCCTCCTGATCTTCCTCCTCAGGCGGCCGCATCTGATGCGGCAATTGCAGTAGTGACGCATGAAAGCTCGAGGCCGGGCTCGCGATACCGAGCCCGGCCTCTTGGTCGGCTTCAGTGGTACCGGTCAGGCTTGTTCAGAATCGCCCGTGCCGGGGCCGCCAACTCCAGGGCCGCCAACTCCAGGGCCGCCGGGTCCAGGGCGGTCAGACGTCGGCCTGGCGGCCCGTTCCTCTCGGTTCAGGCGCCAGAGCATGTAAGCCGCCAGGATGATCAGGGGAAGGCTGATGATCTGGGTGAGGGTGAAAAGGCCGATGCCCAGCATGGGGTTCACATAACCCCAGAGATAGAGCGGGTTGTCGCGGAAGGTCTCCTCGATGACCGCCCGAAGGAGCGAGTAGTAAAGGACGAAGGACCAGAAGATGTACCCCGGAACGTGCGGCCGGGTCTGCTGGCGGAGGGCGATGACGAGGAGGATGAGGCCGATCAGCGAGCCGTAGATCTGGGTCGGATGCGGCGTCATCGACGGGCCGAAGGGGCGGCCCATGGATTCGCCGTTGATGAGGTTGGCGATGCGGACGAGGATTATCCCGATGGCCACCCCGGGGACGAAGATATCGGCGAGCCGGTAGAAGTTTATCCTTGCATGGCGGCAGTAAAGCAGGATGGCGATGATGCCGCCGATGATCGATCCGTGGAAGGACAGGCCACCGTGCCAGGTGGCGATGATTTCGGCGGGATTGGCCGCGTAGTAACCCCAGTTGGTGACGACGTAACCGACTCTGGCTCCGATCAGACCGAGGATGACCGCGAGGGGGATGACGGTGAGGACGTCATCCTCGCTGATCCCCGCCCTCTCGGCCTGCCGGTAGGCCAGGTAGGAGCCGATGGCGACGGAAAGGGCCATCAGGACTCCATACCAGCGGATGGCGATGGGGCCGATCTGAAACATGATCGGGTTCAAGGCTCAGACTCCCTTCAGCCGGCGGGCTTGGTGTTGGAAGAAACGGCGCCGCGACGCGCGACATTAGTAATCCCCATCCACCGGTCGGGGGGATGCGCGGTCCCCCTCGCCGGCGGCCGAAGCTCAGCGGCCATCCGGCCCGGTCGGGCGTGGACTCGGACAGGACAAGTTTAGCATGGTCCAGGTCCAGCGGCAAGGGAGCGGACCGCGGCCCGCGCTATTGGGACCAGCCAGTTCAATCGTAGACCTTTTCCTCGTTCCGAGCATCGCCGGCGTCGGCCTCGAGGTCGCGGACCGGGCCGCCCGGGCCGGCCGCCGCGGCCGCCGACCCCGCCCTGCCCTCAAGTCCGGCGAAGAATTCATGCTCAATGATGAGGTCCATGACCTCGTTGGTGCCCGTCCAGATCATCATGATCCGGGCGTCGCGCAGGTATCGTTCGAGCGGAAAAACGGTCGTGTAGCCGATCCCGGCCAGGACCTGCATGGCCAGGTTGACCACTTCCCAGGCCGACTCGCTGGCGAACTTCTTGGCCTCGGAGACGAGGCGGCGGACCCGCGACGGGTCCGGGTCGCGGTCGGCCGAGGCGGCCGCCGCGTGGACGATCGCCGAGGCCGCGTCGAGCCTGGTCAGCGAGTCGGCGATCTTGAAACTGACCGCCTGAAAGTCCTTGATCCGACGACCGAAGGCCTTGCGCCTGAGGGCGTAGCGCGAGGCGATCTCAAGAGCTGCCCGGGCCAGGCCGAGCGACCCGGCGGCGGTGGTCAGGCGCTCGGGGATCATCATCCGGTAAAAGATCTCGGCCGCCCCGTTCTCCCGGCCGAGGAGGTTTCGAGCCGGGACCCGAGCCTCCTGGAAGAGAACCCGCCCGGTGCCTCCGCCGCGCGTCCCAAGGAGACCGTACAGGTATTCGACCTTGACCCCGGGGCCGCGCTCGACGATGAAGGCGCTGATCCCGCGGTGGGGCGGGGCCTGCGGGTCGGTCCGGGCATAGACGAGGAAGTAATCGGCCCCCTCCGCCCCGACGACGAAGCGCTTCTGACCGCTGAGAACGTAGTCGCCGCCGTCCCGGCGGGCGATCATCGTCGTCCCGAAGAAGTCCGAACCACCACGCGGCTCGGTCAGGGCCTCGGCCGTCGTCAGCCGACCCTGCAGGGTCGGCCGGAGGTATCCGGCCTTCTGTTCCGGCGTGCCGAAGACGTTCAGGGCCTCGCCGACGATGCTCGGCAGGGAGTACAGGCAGGCCAGGGCCGTGCCGAGGACCCCGACCTCCTCCAGGGCGACGACCTCCTCCGTCCACGCCAGGCCGCGCCCGCCGTGCTCGGGCGGAAAGCGCAGGCCGAGCAGGTGGCGGGCGGCCGCCCGCTCCAGGAACTCCCGCGGATAGCGCACCTTCTCGCCGTCCATGGCCAGGATGAGATCCCTGGGGATGTCGTCACGGACGAAGGTCCGGACCTCCTCGCGCAACCGGCGGCCCGTCTCGGTCAGGTAGGCCTCGATCAACCGGCACTCCTCCCATCATCGGGGCTCCTCTGACGGAAGATTACAACGGGCGACGGCCAACACCTGCGGGGAACCGAACGGGATTTATTTCGCCAACCGTAAAAAACTTTTCCGGCCGGCGCAGGAAATGAAGGCGGTTGGTCTAAAAGCTAATCCCATGGCGCCTTGATGGGAGGCGCTGATGACAAAGGAGGGATGGGCATGCCCGACCTCATCCGGCTGGCTCTCGAGAAGGCCAGGGAGAGCGGCGCCGACTACGCCGACATCCGGGTTGTCGAGGACAGGAGCGAGGCGATCCACGTCAAGAACGGGGTCGTCTCGACCCTGCGGTCGACGGAGTCCAGGGGCTTCGGCATCCGCGTCCTCCGCCAGGGGGCCTGGGGGTTCGCCTCGAGTTCCCGATTTGAGGAGGACGAGGTCAGGTCGGTGGCGGAGACCGCCGTGAAGATCGCCAAGGCCAGCACCCTGGCCCGGAAGGAACGCCCGGTGGAGCTGAAGCCGCTGCCGGCGGTCAGGGATTCATGGAAGAGCAGGGTCGTCGTGGATCCCTTCGAGGTCAAGCTGGAGGACAAGATTGCCGCGCTCCTGGAGGGCGATCGGCTCCTCAGGACCGATCCGAGGGTCCGCGTGGCCGATGGCGAGATGACCTTCTGGCGCGAGAAGACCACCTTCGCCAGCACCGAAGGCTCGTTCATCGAGCAGGAGATCACCGAGAGCGGCGGCGGGCTTTCGGCCACCGCCGTCGACCAGGGCGAGCTGCAGCGCCGCTCCTACCCGTCCTCCTTCGGTGGGGACGTCAGCCAGGCCGGCTACGAGTGGGTCGAGGGGCTCGACCTGGCCGGCCACGCCGAGGCGACGGCCCGGGACGCCGTCGCCCTCCTCTCGGCCAAGCAGTGCCCGAGCGCGACGACCACGGTCATCCTGGAGAGCTCGCAGCTCGGCCTGCAGATCCACGAGTCCTGCGGGCACCCCATCGAGCTCGATCGGGTCTTCGGGACCGAGGCCAGCTACGCCGGAACCAGCTTCCTGACCCCGGAGAAGCTCGGGAGCTTCCGCTACGGCTCGGACCAGGTCAACATCGTCGCCGACGCGACCATCCCCGGGGGTCTCGGGACGTTCAGGTATGATGATGAGGGCGTCCCTGGACAGCGAACGGTGATCATCGACCACGGCATCTTCAAGAACTACCTGACTTCCCGGGAAACCGCGGCCGAACTCGGCCAGGAGTCCAACGGGACGATGCGGGCCGACGGTTGGAACCGCCTGCCGATCATCCGGATGACCAATATCAACCTCGAGCCGGGCGACTGGACCCTGGACGAGATGATCAGGGACACCAGGGACGGCATCTACATGGCCACCAACCGGTCCTGGTCGATCGACGACAAGCGCCTGAACTTCCAGTTCGGGACCGAGGTCGCCTGGGAGATCAGGGACGGGGCCCTGGGATCGATGCTCAAGAACCCAACCTATACCGGGATAACCCCGCAGTTCTGGGGCTCCCTGGACGCCGTCGCCGGGAAGAAGGAGTGGCACCTCTGGGGCCTCCCGAACTGTGGCAAGGGCGAGCCTCCGCAGACCGCCCATGTCGGGCACGGCGCCGCCCCGGGACGATTCCGCAACGTGAGGGTGGGTGTCGGCAAATGGTAGGTCGGGAAAATGCCTTCAAACTCATCGAGCTGGCCCTGAAGTGCTCCCCGGGGGACCAGACGGAGGCCCTCCTGATGGGTGGGGACAGCTACCTGACCCGCTTCGCCGCCAACCACATCCACCAGAACGTCGGCGAGAAGGATGCGATCCTGGCCGTCCGGGTCGTCTTCGGGCAGAAGATCGGCAGCGCTTCGACCAATTCCCTCGACGAGGGCTCGATCCGGCGGGCGGTGGAGAGGGCTGCCGAGATCGCCCGGCTGCAGCCGGAGAACCCGGATTTCAAGACCTTGCCGGGTCCATCGCCGGTGTCGGAGGTCGACGGTTACAGCCGTCACACGGCCGGAATGACCCCGGATGACCGGGCCAGGGCGGTCGGGGCAGTCATCGCCCGGGCCAGGGCCAAGGGCTTCCAGGCCGCCGGGGCTTACTCCACCGGCGAGCAGGAGCTGGCCATCGGCAACTCCCTCGGGGTCCGCGCTTACCACGTCAGCACGGGGGCCTCGCTGGTCACCGTGGCCATGTCGGAGACCAGCTCAGGCTATGCCGAACAGGCCGCGGTTGACGCGGCGGCCATCGATCCGGTCGCCGTCGCCGACGTGGCCGTCAGGAAGTGCGCCGACGGCGTCGAGTCGGTCAGGGTGGAGCCGGGCGAATACGAGGTCATCCTGGAGGAGCTGGCCGTCTCCAGCCTCGTCGGCTACCTGGCCCGCCTGGGTTTCTCAGCCCTGGCCCTTCAGGAAGGACGCAGCTTCCTCGCGGGCAAGCTGGGCCAGAAGATTGTCGGCGAGAACATCACCCTTTGGGACGACGGCCTCGACCCGACCGGCTTCCCGATCCCCTTCGATTTTGAAGGCGTTCCCAAACGGAGACTGACGCTGATCGAAGACGGCGTGGCCAGGAACGTGGTTTACGACAGTTACACCGCCGGGCGCGAGCCCGGCCGGAGGTCAACCGGCCACGCGACCCCAGGCTTCTATGGCTCATTCGGCCCGATGCCGATGAACCTCTTCCTCAAGCCCGGCACGGCGACCATCGAGGAGATGATCAGGTCGACCAAGCGGGGAATCTGGGTGACCCGGTTCCACTATACGAACCCGATCCACCCGGTGAAGACGATCATCACCGGAATGACCCGCGACGGCACCTTCCTCGTGGAGAACGGCAGGGTCGTCGGGGCGGTCAAAAACTTCCGCTTCACCCAGAGCGTCCTCGAGGCCTTTTCCGAGGTGGAGATGATCGGCCGGACCCCCAAACTGATCGGCGGCCATTTCGGCGGAATGTCCGTGCCGGCTCTGAAGGTGAGAAGATTCAACTTCACCGGAGTGACCGAGTTCTGAGACCTTCGGCTCGGGTGACCAATTTTCGGACAATCCCCTGGGTCGACACAAACTCCAGCTAATCGGCATCGGGGAGGCTATTTCCCGAGGAATATGGGAGATTATAGCATTTTATAGCAGGATTTGGCGAGGGCCTGTCGAAGCCCTGACAACGGCCAGGTGGCCTGGGGACGGGGCGCTTGTTGGACCCGCCGGGCTTTCCGCCGGCGGGTTTCTGTCCTTCGACAACTGAAAAGCCAAGGCCCGGACGGGTAACGATGGGCTACCGTGTGGGCACGAGGGCAGCCGGCCAGGCCGGCCCATGGGCGGCGACGGGATTAGCAACCCGTCGGACCGGTCGCCCGTGGTATAATCAGGAAGGGAGGGCGGGAAGATGAAGGCTCTCCTGCGGGCTCTCGTGACCCTGACTCTGCTGGCACTTGCCGGCGGGGCCTGGTTCAACTGGCCCTGGTAAGCTAAGAAACCGTCCGGGCCTGGTTTTATGTCTGGGCTGACCGGCGGGGAACGCGGGTTCCCGGGCGAGGGGGTTGGCCTTTGCGAGGTTTCACACCGTTGGTCCGCGCCTATTTCATGTTCATCGGGGTGGCCGGCGCGGCCGTCTTCATCGTCCACGCCTGGGCTCTGCCTACGCGGCTGGCGCTGCCGGTCGTCCTTTCCGGGGTGGCGACGGCCGTCTCGGAGCTCTCCCAGGTCCTCCTGCCATCGGGGGAAGGGGTCTCGGTTGGTTGGGCGGTCATCGTCTGCAGCGTGGTCGCCCTCGGGCCGATCGGCACGGCCTGGGTTCAATTCATCGGGGCGACAATCACCGCGGCCGTCAGGCGAACGCCCCTCCTCCCGTTCATCTTCAACCTGGGCAACATGGTCCTCACCGCAACGGGTGGCGCCTACCTCTTTCAGATCCTCGGGGGCCGTCCGGAAACCCTCGACAGCGCGCGCTCGTGGGTGGCCCTGGGGGTTGCCATGGGCCTGATTTACACCAGCAATGCCCTCATTGCGGCCGTCGCCTTCGCGGCCTACAAGCGCTCCGATGTCGTCTCCACCTGGATCAGCTCCATAAGCCAGACCCTTCCCAGCTTCGTTGCCCTCTTTGGGTTTGGCGTCGGGGCCACCGCTGCCTATCTGCACTGGGGTTCTCCGGCCCTGGGGGTTCTCCTGGGCCTGGTCATCGTCCTTCACTACGGTTTCAAGCGCTACACCGCCATCCTCCAGGAAAGGGACGTGGCCGGATTCCTCTCCCGCTCGGAGGCCCGCGCCGGTCGCTGGCGGGAGCATTCCGAGCGGATCGTCGGTTACAGCACGGCCATCGCCGCCGAGATGGGCCTGCGGCGCAACGATACCACCCTCCTTCGTTACGCGGCCTGGCTCCACGATGTGGCCCTGTGGGACCGGCGGGTGGCCGGCGTCTCGGTCAATCCGGGGGGCATGGACGGGCTCAACGGGGACGAGGCTCCGTCGCCCGGCATGCTGATGGAGCCCTCGGTGCGGGCGGCCGTCAGAGGGGCGGCGGCCGTCGCCACCCTCGGTCCGCTCGTCCCGGTGGCCACAATCATCAGACATCAGGCCGAGCGGTTCGACGGCCGGGGCGGTCCTGACGGCCTTTCTGGGGAGTCCATTCCCATCGGTTCCCGGATCCTGGCCGTCGCCGAGTGGTTCGACCAGCTGACCGTGACCGGACCGCAGCCGTTGACCATGGCCGAGGCGGTGGCCCGAATCCAGGAAGAAGCCGGGACGCGCTTCTGTCCGCGGGTGGCGGGTGCCCTGGCGAGCCTCGTCGCCCGCAACGACCCGGCCCTGGCCGGTGCCTTCCTCGGAGAGGGCCACGCCGGGCGGGCGCGCGATACCCGCCGCCTGGCCGACCAGCTGCGGGCCCTTCTCAGCTCCCCCGAGTTCGACCTGAGGACCAGGCAGGCCCTGGGGAGCGGGGTTCGACGGAAGCCGCCTGGCCCGGGATTCCAGCAGGCGGCCGTCCAGCCGGGCCTGTTCACCCTGTACGAGCTGGGACAGGTCCTCAATTCCTCATTGCAACTCGAGCGGGTCCTGGCGATCGTCGGTGAAGTGGCCGAGGAGTTGACCGGGGTCCCCTGCCGGGTCCTTCTGGATGCCCCGCCTGACGGGGGAGGAAGGGCGGCTGGGGACGCCCCGTCGGTCGCAACGGCCCCTCCTCCCGTGCCCGATGAGCCGGCCCTGGCCATCCCGATGATCAGCCGCGGGAGGCGGGTCGGAGCCCTGCTCCTGATCGGCGTCACCGGGGAAGCCATCGGCGATCGGCAACTCGACCTCCTATCGATCATCGCCAGTCAGGCCGCCCTGGCCGCCGAGAACGCCAAGCTCTACTCGGAGATGGAGGTCCGCCTCCGGGAAATCTCCGAGATGAAGCGGTTCACCGATGTCGTCCTGAACAGCCTGACCTCCGGGGTGATCGTCTGTGACGGCGACGGGCGGGTCACCCTGACCACCCCGCGGGCCAGGGAAATAGTGCTTTCGCTGAACCAGGCGTCCGGGGGTCCGGTCCCCGTCGTCGAGCAGGTCCTCGATCCGCGGACGGCGGCCCTTCTTCGGGAGACCCTGACCTCTGGGCGCCAGGCCTTCGAGCGCTATCAGCTCAACGAGCCATGGGGTCGGGCGACGATCGAGATTCACACCTCGCCGCTGGTCGACGAAACCCGGGGAACCACCGGCGCGGTGGCCGTCGTCCACGACGTCACCGAGCGGGTCCGCCTCGAGGACCAGATGCAGCGGATCGAGCGCCTTTCCATCCTTGGCGAGCTGGCCGCCAGCGCGGCGCATGAGATTCGCAACCCGCTCACCTCGATCCGCGGCTTTGTCCAGCTGATGTCGGCCTCGGGCGATCAGCCCGCCAGGACCAGAGAGTACCTGCCGATAATCATTCGAGAGATTGACCGCATCGATGGGATGATCCGGGAGATGCTCGCCCTCGCCCGGCGGAGCGCTCCCAACCTGGCCCCCTGCGACCTGTCCGGGCTCCTTGAGGAGTGCCTCCAGCTCATCGACAACCAGGCCTTCGCCCGCCGGGTCAACGTGGTCCGCGCCTATCCGCGCGACCTGCCGCCGATCAACTGCGATCGCGATCAGATCAAACAGGTCTTTCTCAACCTCTGCACGAACGCCCTGCAGGCCATGCCGAAGGGCGGCGAGCTCCGGCTCGAGGCCGAGGCCCGTCCGGAGGAAGGGGCCGTGCTTGTCCGGGTCATCGACTCCGGAGTCGGCATCCCCCGCGAGTACCTGGGCCGGATCTTCGATCCTTTCTTCACGACCAAGGATGAGGGGACCGGCCTGGGCCTCTCGGTCACCTACGGGATCGTCCAGAAGCACGGCGGCCGGATCAGCGTCGAGAGCACGGTGGGGGAGGGGTCGGTGTTCACCGTTTGGCTCAGGACCGACGGCGAGGCGGAGCGAGGCCAGGAGGTTTTCCGGGCGTCGCGGGAGAATGCCCTTGAAACCCCACCAGACCGGAAAGGATGAATCATGGAGATCCTCGAGAATCTCAACGACGCTCAGAGGGAAGCGGTGACCTCCGGCGACGGACCGCTTCTCATTTTGGCCGGAGCCGGCAGCGGCAAGACCCGGGCCCTGACTCACCGCATCGCCTACCTCATCCGCGAGCGCGGCCTCCGACCCGACGAGATCCTGGCCATCACCTTCACCAACAAGGCCGCTGAGGAGATGCGCGGGCGGGTGGCCGACCTCGTCGGCCCGGCGGCCCGGGAGATGTGGGTCCTGACCTTCCATGCCGCCTGTGTCCGCATCCTCCGCCGGGACATCGAGCTCCTCGGCCTCGGCTACACGAGGCGCTTCAACATCTATGACCAGAGCGACCAGCTCACCGTGGTCCGGGCCAGCCTCAGGGACCTGGACCTGGACGAGCGGCGCTTCGCCCCGCAGGCCGTCCACGCGGTCATCGACCGGGCCAAGAATGACCTTGTCGGCCCGGAGCAGTTCAGGCGCCGGGCCGATGACTTCTTCTCCGAGAAGGCCGCCGAGGTCTACGAGCTCTACCAGAAGAAACTCCGGGAGAACAACGCCCTGGATTTCGACGACCTGATCATGTTGACCGTGAGGCTCTTCGAAACCAGGCCCGACGTCCTGGAATACTACCAGGAGCGCTTCCGGCACATCCTCATCGACGAGTACCAGGACACCAACCGGGCCCAGTACGTCCTGGTCAACCTGCTGGCCAGGAAGCACCGGAACCTCTCGGTGGTCGGCGACGATGATCAGAGCATCTACCGCTGGCGCGGGGCGGACCTGCGCAATATCCTCGAGTTCGAGAAGGACTATCCCGAGGTCAAGGTGGTGAAACTGGAGCAGAACTACCGCTCGACGGGACGCATCCTGGAGGCCGCTAACGCCGTCGTGAGGAACAACTATGGCCGCAAGCAGAAGACCCTCTGGACGGCCAATCCGGCCGGTGACCCGATCCACTATTACCGGGGCGAGAACGAGCTCGACGAGGCGGCCTTCGTGGCCCACGAGATCAAGCGGCTGAAGGCCCAGGAGGGCCTCGATGACCGCGATTTCGCCGTCCTCTACCGGATGAACGCTCAGTCCCGTGGGTTTGAAGAGGTCTTCATGCGGATGGGCCTCCCGTACCGCATCGTCGGGGGGGTCCGTTTCTATGAACGCAAGGAGATCAAGGATGTCCTGGCCTATCTCCGGGTCATCGCCAACCCTTCTGACTCCCTGTCCTTCCAGCGGATCGTCAACGTCCCCAGGCGCGGCCTGGGGGAGACGACCGTGGCCGGCCTGACGGCCTACGCCGAGGCCGAGCGGCTCCCGCTCTTCCAGGCCTGCATGCTGGTGGCCGAGGGGCAGGGCGAGGGGTTCACCCCGCGGGCCCGCAGGGAGTTCGGGAGGTTCGTCGCCCTCCTCGACGAGCTGGGTCGGAAGCGCCAGGGGAGGCCCCTTCCGGAGTTCATCCAGGTCGTCGCCGAGGGCAGCGGGATCATCGCTGAGCTCAAGGCGGAGCGTTCGCCGGAGGCCCAGAGCCGCATCGAGAACATCCAGGAGCTCTCGTCGGCGGCCGCGGACTTCCTGGCCGCCGGCGGGGAAGACTCACTGGAGGCCTTCCTGGAGAGGATCGCCCTGATCACCGACATTGACGGCCTCGACCGGTCGGCTGACGCGACGGTCTTCATGACCCTTCATTCGGCCAAGGGCCTGGAGTTCCCAGTGGTCTTCCTGGTCGGCCTGGAGGAGGGGATCTTCCCGCATTCGCGGGCCCTTGAGGACGAGGCTGAGCTGGAGGAGGAACGGCGGCTGTGCTATGTCGGAATGACCCGCGCCAGACGCCACCTCTATCTGACCTCAACGTTCCACCGGCTGTTCCGTGGCCAGACCGTTTACAACCCACCGTCGCGCTTCCTCCAGGAGATTCCGGCCGGGCTCCTGAAGAGCGTCGGGATGCCGCCCAGCGCGGTTTCCGGGCCGGGACCGGGCGAGATCGGCGGAGCCCGCCCCCCCGCCGTCGCTCGGCCGGCCGGCCAGGCTCGTCCGGATGACCTGCCCCCACTGCGTCCCGGCGACCGGGTGGAACATCACCGGTGGGGCCGGGGGACGGTCGTCGCCAGCCGCGGAGAGGGACCCACGGCCGAAATAACCGTGGCCTTCCCCGCTCACGGGGTGAAGAAGCTCATCGCCGAGTTCGCCCGCCTGCACAAGCTGGAGAGGTGATTCGCCGTGCCCGAGGGGACCGATCAGGGATCCAGCCGTTCCAATGGACGGCCCGGCCCGGCCCGCGAGGTGGCCGCCGAGCGTCTGGAGGAACTGCGCCGAGCCATTCGGCGCCATGATTACCTCTATTACGTCCTCGATCAACCGGAAATCAGCGACGCTGAATACGACGCCCTCATGCGGGAGCTCCTGCGGATCGAGGCGGAATACCCGGACCTGGTGACGCCAGATTCACCGAGCCAGCGGGTGGGCGGCACGGCCGCTCCGACCTTTTCCCCGGTCCGCCACCGGACGCCCCTCCTCAGCTTGGAGAACGCATACAGCGAGGCCGAACTGGAGGACTTCGACCGGCGTGTCCGCTCGCTTTTGCCGGGGGAAGAGGTTCGGTACGTCGCCGAACTCAAGATCGATGGGCTCTCGGTGGCCATCCGTTACGAGAACGGGGTCCTCGCCCAGGCGGCCACCCGCGGCGACGGGGTGGTCGGGGAGGATGTCACGGCCAATGTCCGGACGATCAGGACCATCCCCCATCGGCTCAGACCACTTGGCGAGAAAGCCCGCCGGGCCCTGGTCCAGCCTGACCTGTTCAGCCCGGCCCCGGGCAACTGGACGATCATTGTCCGCGGCGAGGTCTTCATGCCCATCAGGGCCTTCGAGAAGGTCAACCGGGCCCGCGGGGAGGCCGGCGAGCAACTCTTCGCCAATCCCCGTAACGCCGCCGCCGGGTCCCTCCGCCAGCTCGACCCGAAGGTGACGGCCGGCCGCGAGCTGGATGCGTTCCTCTACGAGATCCTCCACTGCGAGCCACCGGGGGTCGCCCCGCGGACCCACTGGGAGACCCTGAAGTTCCTGGCCGACCTGGGTTTCAAGATCAATCCTGAATCGCGGCCCTGCCCGGACCTGGGGGCGGTCATCGATTACTGCCGAAGCTGGGCCGAGCTCCGCTTCGACCTGCCCTACGAGACCGACGGGGTGGTCGTCAAGGTCGATTCCATCGAGCAGCGGGCCCGCCTCGGCGTCCGGGCCAGGAGTCCGCGCTGGTCCATCGCCTTCAAGTATCCGGCCCAGAAGGCCGAGACAAAGGTCCGGGACATCGTCGTGAACGTCGGCCGGACCGGCGTCCTCACGCCGGTTGCGGAGCTCGAACCGGTCCGCTTGGCCGGGTCGACGGTGAGCCGGGCCTCCCTTCACAACGAGGACATCGTCCGCGAGAAAGATGTCCGCATCGGCGACACGGTCA
>Ga0334722_10005492_pt1 | contig 12771 bp, 3 predicted proteins | sample C3_bottom_MG_FD_207210 | JGI IMG/M metagenome (GOLD analysis project Ga0334722, IMG submission 207210) | Sediment microbial communities from Yellowstone Lake, YNP, Wyoming, USA - C3_bottom | ecosystem: Environmental > Aquatic > Freshwater > Lake > Sediment | place: USA: Wyoming | collected...
TTTGCTTACCGCTTCCTCCAGACCCCGCCTCGCGGCGGCAGCCCTTGCGGTTCGGCTAACGGTTCCCGCCATCAGGGTCCGTAGAGGACTTTCACCTCCGAGTGGGTGCGCCCTGCCGGGCGCACCAAATGAAAAGCGGGGAGCAAACTCCCCGCTTTTCAGGATACCGGATCAAAACCCGAACGACCGGTTAACGGCGCCTCGGCGAGAGGCTGGGCGCCGGTGGCGGAGTATTGGGCGACCCCGTGATGACGACCGGAGAGATCTGCGCCAGCGTGTCCCCGGTCTTGGCGTTATCCCAGTATTCCACGAACTGGAAGTCGATCCGGCAGTCGTACGGTGCGTTCAGTGTGTACTTCGTGTCACCCCGTCCGAAGGTGTACTCCACGACGGGCTCGCCCTTCATCGCCGAGTCGCCCTTCTTCTTCAGCCACTGGATGATGCGGATATCCTCGCCCTGATCCGAAAACGGGACAAAGAGGACGTTCTGCGCCTTGGCCAGCTCCTCCACCGTGGGGACCTTCGAGCGGACGGTGGCCACGATGGTCGAGACTCCCGGCGTGGTGCCGGCCGTGAACCGGTTCAGGGTGTCGCCGAACCGGTCGGTAACCCGATCGGGGTGATCCATCTTCCCCGAACCACGCGACATGCGGAACTCCACCTTGGTGTCCTTGTTCGGGTTGTCGTTGATGTCGGTGACCTTCACGCTGATGTCCGCGCGGCTGTTGCCGTCGGCGGGCATCGTCTCCGGCCGGGCCTTGAGGAGGATCTTCGCCGGTGCGTCCGACAGCAGGGTGATGCTCACGCTCGCGGAGATGTTCCGCACGGTGTCCGTTGCGGTCACCACGACGATCCCGATCTTCTTCCCCGCGATGTACTCCGCCGTCGCGACGCCGGATGCGTCCGTCGTGCCCTTGATCGTAGTGAGCGTCCCGTTCGCGCTGGAGAGGGCGAAGACCACATTGTCTCCGGCGACCGGTTTGCCCGTCGGATCGGAAACCGTGGCGCGGATCACCGACCGGCTCCTGCCGTCTGCGGTCAGCTCGGTCCGGGTCGCCTCGACCTTGATCATGTACTGGAGCCCGCGCCGCGCCGCCGCGCGGCTGATGGGCGCCGTCAGGGCGATGTCGATCGAAGCCTCCTTGTACGAGGTGATGTAATCCACCCCGACGTCGCCGGAAGTCATGTCCTTGGCCTGCAGGATGATCGTCTTCGCCGCGAAGCCGGACTTGAAGTCAAACTCGACCTCGCCCCAGCTGTCCGTGATCCCTTTCCACCGGGTCTCCACGTCGGCGCCCGCCAGCAGATCCTTCGCGGCCGCCGCGGCGTCCTTGTACCGCGCTGAACCTCCGCCCACCAACCCCGTGTACTCGTCGGTGGTGGACAACGTCGCCTTGACCTGGTGGTCCTTGACCGGGTTCCCGTTCGCGTCGGTGACCTTGACCTTCACCCGAGCCGTGGCGTTGCTGTCGGCCGGCAGGTCGGTCTTGTCGATGGAGAGGGCGAACCGCGACCGGGAATCGATGGCGAACCGGTTCGTGCCGGCGACGGGTTCGGCCTCCAGCCCCGTGTCGTCCGCGAAGCGGACCAGAACGAAAGCGCCTTCCACATACACCCCCGGGGGAACCGTGACGGTCCCGGTGTACGTACCCGGGGTGGCGGGAACTTCGGCGAGGGGGGAGCCCTTGACGGTGGCCAGGTCCACGGACGCCTTGCCGCCGGGCTCCACCACGGCGGTGACGGTGATCCGGTCTCCCGCCACGAGTTTCCCCGAAATCCCGGTGACCTTGAACGAGTCGTCTGAAACGGACCGGATGGCCGGCAGGCCGCGCGGCGGGATGTTGAAGGAGGTCAGGATCTCGTCCCGCACTTCCATCTCTCCGACGTACCCGTGGTAGAAAGCGTCATACCCGTCGATATCCGTCCCCACGTGGAGGGAGCGGGCCCGTTCGATGAACTTCCCGAGGGTCGAGGATGGGGTCGTCGGAGTTCCGTCAATATTGAAGTACCCTTTGGCGGGGATACCGTTCAGATATACCCGGTTGTGCGCAGCCGGGTCGGGCCCCCACGTCACGGCCACATACGACCACCGTTTCGGGGGTACGGGCACGGGGAATCTCGCGTGCTGGCCGTAGAGCCCCTGGTCGTCCGGGATCTGGCCGCGGAAAATGATGCCGCTCTCCGAGGTGTTGTCCAGGAAACGGGGGATCAGATGAAGCGGTAGGAACCGGCGTCCCTTGTCGTCCGCCAGCGTGAAGATGACGTCGTACGTTATCTCCCTCGCCGGGAGCGAACCGTCGTAGTAGAACCACCAGATCATCGTCCCCTGAGCGGGGTTGATCTCTCCCCCCTTGAGGGGGATCCGGATCCCTTCGGGCCTGCCTTTTCCGCCCACCTGTGGGCTGTCCACGTTTGGGTTGTAGCGGCTGCGCCACCCGGGATATCCCTTCACGGTGGAGAATTCCCCCCCACGGAGAACAACGGTATTGTCCTTCTCGAGTTCCCCCTTTTCGATCTTCTTCCCGTAGAGGACCCTTGCGTCGGCTCCTCCGCAAAGGAGTAGAAGCGAGGCGATCCCCGCAATTGTCAGAATCAGAATCCTTTTCCCGGTCATACGCTCTCCCCGGCACATACTCGATAAGGAATACGGCACAATTCACTCCATGTTACAGATTTAACGCCGGCCCCGGAAGAGGTTCCGCGCCAGCAAAACGACGGGGATGGCCAGGAAAATCAACCAGTTCCAGGCAGCGAATGTGCTCCCGGTGCATGGCGCTACCGATAGGCACCCCCCGCCGCCGCCCCCCCCGGACGGGCCGGTCCCGAACCGGGCGACCAGGTAGTCCCCGCCGTTGGGGGGAGCTTGGATCGAGCCGGCAAGGAACACATTTCCCGTATTGTCGGCCGCGGCGGCAAGGACCAGGTCGCTCCCGGCCGAACCGGGCATCTTCGGGACCAGTACCTTCTGGAGGAAGTTCCCCGCGGGGTCGAAATAGAGCACACCCGCCGAAGGCGGGGTCAGCGCGTCGGGAGGGTACCCGCCGGCGACGGCGACCCGGGTGCCGTCGAAAAGGACGGAGACCGGGATGCTCTCCTGCCCGTCTACACCCCCGGTCCAGCTCCAGAGTTGCGAACCGTTCGCGAGCCGATATGCCCCAAGGAACAGAAATCCGTTGTCGAGGGAGGCGCCGAGGTAGACGGTCGATCCCGAGACGACAAAGGGGGCCGGCTTCGAGATCAGTGATACCGAAACCGCGGGGATGGTAACGTTCCATTTCAGCGCGCCGGTGATCCCCTCTCGGCAGGAAAGGACGACCGACTGGGTCCCGTCCGCCTCCGCGACGCCTCCCGACAGGAGGACGTCGTTCCCGGTCGCCGAGAGCCTGCTGTACGTGACGTCGCCGTTCGGATTTTCCGTGGCGTTGTCCCAGGCGGTGGCGCCGGTCGAGGAATCGAGGCGGGCGACGTAGATGGCGTCCCCCGTATCTGCTGGGTTCCTCACCTTCCCCCCCAGGTAGAGCAAGGTTCCGTCCCCGGCGATCAGGCGGCCCTGGTTGGATCCGGAAACGGGTCCCGCGAGCGAGCCGAGGAGGATCCGCTCCCAGAGGAGCGGGGAGGTGTTGTCGCCCGCCGGCGCCGCGCTCACATAGATGGCCTGGTTTCCGGAAGGATCCGTGACGGTGCCGACGACGTAGACGGTGCCGCTCCCGACGTACATCCCGCGCGGGTCGAAACTGTCGTATCCCGCGGGGGGAGGGAGACGCCGCTCGAACAGGAGGGCACCTGCGGGGTTCCTCTTCTGGAGGACCCCCTCGAGGGTCCCGTCGGTCCGCTGGGCGTACCCGAACACGAAAACGTCGCCGTTCCCGTCGATCCGGACGACCCGGAATTCGTCGTCCTGGCCATACCCGTCGAAAGTCGCCTCGAACAGTTTCGTCCCGTCCTTCCGGTGGATGAAGAACGCCCCGTTGTCGAACCCCGCGGCATCCTCCAGGAAGCCGGACGAGTACACGTTGTCTCCCGAGAGGGCCACCGAGAGCGCCCAGTCGTTGAAGTGTCCGTCCCCGTCGTAGTTCCTCGTCCACAGGGCGGCCTGGTCTGCCAGAACGGCCGACGCCCCGAGGAGCGAGAGGACCAGGACCGTCGTCGCGACCCGTCCCGAAACGCTTCGGCTCATCGCGATCCTCCTTCACGGGTAAGTGTCCCAGGCCCCTTACGCATCCCGGGGACGGGGTGGCTCGCTGCGCGCAGTCCTCCCGAGATGTCCACACGGACCGTCCGCCCCCCGGCGACGTCCTCTTCCCGGATGTCGAAGAAGACCCCCCGCGAGGCCGTGTACGCAAGCCCACGGCTCAGCAGCACCATTCCATAATACCCCCCGGTCGTCGGGTACGGGTAGACCGCCCGGAACCGTCCCGCCGCGTCGGCCTTTACCACGTTCTTATATTCGAACACCCGGTCGAAGTTGCTCATCAGGCGGGAGGTCAGGACGACCTCTTCACCGGGAGCGGCCCCGCGTCCCACGATCACCGCTCCCTTTACGAACTCGAAGATCTTGACCTCCTTGGTGTCCGGCGGGAGGTAGAACCCCGGCGACGGGTTCTTCGACTCGAAGACGAGCCGAAAGCGCGAAAGGGCCGGCCCCTCGGGGGTGAGGGAGGAGTCGGCCATGTACATCCTTGCGTACGGGAGCGCCATGTACGCCTCGTTCGGGAACGGAATCTCGACCCCCGGCATGTGGGGGACAAACCCCCCGACGTAGGTCTTGGGGAAATCGATCCCGATGAGGAGGGGCAGGCGGTCCATCAACCCGAAGACGTCGCCGAGGAAAAGGTACCGGATCCCCCGCTTATTGCAGATCGCGACGGCCGCCTCCTCGTCCTTCGCGAAGTAGAGGCGGAGCATATCCTCGAGCCCGTCCCCCCGGAGTTGGTACCCGAAGTTGTTCACCACGGTCGGACGTTCGGAGATGTACTGGATCCAGTGGCCGTGGTCCCAGGAGGCGAACACGGAGTATTCGGGCTTCTCCCTCGGATTCCAGGGGGTCCGCGTGGGGGGCGTGTTCTCCCGGAGCCAGATGAGGGAGTTGTACAGGTCGGGGGTGATCGGGTTGGGGGGGGAGAGCGCCATCTCGTATAGGCTGATGTAGAATGGGATTATCAGGATCGACGCAAGGAGGACCGCCGCGACCGGGGCCACGCGGGGGGACAGGAGGAGCCGGCGGGCCCATGACTCCCCTCCTTTCCCCGGCCTGGCGCCCCTCCTCTCCTCCCGCCAGGCGAGGAAATCCCTCCCGAGGGACTGGAGCCGCCGCTGCTTCTCGTGCGCCGCCCCGATCGTCCACCCGACGCCGACGGCGATGTTCACCGCGTACGCGTTGCACCATCGTTTCTGGCGGATGGCGAAGAAGAGGAGCAGGACGGTCCAGAAGGCAAGCAGACACGGTTCGAGAAGGCGCTCTCCTTCCCGCCGGAATCCCCGGACCAGGATCCGGAGAAGGAGCAGGACCGGCAGGAGGAAGGTCAGGAGGTAGAGGATTTCGATCGCCAGCGGGAGGAAGAGGGGCCTGCGGAAGGTCGCCAGGGTGAAGGTCGGCTGGAACTCGCTGATCGACTGGAGGAAGGCGTTCCGGGTCAGGACGAACCGGACCCCGTCGGCGATGTTCTCCCGGAACCACGGGAAGAGGAACAGCGCCCCCCCTGCCGCCGCGATCGCTCCCGCAACGGCGCCGAGACCTTTGAGCACCGTCCGGCGGTCCGAGGCGACCAGGCGTGGGAGGACGGCGCGCACGGCGGCCATCCCGGCGAGCAGCACGGCGAGGAAGAACGGCTGGAACCAGGAGAAGAATCCGAAATTGAACCGGGTCTGCTCCGTCTCGGACGGGTAGAGAAGCCGACCGAGGGAAACGAGGACGGCGGCCGTAAGCAAGGACATGAGAGTCGCGGACAGGACGGCGGGACCCCTTTCCGCCAGTTCGCTCCGGTCCGACCGGAAGGGAGAGAGGACCACCCAGGCCGAGACCCCCCCCACGAGGATGACGGCGAAGACGATCGACCCTTGCCAAACCAGAACGGAGGCCCCGAGGGCGGTCCCCGACAGGAGCGCGTACCGCGCGCGGCCTCCCTCCCCCGCGGGGGAAACCGCACGGAGGAAAAAGTAAAGGAACAGGACGAGGAGCAGGGGCTCTGCGGTGTGGTGGTCTCCCGAGGTGAGGACCGAGTAGGCGAGGTGTCCCGGCACGAGGACGGCGATGAAGGCGGCGGCGAGCCCCGCCCAGGTTCCGCCCAGCAACCTCGCGAGGAGGAAGATGGGGATCACCGTCAGGGCCGCAGTTAATGGGGGCAGAAACGTCGTCACCCCGTGCAGGGCGCGGTACGATGGGGCGCCCCCCCCGACGGCCCAGGTGAGCCCCGCCACGACGAGGTCGTAGAGAGGGGGCCACGGGCACTCCGCCCCGTACGGGTACGCCATGTACATGTCGATCCCGGGGATCCTGGGGAACGTCTTTAGAAAAATCGCCGCCCGCCGAAGGTGATAGTAGGCGTCGGGCTGGGCGAAGAGGATGTTCCCCCCGGCGAAGGCATTCCGCCAGGGGAGGAGCCGGACGGCGAAGGAAAGGAGGGCCATCCCTCCCGCGAAGACCCACTCCTTGCCCGGGATTCCCCGGGCTTGGGCGCCGTTCGTGCGATCCGCCGCGGGCGCCCCGGCGGCGTTCTCCGGGGCGCTCGCGTCTTTTCCGTTTCGGCCGTCCGGGCCGGTCGTCCCTTCCGTTACCAGGGCGTCACGTCGTTCCAGCGGGTGTCCTGTGCCGGAGCGAAATCCCGGGCCGTTCGGCTGATGTTATTCACCACCGACAGGTTGAACAGGTAGACGGCGTTATGGCACCGGATCGCCCGGCCCGGGTGCCAGTTATTGGGGCCTGAAGTCGAGGCCCTCATCCGGATGATCGCCGAGTTCGCGTTGAGGCTGTGGCGCTGGTTCTGGAAGTTGTTGGTCCCGGCCATCGTCCCGCCGAGGTCGAGGCAGTTCGTCTTGAGCAGGCGGGGCAGCCGCGAGGCGTGCGGCGTGTGGCACTTCGAGCACGGGAACTGGTGGTAGTCGTTCTGGACGAAGGTCCCGTTCATCTGCCCGTTGTTCGCCGTCAGTCGGTTTCCGAGCTTGAGTCCCCAGACGAAATCTCCGCCGTGCTGTGGAGAAGAAGCGTCCTCGAGCCACCGGGTGGCAGTAGGATTGTTGTACGGGTTCATGAGTTGCATGGAGTATGTCCCGTTCCAGGTATTGGTGTTCCCGGCCATGACGTTCCCGTTGAGATATCTCGCGAGGACGATGTCGGTAGTGATCCCCCCGTACCCCTTCACGGTCCGGTGGGCGTGGGTGACGACCGTCCCGGTCGCTTTGGAATTGGTGTTGATCAACGCCGCCGGGGAATGGCACTGCTCGCACAGCCCCGCGAACTGCGCGTTCGTCTCCGTGATCCGCCGGATGGCCACGGTGTTGGCGACGTCGTAGTTGTATCCCCAAACGGCACGCCAGTTCAGACCGGTGTTGTTGCTGTTCGCGTTGAAGAAGTTGTAGCTTGCGTTACCGCCGAAGGTGGCCCCGAACGTGTTCTCGTCGATGAAGAACCCATCGTGCCCCACGTTGCCTGCGGTCCTGCCAGTGAGACCGTACCCGGCCCCCATCGAGTTCGGGCGGTTGTATTGGTAGTTGGGCGTCGTCCGCGGCCCCCATTGGGTAGCCGGGTTTGCGTTGAGCGTCCAGTTGTTGTATTGGCCCTTGAACATTGCGCGGGCGTTGTTGAACCCGGCGTTCTTGTCCCCCGGCCGGTCTTCGAGGTACGGCGAGTGGAGCCAGGTTCCCTTCAGGAGGGGAACGCCGTAGTTTGGGTCGGACACCTTGGTGGCGTTGGTCGTGACGCCGTGCGGGTCGTGGCACATTGTGCACCGCCCCAGGAGCTGCGTGGAGGCGTTCTGCTGACGGGCGATCGCCGTCCCGTTGGAGTTCGTCGAGGACGGGTTGAAGTGGGTCGCCATGATGTTGTTCGCCTTGTAGGCGAACTCACCGCTCCACCAGATGTTCTTCTGCCACGTCCCCGCGGAAGCCACGTTCCGGTTCGCCGCGTTCCGCCAGTCGACCGGGTCGTAATACCCGGCGATCGGGTCCCCCTGCGCGATGTTGTAGGCCGTGTAGTTCTTTGGCGCTGTCCCGAGGCCGCCAACATGGCAGTCGAGGCACAGGGCCGCCCCGGCCCCCCACACCGCCGTCGCGTTGTTCACGGCCGCGGGGCTGTAGGTCACGGTGTAGCCGCCCTGCCCGTTGACGGTCTCCTTGAAGAGGCCGCCGTTGTAGTTCCCCGCCATCCCGTAGGTTGCGTTGTTCGCGTAGGAGGTCAGCGGGAAGGAAGCGTTCCCCTGGACGTTCGAACCGTGGGAGTTGTGGCAGTCGAAGCAGGCGACAGAGCCTGTCGCCGTCCCTGCGGCGGGCGCCCCGGCGCCTCCCTGGTCGTCCGACCAGGCGGCGTTGATCGTGACGCCGCGCTCGTTCTGGTTCGTGTAGTAGTGGGCCGAGAACGCCTTGTTGAGGGAGAGGACCGTGTTGTTGTCGTTCTCCGCGGGCGGGTACTTGTTGTACTTCGTCGTCCCGGCCCGCATGTAGGTGACATTGATGTCGTTGTTGTCCCACGACCGGACCGTGGGCCTCACTCCGTCGCTGAACGGCGCGACAGCGCTGCTCACCGGGATCGAGTGACACCCAAGACAGTGACTATTCAGGTTGATGGCGCTTGCAGTCACGTTGAACGCCGCGTCGTTGCGCCACAGGACCGGGCTGCTGTTTCCGTAGTTCGTCGGCGGTGCGTTGGCGGACCACACCCTCAACTGGACGTATTTCGCGGTAGCGTTGTTCGACTGATCGGCGTAATGGTACGCCGGGTTGGTCTTCCCCGCACTGTTGGCCGGGAACCCGATATCGGTGGAGAGCCACCCTTCCCAGTGGCACTTGGAGCAGTTGACGGTCTCCTTGGCGCCGTCGGTCGTGTTGTCCACGTAGTCGGTCACATGGTGCGTCGCCTCGAGGAATTCGCCCCCCGCGCCCGTGACCTGGCGGCGGGCCGGCGCAGAACCTTGCACGCTGCCGTGGCAGACGATGCAGGTCCCCTGCCCCTTGAAACCCGTGTCGTGCTGGTGGCAGGAGGTGCACTTGGTGGCGGCGTTGTGGCCGTCCCCCGTGGTCGAGGTCCAGTGGTTCACCGACCCCGCCGTGTGGCACACCTGGCAGATCCCCAGGCGGGTCGTGTTGTCGGCGTAGTTGGGTCCCGTCGTGTTGTCCGTGAACGTCGGCGCCGGACGCCTCGTGTTATCGTTCCCGCCCACCGGGATCCCGAGCACGTTGTCCGTGCTCCGCGCCACCCGCTTCCCGATCATGAAGATGTTCCCGCCCGTGCTGATCCGGTCCCCGTGCGGGTCGTGGCAGTCGAAGCAGAACGTCCCGCCATTATCGTTCGCACCGCCATGCTTGGCACCGAAGTGCGCCGAATCCACCCGCGTCCCGTTGTCCGTCGAGTTCTTCGACGGGGCGCCCGGGTAGAAGTACCCCGGCGGGACCGGCGTCGACTTGCTGTGGCAGATGAGGCACGTGGCGTTCCAGGAGTCCGCCGAGTACCCCGTAACCCCTGTCTGGTCCTTCAACCGGAACGGGTTGGCGGTCAGGGCGTGCGCCACCGTGTCGTCGTGGCAGTACAGGCACGGGTTCGACCCACCGAAGGCCGCCGCCGGGTGCAGCGATTTGTCGTACGTACCGGAAGCCTTCCCGTGGCCGGAATACAGCCACTCCGCGTTGTCGATCCGCGCCGTGATCCCGTTGTTGAACATCGACGCCGCCGTGCCCGTCCCGAAGTCGTCCACGTCCCCGTTCGGGCCCGCGGCCAGGTGGCAGGCGGAGCACATGAGGGAGTCGCCCCACTTCGCCTGGGTTCCCGCACCCCCGTGGCAGGAGATGTTTGTGCAGGTATGGGTGCCAGCCGCCCATGTGAACGCCGCCCCGTTCCCCTGCGCCACGTCCACGTTGTCGTTCAAGTGCCGCGCCCAGTTGTCCGACGCCAGCACGTTCACCGTCGCCGGGTCCGCCGTCGGGTGGCACACCTGGCAACGCGTCGTGTTGTCCGTCGCGGAGACGTGCTTGGCGTGGCTGTTCAGCGAGGTCGCGCCGAACGCCCCGTTGTCGTAGTTCGGCTCGCCCACGTTCGACACGTGGTACCCCGCCCCCGTCTTGCTCCCGTGGCACGTCTTGCAGTTGGTGTCCACATTGCAGTCCCACGCCGGCGCCAGGTTGTCGACGCCTCCCGTAAGGGTCTTGTTCCCCTGCCGGTGGCAGAACGTGTTGCTGCACGTCTTGCCGGTGTAGCTGCCGTTGTCCGCGGGCGTCGGGAACACCACGTTCTTGTACCCGTTCACGTGCAGCGCATAGTTGATGATCGTCGTGTTGTCCGCCGCCACCGTCGCGTTGTGGCAGCGATTGCACGCGAACGTCTGCCTCAGCGTCGCCGCGTTGTTCACGTGGTTGTCGTGCGCCTGCGTCAGGATCGGAGTCCCAGACGCCGCCGTACCGCCGTGGCAGAAGGTGCAGCTCGGGATGTTCACGTTGTCCCAACGGGGAGATGTGACGGAGGCGAACGCCGCGTTGTCCATCCCCGTGCTGTGGCAGTACGTGTTGGAGCACGTCCGCGTCGACACGTTGTCGTACGCCCCGCCCGACTGGTTGATTCCCGTCGAACGCATCGACGTACCGAACTTCACGTTCTTCACACCGCTCACGTGGTTGTCCCAGCCGACGATGTTGTCGAGGTTGTTCACCGTGTATGCGTGGCACTCGTAACAGTTGAATCCATAGAAGTTCGTCGCAACGTGCTGGATGTGCGCCGCCGACAGGTTCCCGTTGTCCAGCGCCATGTTCGTGTTGTTGTCCTTCCAGCTATGACAGTACGAGCACGGCTGCGCGCCCGCCCACATCGGGCTCCGATACTTGTTCTGCCGCACACCCAACGTCGCCGTCAGAGGGTTCGCGTTGCTGTGGCACCACACGGTGTTGCACGTCCCCGCGGACCAGGTGATCGAGGCCGCCAACGGGTCGGTCCCCGCGACACCGACGTTGTCCGAGTACGACGGCGCCGGATTCGGCGACACCCCGTACTGCGCCGTCCACAGATTCCTCGAGTTGTACTTCCACGACGCCCCGCCGTACGTCCAGTAGTTCAGCAGGCCGTTGTCCGTGAACTTCACCTCCACGTACCGGCCCGACGAGGTATTGTCGTCCCCGTTTCCGTGTACCACGTTCGGGTGCGACGACGAATTCGCGGTGTGGCACGCTTCGCACGCGATTTTGTATGTCGTGTTGTCCGTGTGCGTCTGGTGCGTCGCGGTGTACCCCGCCGCGCCCGGCCCCGCGCCCATCGACGTGTGGCACGAACTGCAGTTCAGGCTCGCCCCCCACACGGCGTTGGCGCCCGTGCCGCCGTGGCACGAGATGTTGCTGCACGTGTGCGTCCCCGAGGTCCAGCCGAATGACACCCCCGAGCCGACGCCCGCCACCACGTCCACGTTGTCGTTCAGGTGGCCCGTACCCGCCAGTCTCCCCGCCGTCGCGTTGTCCACCGTCGACCCGTGGCACTTGTAGCAGAACGTCGTGCTGCTCGCCCCCGGCAGCCGCATATGCTTCCCGTGGCTGTTCTGGGAAGACGCCCCCAGCGTCCCGTTGTCGTAGTTCGGCTCCCCGTACAGGGACGGGTAAGCGCCGTACCCAGCACTCGTCTTGCTCCCGTGGCACGTCTTGCAGTCCGTGTTCACATTGCAGTCCCACGTCGGCGCCAGGTTGTCCGCGCCCCCCGTCAAGGTCTTGTTCCCTTGCCGGTGGCAGAACGTGTTGCTGCACGTCTTCGATGTGTACGAGGCCGTCGCCGCGTTGTCCAGAAACGCCACGTCCTTCTTCCCGTTCACGTGCAGCGTGTACGACAGGATCGTCTGGTTATCCGCGCCCACCGTCGCGTTGTGGCAACGGTTGCAGGCGAAGTCGTTGTTCGACGTCGTGTTCGCCACGTGGTTGTCGTGCGCCAGCGTCATGATCGGGAACCCCGACGCCGCCGTCCAACCATGGCACGTCGCGCAGTTGACCGCGATCGTGTTGTCCCACTTCACCGTGTTGTCCCGGGGCGCCTGGAACGTCGCGTTGTCCGTCCCGTTGCTGTGGCAGTAGGTGTTCAACCCGCACGTCCCGCCCGCGCTGCCGTACACCGCGCCGCTCTGGTTGATCCCCCCCTGGTACGCGGCGTTGAACTTCACCGTCTTGATCCCGTCCACGTGGTTGTCGAACCCCGTGCCCGGGATGATCGTGTTGTCGTTTACCGCCGTCCACGCGTGGCACTCGTTGCACGTGAAGTTGTACCGGTTCGTCGCCGCGTGCTTGATGTGACCCTTGCTCAGGTTGTCCGTGCCCACCATGTTGTTGTCCAGCGATTTGCCCCGGTGGCACGGCGTGCAGTCGTAGGCGCCCGACCACACCGGCGAGCGGTACGCGTTCACCCCCCCGAGAGGGTTCGCGTCGCTGTGGCACCACACGTTGGCGCACGACCCCGCCGTCCAGCTGACCTGCGGGTTGATCGCGTCGTTCCCCGTCAGGACCGCCGTACCCGTGTACGCGGGGTTCCCCGCGGGAGCCGCCCCCGTGAACGTGTTGAACCACAGGTTCCTCGACTTGTACGCCTGGCTGTTGTACGTCTGG
>Ga0334722_10005493_pt1 | contig 12771 bp, 12 predicted proteins | sample C3_bottom_MG_FD_207210 | JGI IMG/M metagenome (GOLD analysis project Ga0334722, IMG submission 207210) | Sediment microbial communities from Yellowstone Lake, YNP, Wyoming, USA - C3_bottom | ecosystem: Environmental > Aquatic > Freshwater > Lake > Sediment | place: USA: Wyoming | collected...
ATCCGCATTTGATATCACATTGTTTTGTGGTTGGCCTTGTGCATTTATAAGCAACAATGTAATTACTAAGACCACTATTGCAATGGTACCGGAGCCTATAATAATAAACTTTTTTTGTTTAGCTATAATTTTGCGTAGCATCTTGACACCAACGAGGCGGTTTAATTTCCTAATAAGTTTTTTGAAAGATTTCATTACCGCAATAGTAACATGCCTATCGATATAATTACAGATATTTCAACGTACTCGATTAGCTGATACGGTACATTGTTATTTATAATACCGTGGAGTAATGGATTAAGAATAATGACTAGTACAAAATTACCAATTTTTGGTCTATAATAAACCTATGACACAGATTACTCGTGATGATGTGCTGCATTTGGCACAGCTTTCTAGCTTGGAGCTTAACGACTCCGAGATTGATGGACTGCAAACCGACCTTGGCAATATTTTGGGTTATGTTAACCAATTAAGTAAACTTGATACCGTTGGCGTTGAGCCAACTTATCAGGTTACTGGATTAGAGAACATTTGGCGCGAAGACAAGGTTATTGATTATGGTGTCACTCGCGAAGATATGCTGGTATTGGCGCACGAATCAACCGAACATCAAGTAAAAGTTCCAAAGGTTTTATAATTATGACGACGATTTCAGAAACGATTATTCAAATTGACGCAACATCGGCTCGAGCCGTGGTTGAAAAGGCGATTGCCAAAGCTAAAGCCTGTGCCGAATATCATGCGCTTTTGAACCTGACTGAAGAGCGCGCCCTTAAACGCGCCGATGAAGTTGACGCTGGCAAAATTACAGGACGCCTAGCTGGCGTACCCTTTGTTGTTAAAGACAACTTTTTGGCATCTGGCGCGCCGTCAACGGCTGCCAGCAAAATGTTAGAAAACTTTATTGCTCCATTACAGGCAACATCAGTCGAAAAACTCGAGGCCGAGGGTGCAATTTGCATCGGCAAATCCAACTTGGACGCGTTTGCTCACGGTGGCAGTACCGAAAACTCAGCATTTGGCCCAACCAAAAACGCATTCGATACAACCCGAGTTTCTGGCGGCAGCAGCGGTGGATCGGCGGTTATTACGGCACTTGACGTAGTGCCGTTTGCATTAGGTAGCGATACCGGTGGTTCAATTCGCCAGCCTGCCAGCTATAACGGCGTTGTTGGTGTTAAACCAACCTACGGAACAGTCAGCCGTTATGGTGTTGTGGCGATGGCCAGCAGTACCGATACAATTGGTGTATTAACCACAAATGTAGCTGACGCCGAATTAGTCATGGGAATTATGGCCGGTCGCGATGAACGCGATATGACGACGCTACCAGACTTTTTGAAAACAATTGACGAAGTAAAACCAGGTCAAAAAATTGGCTTGATAAAAGATTTTATGACCGATGGCGTCGACGCCGAAGTTCGTGCCCGCATCAACGAATATGTTGAAAAGTTACGCGCTAATGGTCATATCGTCGAAGAAGTCAGTTTACCAATGTTGGAATATTCGTTGGCAATTTATTACATTATTGTTCCAGCCGAAATCAGTAGCAACTTGGCGCGATATGATGGTGCCCGTTACGGCCTGCGCGCAGCTAGTGCTAAAACTTTGGCCGAACTTTACGGCAAATCACGTGACGAAGGCTTCATGACCGAAAACAAACGCCGAATTATGATCGGCAGTTACGTACTTTCCAGCGGTTTCTTTGATGCCTACTATTTGCAAGCGCAGAAAGCCCGAACATTGTTAATCAATCAATTTAACGAATTATTCAGTAAATACGACATGTTAATTGGTCCGGTTGCGCCATCAACGGCCTTCAAATTAGGCGAAAACACCTCAGACCCAATCAAGATGTATCTGGAGGACGTAATGACCGTACCGGCGTCCCTGGCGGGCTTGCCGGCTATCAGCGTACCAGCTGGTCACAGCGAATCTGGGTTGCCAATTGGTGTTCAGTTGATTGGTCCGCGCCAAAGTGACGCTAATTTGTTGGCGTTGGCGCGGTCGATGGAGGTCAAATAATGGACCATTCAATCGTTTTCTTTTTGGCGGCTATTATTATTGTCGGTGCGATAATTTTGGGTATCATCACTTTCCATAAAAAAGGCGCTAGTCGTTTGAATGTCGAACATTACCGCACTAAATGCCTAGAAATTGAACACCAATTAAAACCCGATGAACCGTCAAGTTATCATTTGTCGGTTATAAATGCCGACAAGTTAGTTGATCAAGCCATGCGCGAACGCGGATTAAAAGGCGAGACGATGGGCGAAAGAATGAAAAATGGTGTAGCTTTATTTAGCGACCGAAATGGCATTTGGACAGCTCACAAATTACGCAACGTAATCGTCCACGAACCAGATGCTTCTGTCACATACGATCAAGCCAAAAATGCGCTGGGCTGTTTTAGAAAAGCATTGAAAGATTTGGGAGCGATTTAATATGATTACAGATGAAATTTTAGCAAAATACGACATGACAATTGGTATCGAATGTCACGTTCAGTTGGCGACCGACACAAAATTATTCAGCGGCGCCGACAATGACGCTCGGGACAAATCACCCAACAGTGTGGTTAGTCCAATCGATTACGCATTGCCTGGAATGTTGCCAGTTTTAAATCGCAAAGCTGTTGATTTGGCTATCAAAGCCGGCAAAGCTCTAAATAGTGCGATTGCTCACGTCAGCCGATTCGACCGCAAACATTATTTTTATCCAGATTTGCCAAAAGGCTACCAGACAACTCAGATGTACCAGCCAATAATTTTGGCCGGTTTGATTGACGTGCCACTGGAAGACGGTACTTCGATTAAAGTCCGCATTAATCACGCCCATTTGGAAGAAGATGCCGGCAAATTAACACATTATGGTAGTTACAGTTTGGTTGACTTAAACCGCGCCGGTACACCGTTAATCGAAATCGTGTCCGAGCCAGATATTCATTCGCCAGCTCAGGCTAAAGCTTATGCGTCAGAATTGTATCGTGTAATGACTTATGCCGGTGTTACTAACGGTGATTTGTATCATGGCAATATGCGCTTTGATGTTAACGTTTCGGTCGCCTTAAAAGGTGCCGACAAATTAGGCACACGATCAGAGACGAAAAATCTAAACAGTTTCCGCAGTGTTGAACGAGCCGCTGAATTCGAATTTAGGCGCCAAGTCGAGATGCTAGAAAACGGTCAAAAAGTTGTTCAGGAAACTCGTGGTTGGGACGATGCCAAACAAAAAACCACATCACAGCGCAGCAAAGAAGACGCTCAGGATTATCGATATATGCCCGACGCTGATATTCCGCCAATTGTGTTGTCTGACGAAGAAATCGCTAAAATTCAGGCCGAAATGCCACGTCTGCCAGGCGAATGGCGCACGATTTTAAGCCAATTGGGGCTGGACTTTTTACAGATTGAAACGTTACTGGATGCTGAAAACGAATATCGTGGCAAAATCAACATTTTGCAAATGGTTGAATCTGTTATAGATGATGCCAAAAAGGCTAAATTTGTGGCCAACTGGATTGTTAATAATTTAATTCCAATTCTTCGTAGCGACGAATCGTTCAAGATTGGATCAATTGATTATTTGGCGCTAACAGTTGCGATTTACGAATTATCTAGCGCTGATAAATTAAGTTCAACTAACGCAAAAATATTATTCCGCGAATTAGCGGCGGCTGACATACTACCGAACGTCGAAACTTACGCAACCGAAAAAGGCTATATTCAAGTTAGCGACGAAGGCTCAATCGCCACAGTCGTCGATGAAGTTTTGGCCGACCCAGCATCCGCACAGGCTGTCAAAGATTTGAAAGCTGGCAACGACAAAGTTATAGGATTCTTGGTGGGACAAGTTATGAAAAAATCGGGTGGAAAGGCAAACCCGGCATTGGCACAAAAACTAATCAAGGAAAGGATTTAACACCTGTGAAACAACCAACCAAGGCAATTATATGCGCGGCGGGACTTGGAACCAGATTTTTACCTCAGACAAAGGCGATGCCCAAAGAGATGTTGCCGATTATTGATAAGCCAGTTATCCAACTGATTATCGAACAGGCAGTGGCGGCTGGCGTTACGCAAGTTATTATCGTAACTGGTAGTACAAAACGAGCAATCGAAGATCACTTTGACCGCAGCGATGAATTAGAGGCCGAACTGCGCGAAAACGGTAAAGCCGACAAAGCCGACCAAATCAAAGCCATTGCCGAAATGGCCAACTTTATATATATTCGCCAAAAAGGTACACCAAAAGGCAATGCCCGCCCAATTTTGAACGCTCAACATTTGATTGACGACGACGAACCCTTCTTTGTTTTCTTCGCGGACGACTATTTTAGGTCTGAAACGCCTTGGCCAATCCAACTAAAGGACGCCTACAATAAAACCGGCAAATCGGTTATTTCATTAATCGAAATTGACAAAAAAGATGCTGACAAATACGGCATGGCCGAAACCGGTGAACAATTATCAGACCGAGTATTTAAATTAAAAGGTTTGGTTGAAAAACCAGGCGAAAAAGACACGCCATCGGCTTTTGCGTCAGTCGGTAGTTATTTATTGACACCGGATATTATTCCACTAATCGCCCAAGAAAAAACCGGCGTTGGTGGTGAAATTACTTTGGCTGATAGCTTAAATGAATTGGCTCGTACAGACGTAGTTTACGGATGTTTTATCGACGGTATTTGGCATGACACCGGTAACCAACTAGGGTATCTGAAAGCCGTTGTTGACGCAGGACTTGAAAGCGTACGATTTGGCGAGCCATTTAAGAAGTATTTGACTGAACGACTTCAGAATAAATAGATGTTTGCTAATTTGGCAATTACAGTGGTATCATATAAACGTATTACAGAATAGGGAATTAAAAAAAGGATAATATGGATTCAGCCGCACAAATACTTGTCGTTATACTATCAATCTTTTTGGCTATATTTTTAGCGCTTGCCATCACACTGACCATTTACTTGATTAAATTGACACGCCAAATTCGCAAAGTTACTCAATCGGCCGAACGTACTGTCGGCAGTATTGAATCTGTCGTATCGGGATTTTCGAAGGTAATGTCGCCGATATTTATGGCCGAAATGATTACTAAATTTATGAAAAAAATTAAGAAAGCAAAAGAGGATAAATAATATGTCAAAAGGAAAATTTGCATTAGGCGCAATCTTTGGAGCAGCTGTTGGCGCAGTCGCTGGTATTTTGGCCGCACCAAAAAGCGGTAAAGAAACTCGCGAAGAAATCAAAGCCAAAGCCAAAACAGTAAAAGCTGACGTTACCAAAAAAGCTAAAACTGCCAAATCAAAAACTGACAAAGTTGTAGCTGAAGCTAAAGTCAAAGCTGACAAAGTCGTCAAAGAAGTTAAATCAGAAGCCAAAGACCTAAAAGGCCGTACTGAACGTGCAGTTGCTGGTGCTAAAAAAGGTTTTAATAGTAAAAAATAACTCTTTCAAACCTGTGGTGGGTATATGATAAAACGTATAAGCAAAAAAATAACAGCCAAAGTCAAAAGCGCTAATGAACAAAGCGCTCGTAAACAGCTTGTCGAAGAATTATTCTATGATTTTAACCGCGGTCGCCATCAAGTTTACTGGATGAACTTTGCCCGTGGTATTTTCTTTGGTTTTGGTACAGTATTGGGCGGCACGGTTGTTGTTGCCTTTATCGTCTGGATTTTAGGTCAATTTGCCGGTTGGTTTCCGCCGGTTGGGCATTATATTCAACAGATTATCGACGCAATGCAACACGCCAAGTAGTTATCGTTTTTTACTACATTAATATTGGTTAAGATTAGGTATACTAGTCATATATGGGGGTACAATTAAAACCGTCCGATTATGTGCATTTGCATAATCATACGCACCACAGTCTTTTGGATGGTCTTACAAAGATACCCGACTTGGTTGAAAACGTCAAAAAAATGGGCATGGAAGCGGTCGCCGTAACTGATCACGGCACGATGTCGGGTAGTATCGAATTTTACAAAGCCGCTACCGAAGCTGGCATCAAACCTATTATTGGCCAAGAGTTTTATATGGCGACCAGATCGCGCCACGATCGCGATCCATCCAAAGACAAAGCCAGATACCATTTGACCGTTTTGGCTATGAACAATCAAGGCTACCAAAACTTAATGCAACTTTCGACTATCGCCAACCTAGAGGGCATGTATTACAAATCAAGGATTGACCACGAGGTCATCGAAAAATACAACGAAGGGCTAATAGTATTATCTGGTTGTGCTGGCGGTGAACTGGGCGAAAATCTTAGTGGAGACAATTACGAGGAAGCAAAGAAAATTGCATCCTGGTACAAATCAATTTTTGGTGACCGCTATTATTTGGAAATGCAAGACCATGGACATGCGGACCATCCTGGACGCTGGGAAGTCCAATACAAGATAAACGGATACTTGGAAAAATTATCCAAAGATTTAGATATCCCGTTGATTGTCAGTAATGACGGTCACTATTTAACGCGCGATGACCAAGATGCGCATGAAATTTTGCTTTGCGTCGGTACTGGCGCCTATCTTAGCGATACAAATCGAATGAGCCTAAAGGATTTCGATTTGCATGTGACTGATCCGTTAGAAATTATCAAACGATGGGGCAAAACTCATCCTGAAGCGATACTAAATACCAAAAAAGTGGCCGACCGTTGCGATGTCAAACTGACGCTTGGCGATATATTAATTCCAAGATTTCCAACACCAAATGGCGAAAGCGAAAAAGAATTTTTGGACGAACTGGTTTATCATGGGCTGGCGTGGCGATATGGCGGCGTAAAGCGTGACGAATCGGTTAATTTAACTATCGATGAATCAAAAAAACTTATTCCTGATGATGTTATGACACGAGCGGTTTATGAACTTGGCGTTATCGACAGTATGGGCTTTAACGGCTATTTCTTAATCGTTCAAGACTTTATTAACTGGGGCAAAGATCATGGAATTATTTTTGGGCCTGGTCGTGGTAGCGCGGCTGGATCAATCATTGCATATTCATTGAGGATTACCGAACTTGATCCACTGGAATACGATCTGCTGTTTGAAAGGTTTTTGAACCCTGATCGTATTAGTATGCCCGATGTCGACATCGACATTCAGGATACCAGGCGCGATGAAGTGATTGCTTATTGTGCCGAAAAATATGGCGCGGGAAGAGTTGCCAATATTGTAACATTCGGTCGAATGGCGGCCCGTGCTGCTGTTCGTGACGTGGCCCGTGTGCTACAAGTGCCATATGCCGAGGCGGATAGAATGTCAAAAATGATTCCGCCACCAGTTCAGGGTAAACATATCCCACTTAGCGTTAGTGTCCATAAAGACGCTGATTTGAAACGTGAATACGAAACCAATCCAACAGCCAAAATGGTATTTGACTACGCAATTCGCCTAGAAGGCACGATTCGATCACACGGTGTTCACGCTGCCGGTGTAGTGATTGCACCAGATGATATCGTTAAATTTGTGCCACTTGAAATGGCGCAAAAAGGTGTGATTACGACGCAGTATCCAATGGGTCCGGTTGAAGATTTGGGCCTTTTGAAGATGGACTTTTTGGGATTATCAAACCTTACGACGATCAATAATACTTTGCGTATTATTAAAAAAGTTTATGGCGAAAAGATTGATATTGGTACTTTGCCATTAGACGACAAGGCGACTTACGAATTGTTGCAACGTGGCGAAACGACTGGCGTCTTTCAGCTGGAATCGGCTGGTATGAAAAGGTATTTGCGCGAATTAATGCCATCGACTTTTGGCGACATTATCGCTATGGTGGCACTCTATCGTCCAGGTCCAATGCAGTTTATCGACAGTTTCATTAAACGCAAACATGGTCACGAGCAAATATCATATTTACACGACAAATTTGAAAATGCCTTGTCCGAAACTTACGGGATTTTGGTCTATCAAGAGCAGTTTATGCAGATTTCCAAAGATTTTGCTGGTTTTACCGGTGGTCAGGCCGATACTCTGCGCAAAGCCGTTGGTAAAAAGAAAATTGATTTAATGCGCAAAGTTCAAGCCGACTTCGTCGAAGGCGCTGTTAAACATAGTGGAGCCGATCCTAAATTGGCCGAAAAGTTTTGGACACAGTTGGAAGAGTTTGCTAATTATTGTTTCAACAAATCTCACGCTGCTTGTTACGGACTAATTGCTTACCAAACGGCATACTTGAAGGCTCATTATCCCGAAGCATTTATGGCGGCCCTAATGACCAGCGACCAAAACGACATTGATCGTTTGGCAATCGAAATTAATGAATGTAAGCACATGGGAATAACCGTTATGTCGCCTGATGTTAATGAAGGTTTCGTCGAATTTGCCGTTGTGCCTGGTAACAAGCAAATTCGATTCGGTATGGCGGCTATCAAGGGCGTTGGTGTTGGCGCAGTCGAAGAAGTTTTGCGCGCTCGTAAAGGCGGCAAGTTTAAATCAGTTGAAGATTTTGCTAAACGAGTTTCGACTGGCAAGTTCAATAAAAAAGCTTGGGAATCGTTAATTAAATCCGGCGGTTTTGATAGTCTAGGCGACAGGTCGGATTTGTTATTTAACCTGGATACAGTTCAGGCATTCGCCAGTAAATTGCAAAAAGAAGCATCCAGCGGACAGACTGATTTGTTTGGTGATTTAATCGGCGCCAGCGATATGCAATCGACGGTAACTTTGCAGCCATCGCCAATTAAACATTCTGATAGGGAACGATTGACGTGGGAACGCGAATTGATGGGACTTTATGTCAGCGCTCACCCATTGGATAATTTTGATATGTATTTTGAAGAGCAAACTATATCTTTGTCACAAATTACGCCAAGCGTTGACGGTAAAAAAGCGACTGTTGGTGGTATAATTTCGACCGTTCGGACGATTGTTACAAAAAGCGGTTCGAAAATGGCGTTTGTCGGTATCGAAGACAAAACTGGCGAAGGCGAAATCATCGTTTTTCCAAATTTGTATGAACAATACGGTGCCAAGTTGATGCAAGACGCTGTTATCAAAGCGACTGGCAAAATCAGCGCTCGCGATCGTGATGGTAACGTTGGATCCGAAGCCAAAATTATTGCTGACGATATTCAATTTGTGACTGATAAAGAATTGCGTGAATACGAATCAGTTGGTCGCAAAATGGACGCTCCGAAAGTCAGCGCCAAAGTCAGTGCCACGCGCGTTGCGGCCAAAGCACAGCCAAAACCATCAACTTCTTCTGCGCCCAGAACCAAAGTCGTACCGTTGGAAGCAACCGGTCCTAAAAAACTGTATGTTCATGTCAAAGATCCTGACGACCACGAAGTATTATTATCGTTAAAACAAACTTGCGGTAATTATTTGGGATTATTCGATATTATTTTAGTATTGGGAGCCGAGAAAAAGTCGGCTGTTAAGTTGCCTTTCAAGGTCGATGCCAGCAATTCGCTAATCGGTGATTTGGTCAAGATTTTGGGCGAAAACAGCGTCGTTCTTAAATAAAAAGACCTCTTAACAATAACCGCGTGGCCCATAACATAATATTTTTGCCCCAAATAAGACCAAAGCCTTCGCAGCGTAACTAGCATTATGCTTTGTCGGCCTTGGTTTATCTGGAACAAAAATATTTATGTTCTGAACTCACGGCTTATTATTAAGAGGTCTTTAGCGCGTACAAAGCGATACCAGTTGCAACGCTGACATTGAATGATTCTTTAATCCCCACCATCGGGATTTCGATTAAATCGTCACACATGTTGCGCATGTCATCGGTAATTCCAAAGACTTCTTCGCCCAATAACAATACGGTTTTTTCGGTCGGCTTGTAATCTTTCAACATGACACTATTTTGGTCTTGCTCTAAGCCGACGATTTTATAGCCCTGTGATTTTAGCGTTATCAAATCTGGTTTGTCTTGGTGTTCGAACGGCACCATGGTTTCGGCGCCAAGGGCGGTTTTGTGAATTTGCAAAGTTAGTTTTTCGGCAATGTGTGGCAGACGTGTGTCGCCATCGGACAATTTGGGGTACGGGCTATATCCAGAAATAATTAGTTTTGATACGCCAAAACCTTCGCAAGTGCGAAAAATTGACCCGATATTGTGGGTCGATCGAATGTTATGTGCGATTACGATTATTTCTGACATTATTAGGCTATTGTAACACTTCTTATAAAGACGAGTACCGCGCATATTCAACCCAACAGCACACTCTACGTGTAGCCTTCGGCTAGCACGTGGCGTTCGGCTGCCTACCGGCACAGTCTGTTGGATTAAACATGCGCAGTCCTCGCTTGCGTGTCATGTGGCGATATTGCTGTTTATTTCTATTCTGATATAGTCAGTTTGATTATGGGTTTATTATCCGACCAAGTCGACCAAAAAGAAATTGACGTTATTACGCGTGAACTTAAGCGTGTAATCGACAAAAATATTTCGGGTGATGTGGTGGAGTTTGGCTGTTATATTGGCACAACCAGTGTATTTTTGGCGCGTATGTTGATGCCGACCGACCGCGAATTGTATGTTTATGATTCTTTTGCCGGATTGCCCGAAAAGCACGCCAAAGATACTAGCCCGCTTGGTGAGCGATTTATTGTCGGTGAGCTAATGGCTTCGAAAAAGCAGTTTATCAAAAACATGATTCAAGCTGGCGTTAAAATGCCGATTATCAAAAAGGCTTGGTTTTCGGATTTGACACATGACGATGTGCCAACAAAAGTTGCTTTTGCGTTTTTGGATGGTGATTATTATCGTTCGGTCGTTGATCCGCTAAGATTATTGGAAAGTTGTTTTGTACCAGGTGCGACGATTGTGGTTGATGACTATGGCAATGCGGCCCTGCCTGGTGCTGCACGTGCAGTTGATGAATGGTTGCAAAAACATCCTAGTGCCACAAAAAGAGTCGAACATTCACTAGCTGTCATCTATATATAACGCTAGCGCTTTTATGCTATGATTAGAGTCAATGGACGAAGACAAAGTACAGCAGAATCGTCGCGAGGCTGACGAACAAGCTACATCACAGCGTGCGGCTATTTTGGGTATGAATTACCTGGATGTTCGTTCAATCGAAAACACAATTCCGCTTGTCAGTAACGTTCTTGAAAAATCAGTCATGCACCAAAGTCGAATCGTGCCACTAGCTACCGGCAACGAACTATCGCCTTGGCAATTTTGCGTTACGACCCAAACTCCGCAATCATTTATCAGTGATTTAACCCAGCAATACAACAGCGTCGGTCATAATATCCAGTTTTTCTTGATTAGTAACAGTGGTTACAAAAACATTATGGACCGTTATGATCCAGCCGTTAAGATCGTACATGATGATATCAAAATCGCTAAAGAAGGCGACAGTAATACCATGGCCGAGGTTAGCCGAACGCTAAATTCCGTCGGTAGTGATGAAGTTTTTGATTACTTGATTGATCAGGCTGATAGATTGGGCGCTAGCGATATTCATATTGAAAATCAACGAACCCACATGCGTGTTCGTATGCGTATTGACGGTGTTTTACATCCAGTGGCCGATTTAGAAAACGACAGGTATCGTATTATATTGGGCGCATTAGCGTCACGAGCAAATATATCGACTGCCGCTGCCGAAGCGCAATCTGGCCATATGCAAAAAGAAATTACGCGTGATGGCGTAACTCATATGCTGAATCTGCGTGTCGAAACTGTGCCGACGATGTATGGTCACGATGCCGTACTTAGGCTATTTAACTTTGATGAATCAATGCTAAATTTGGACAGATTAGGAATCGGTCAAACTGAACGTGCCGAGATTGATGAAGTCGTCAGTCACCCACGCGGCATGGTATTGATGGTTGGACCAACCGGCAGCGGTAAATCAACAACTCTTTACAGCATTCTTAATGCGCTTAACTCGACCAGTCGCAAGATTATTACGCTAGAAGATCCAATTGAATACGGTATTACGGGCATAACTCAGATTCCAATTGATACGACAGGTGGCCAAAGCTTTGCCGATGGTCTGCGCGCGGTTTTGCGCTTGGACCCAGATGTTGTGATGGTTGGTGAGATCCGTGATGCCGATACTGCCAAGACCGCTATCCAAGCATCAATCACCGGACACTTAGTGCTATCAAGCTTTCACGCTAATTCATCAGCCGCTGCATTTAGTCGCATGATTGATTTAATCGGCGTTAACCCAATATTCAGTTCGGCAATTCGTTTAGTAATTGCGCAGCGTTTGGTCAGACGTTTGGATGACGAAACAAAACAAGAATATGAGCCTGATGAAGCAACCAAAAACTGGGTCAAAGAAGCTTTGAAGGATTTGCCAGAACATATCGAAAAACCCGACCTGGATAACTTTAAATTATGGCGTCCAGTCATCAGTGAATCATCGCCGTTTGGATTTAAAGGCCGAATTGTAATCATGGAGCAAATGGTAGTTAACGAAGATATTCAAAAGTTTTTGCGTGGTGATGAAACTGACATTCATACCGAAATTATCGAGCGTACGGCTCGAAAAGACGGCATGGTGACATTGATGGAACGTGGCGTTTTGGCGGCACTTCGCGGCGAAACGACGTTAGACGAAATAAATCAGGCAATTTAGGTAATACCCAACATACATAAAATTGTTAGTCAGAGGGCAGAATATAATCGAGCGAAAACTATTTTATCCGATAGAGATATATCTGAAGATACATCGAAAGAGGAAAAATTGTTTGCAGCCGATTATATAATTGCCATATGATTGATAATTTTATGTATGTTGGGTATAAAAAGTCTTCCAAGAACTGTAATATTGTGGTAT
>Ga0334722_10005496_pt1 | contig 12768 bp, 9 predicted proteins | sample C3_bottom_MG_FD_207210 | JGI IMG/M metagenome (GOLD analysis project Ga0334722, IMG submission 207210) | Sediment microbial communities from Yellowstone Lake, YNP, Wyoming, USA - C3_bottom | ecosystem: Environmental > Aquatic > Freshwater > Lake > Sediment | place: USA: Wyoming | collected...
GAGCTCTCGCTCGAAGCAGACGCTGTTGGGGCTCACGCCCGATGTGAACGCGAGGCGAAAGTCGGCACTCGTGAGCCAGCGGGGGACGAGCCGCAGCTTGAGGAGCGACTTCTTCACGCTCGGCTCCGCGAACCGCATTCGCCACTGACGGATGGTCTCGATGTAGTCGAGCCGGCCACTCGAGCTCGACACCAGCCGAAAATGAGGCTCCGCGCTCCTGATGATCTGCTCCTGCCCGAAGGGAAGGCACGAGCCGGGGAACTGCCGGCCCAGAAGGGCGAGGTACCACGCGTCGGATTCCCGCGGGGCGTCGATGTCGACGTCGCCAAGCGGGATCATGTTCGGCCCGAAGACCATCGTCTGGAGATAGAAGCGGCCGTCGTCGGGCAGCACGCTCGCGACCCGGGCGAACAGATCGCGATAGATCTCCTCCTGCCGTCCGGCGGCGTGCTCCTCCGGCGAGCAGAAGTGCTCGAACGCACCGAGGCTTGCCACCGCGTCGAAGGGGCCAAAGCTCTCGCGGGTGACGAGCCGTGCGTCGGAGAGCCGTGCGTCGAGGCCGTTGCGCCGGCACGCCGCGACCTGCGCAGACGAGAGCGTGACGCCGACTCCGCTCCCACCGCGTTCCCGAACGACGTTGAGCATCGGGCCCCACCCGCAACCCAGATCGAGCACGCGCCGGTCTGGCCCGATCCCGATCTGCTCGGCGACGTAGTCGTGCTTGCGCGCTTGTGCCTCTTCGAGGCTGAGGGAGAAGTCGCCGTCGTACTTGGCTCCGCTGAAGTCGGCCAGCTCTCCCAGGCTGAGACGAAAGAGGCGATCGATCAGGGAGTAGGTGAACTCGAGGTCCTTCTGGTCCGCCATGAGCTCAGATCCGGGTTGTGCATCGGGACACGTGCGCGACGCCGACCGCGCCGGGTAGTAGATCAGAGAACCGCGGATGCGCGCTCGCCTGCGTTCGCCGAATCGCCGAATGGAGCGCCGCCTTCGACGCTTCGGGCGTGGAGCCGGGTGAGCCGGCGCTCCCACTGGGCCCTCAGAAGGGCGCGAATCGGGACGTGCCGATGTCAGGAGTGACCGACGTCGTCGCGGCGGAACACGTTGCCTTCCACCGGCGTGGCCGGTGACAGGTCGGGCTGCGGAGCTGCCTCCGCCGAAAGTTTGCGGGCAGCTGCGGTGCGAGCGAGGACTCCGACAGCGTGGTCGTCCATCGCCGCGCCTCGGGCCTCGAGCTCCCGGCTGCGCTCTGCGCCCAAGATCGCCGCAACCTCGTCGAGGCCGCGGTCCTGGGCATCGACCGCTCTCCCCGTGAGCCGCGATGCGCGCGAGCGCGCCAGGCCGGCGCCGAGCAGGATCGCGGCCGCCTCGGGGTCGTCGTCGACGACCAGCAGGCCGATCCGTCGGTACGTCCGGCCCAGGAGCTCCGTCGACCCCTGCCTCTCCATCTCGTCGAGCCCGAGCACCCAGTACTCGAGCGCGAGGCGCGGGTCACCCAGGCGTTCGGCGACGTCGGCGAGCATCCCATGCATCGGTCCGACACCGATCCGTGCATGGTCCCGAAGCGCGTCGTGCATGAGCTCGGCGGCCCGCCCCGGCTGCACGTCAGCGAGCACGAAGGCGCCGACGCCCCGAACGAACGGCATGAGCGCCGGACCGTGCGATCGCTCCGCAATCGACAGTGCCTCCTCGACCTCGGCGACCGCACGGTCCAGGTCGGTGGCTGCGAGCGACCGGGCCAACGCCAGATTCGACAGCTGCATGGCGAGGTGCGGAGCGTCCCCGCGCTCACGCAGCAGTGCAACGGCGCGCTCGCCATGTTCGATCCACAGGTCGACGCGGCCTTCCACCGACGCGATCTGGGTGCGTGCCATCAAGGTATACGGACTGGCGCCGACGCCCAGCCGCAGCTCGGCCGCGTCGAGCGCCACGCCGCAGCGTCGCATCTCCTCGAGGTCACCACGGTGCGCGCATTCGAGCGCGGCCGAGGCGAGGACGTTGGGGAACCTGGGGTCGTCCTCGATCGCGGCGACCGCTGCGGCTCGCGAAGCAACTGCGTCCACCTGCAACGCGATCTCGGTCAGGCCCACCCAGGTGCCCTGGAGGGCGAAATTTCGCAAGACGGTCTCGGCATCCTCCGTCTCGATCGCCCACGCGAGCGCGGTTCGCACGTTGTCGGTCTCGCGCGCCGCGCGCTCGAGCCACTCCGGCTGGTGGGATGTCATCGTGCCCGCGGCCGCGAGCTCGGTGAAGTACGCGTAGTAACGGGCGTGTGCGCCACGCACTGCCTCGGTCTCACCCGCGTCCTCGAGCCGCTCCTGGGCGTACTGGCGGATCGTCTCGAGCAGGCGGTACCGCGTCTCGATCCCTTCGGCATCCGCCTGCACGAGCGAGCGCGCCACCAGGCCGGCGAGCAGCTCGAACACGTCGGCCGGGTCGATCTCCTCGCCTGTGGTCACGGCCTCCGCCGCTGCGAGCGTGAAGCCACCCGCGAACACGCTCAGGCGGTTGAGCACACGGCGCTCGTCGTCGTTCAACATCTCGTAGGACCAGTCGATCGCGGCGCGCAGGGTCTGGTGGCGCTCGACCGTGCCCCGGTCGCTGCCCGTGAGCACGCGGAAGCGCTGGTCGAGTCGTTGTGCCAGCTCGCCCGGCGTGAGCATCGCGACCCGAGCCGCGGCGAGCTCGATCGCCAGGGGAACCCCGTCGAGTCGCCGGCACACCTCGGCAACCGCACTGGCGTTAGTCGCATCGATCACGAACCCCGCGCGTACTGCCCGGGCGCGTTCGACGAACAGGCGAACCGCGTTGCTCGCCGCGATCTCGGTGATGTCGCCGGCGGCGTCGGGAACCTCCAGCGAGGCGACCGCGACGATCCGCTCTCCCGCGACACCGAGCCCCTCCCGACTGGTTGCGAGCACGCGAACACCCGGGCTCGTGCGCACGATCTCGGTCACGAGCCGAGCCACCGGCCGCAAGAGGTGCTCGCAGTTGTCGAGCACCAGCAGGAGCTCCTTCGAGCGCAGGAACTGCAGCAACCCGTCGTGGATGCTGACCCCCTGGCGCGGCTCGACGCCGAACGCTTCGAGCACGGCGCCAGGCACCGCGTCGGCCTCCCGGATCCCTGCGAGCTCGCACAGCCAGGCACCGTCGCGGTAGGCGGCTGCCGCGTGTGTAGCGGCCTCGAGTCCGAGGCGCGTCTTGCCGACTCCCCCCACGCCCGTGAGGGTGACCACCGGGGTGTGTTCGAGCTCCGTGGCTATCGCCATCAGGTCGTCGTCGTGGCCTACGAACGACGTCACCTGTCGCGGCAGATTGCCTGCGTGCACGGCGGCCATCAGCGGCGGGAAGCCAGCAGCCAACTCTGGGTGGGTGAGCTGGAACACGATCTCGGGTCGATCGAGATCACGGAGCCGGTGGCTGCCGAGCTCGATCAAGCCGACTGACGGAGGAAGCGCGTCGCGGACGAGATCAGCGGTCGCCTGCGAGCACAGCACCTGCCCGGGGTGCGCGACACTCATGAGTCGCGCCGCGCGGTTCGTCACGGGACCGAAGTAGTCGCCTGCGCGCTCCTCCGTGACACCGGTGTGCAGACCCATGCGGACGCGCAGCGGACCGATCGCGCCCCAGGGTTCGGTTGCAAGCGCGCGCTGCGCCGCGATCGCCGCGGCCATGGCATCGTTCGCGGTCGCGAACGCGGCGTGCAGGCCGTCGCCCGTGCCCTTGATCACATGGCCCCGGTGGGCCTCGACCGCCTCCTTGAGCAGCTCGTCGTGACGCGCCAAGGCGTCCTGCATCGCCTCGGGCTGCTCCTCCCACAGACGAGTGGAGCGCTCGAGATCGGTGAACAAGAAGGTGACCGTCCCCGTCGGTAGCTCGGCCAAGACTCACCCCCCGTGCACCATGCAACTGGAGGCAAGTACACCAGAGCGACGCATGTCGCGCAGCCGCAGGAAGGCCGCCGCTCGGCGGCCGAGCGTCTGCCCTCGTTCGGTGGTCGCAGAGCGAGTGGCGTCCGCGGCTCGGCTCTGAGCCGGGATCAGCCGAAGTACGCCTCGGATGCGGACACGCGCGACGGCGTGTAGTCGCCCCAACGCGGCGGCGAGCCCTGCGGATCGTCACCGAGGATGGTCACCCGATGGATGACGCGCGGCTCGTCGTAGTCGTTGACCGCGTAGTGCTGCGTGCAGCGGTTGTCCCAGATCCCGACGCTGCCGGGCGCCCACCCGTACCGGCACTGGAACTGCGGCTGCTCGGAGAACGAGTACAGGTGCGCGAGCAGGACATCGCTCTCGGCCCGACGGAGCTGGGGGGTGTGCGACGTGAACTGACGGTTCACGTACAGCGACCGCCGACCGGTCTCGGGGTGCACGCGGACGGCCGGGTGCTCGATCGCCTGCTCGGGATGCCCGAAGACCGCGGCGGTGTGCACCGCGGTGAGGACGTCGAGCAGGTCGCGCATCGGAGCCGAGAGCGACTCGTACACGAGATGCTGGTTCGTGAACATCGTGTCGCCGCCGCGCGTCGGGCACACCACCATGTGGAGGATCGACGCAATCGGCGGGTGCTCGCTCCACGTGACATCGGTGTGCCACACGTCAGCGCGAGCGCCGTGGTCGCCGTCGAGCACGACCACCTCGGGATGCGCGTCGTCGAGCTTCGGGATGAACGGGTGGATCTCGATCTCGCCGAAGCGGCGAGCGAGGGCGACGTGGCCGTCAGGTGAGAGCCGCTGATCGGGCAGGAAGACGACGTGGTGCTCGATCAGCGCCGCGTGGAGCGCCTCGAACCCACCGTCGGTGAGATGCTCGAGGTCGAGCCCGCCGATCTCGGCACCGAGCGCACCGGATACGGGGCGAACATCGAGGGCGAGGTTGGTGCTCATCGAGCGTCTCCTTCGAGGGTAGAGGCGGAAGGCGACGACCCCACCACCCCCGGATCCTGGACCCATCAAGCGATTGAAACAACTGATTGAGACTCCCGAGTGATTGAGACTCCCGAGCTCGCCGGCGACTCAGGCGCTTGGTCGGTCCATCAGCCTTGAAACCCTTTTGCCGCAACGTCCATCTCACTGTCACACCCCCGTGCGAGGGTGGCGGCATGAGCCGCCCGGCCACCGACGTTGCTGTCACACCCCCCAGCGAGGGTGACGTCATGGCTGCCCCTGCTCTGACGAGGCTCACCGAGGTCGTGGACGATCGCGTGGCGCAAGACCGCTCAGGGTGGTCGGGCGCTGCCCGGTCCGCGCTCGTGCTGGAGCTGCTCGAGGCGGAGGAGGCCATCCACGCGGCGGTCCTGGGTTGTGTCGGTGAGTGGGACGCGATGGCCGCCTGGGCCGAGGACGGGGCGCCCACGGCGGCGTCGTGGCTCTCGCACCGGGCACCGGTGACGACCCGAGCGGCCCGCGAGCTGGTGCGCGACGCGCGCCTGGTCCAGGGGAACCAGGCCACCGCGAAGGCGCTGAGCGCCGGTGAGATCTCGACGGCGCATGTGAACGCGGCGTCGCGGGCAGCGCGCCACGTCGAGGACCTCTACGCCGATCATGAGGACGCGATCGTCGATGCGGCGCGGATCACCTCACCCGACGAGTTCCGCATCGTGGTCGCGCACTGGCGGTCCATGGCCGAGAACCTCGTGGGCAAGGAGCCCGCGGCGGCACGCTTCGAGCGGCGTCATCTACACATCTCGCCGGTGTTGGACTCGATGACCCGCCTCGACGGGTGGATCGACGCCGAAGCCGGCACGCGCCTGGCGCGCGTGCTCGATGGGTTGGAGCCGCCTGACCCGACGGACGGGCCCGAGCCGCCCCGGACGCTGAGCCAGCGGCGCGCTGATGCACTCGACCGGCTCGCGTCCGGCGAGCGTGCCCCGCGCGTGGAGACGGCGATCGTCATCGACATCGACACGGCACAGGGCCGCTCCCCCGCCGACCTCACCCACGCCCGCTGCGAACTGCTCGGCGGCGACCCGATCGACTACTCGACCGCCGTGCGCATGGCGTGCGATGCAGCGGTGACCCGCGTGATCACCAAGGGCGCCCACACGATCCTCGACCTCGGCCGCGCCACGCCGGTCGTGAGCGCCGCACAGCGCAAGGCACTCGGCATCCGGGACGGCGGCTGCGTCGAACCCGGCTGCGTCGCCCCACCCGAGTGGTGCGACGCCCACCACAAGTGGCACTGGATCCGAGGCGGACCAACCGACCTCTGGAACCTCGAGCTCCGCTGCCGACGCCACCACATCAAGGCGCACCGCGAACAGCAACGCGGCCCCCCATCATCGAACTAGAAGGCAACGGGCTCGCAGCGACGACAGTCGCAAGACGACGGTCACAACATGATGAGGCGCTCAGCCGAGCAGCGCGGGGGCGAGGCGGCGCCACGCGCCAAACGGCATCGCCATGCGTGTGTCGCTCGCGATCTGCACGCAGACGTGATCGGCACCGGCGTCGAAGTGCTCCCGCACGCGTGCAGCGATCGCGGCTTCGTCACCCCAGGCGACGATGGCATCGACCAGACGATCGCTGCCGGCACCGCTGACGTCGTCGTCGGTGAAGCCGATGCGCCGCCAGCTGTTCACGTAGTTCGGCAGCGTCATGTAGATCGCGAGGGACGCCCGCGCGAGGGCGCGCGCCTTCTCCGGATCGGTCTCGAGCACGACGTGTTGCTCGGGAGCGAGCAGGACACCCGCGCCGAGGACGCCGCGTGCGAAGCTCGTGTGCTCGGGAGGGACCAGATACGGATGCGCACCAGCCGAGCGGTCGCGCGCAAGCTCCAGCATCTTGGGACCGAGGGCGGCGAGGACGCGCTCGTGCGCGGGCACGATCGGGGTGGTCGCGTCGATCTCGTCGAGGAAGGTACGCGTCACGGCCAGAGGCTTGGCATACCGGCCGGGCTCGTTCCCGTCGACGAGCGCAGCGTGGCTGACCCCGATGCCCAGCAGGAACCGGTCGGGGTACGCGGCGGTGACGCGCGCGTGGCCGTCACACGTCTCTTGGATCGAGTGCATCCAGAGGTTGAGGATGCCGGTGGCGACGGGCACGCGCTCGGTCGCGCCGAGGAGGCTCTCGCAGTCGTCGAAGACCGCGCCGCCGACGCCTCCGGGGATCCAGAGTGCCGTGTACCCCAGGGACTCGAGCTCAGCCGCGGCGTCACGAGCCGCGCCGGCGTCGCCGTAGCGCAGCTCGGCGCTCCAGATGCCGACCCGCCCGACGTCCACTGCGTCCTCCGTCGCTCGGATGCGCGTCGCCCGGAACTTACCGGGGCGTCACGCATCGGACCTCACTCCTCGTGCAGGGTCGCAGTAGTTTCTCGCCACCCGAGGGGCGGCGGCTACCGCGATCGCCGTCGACCCACGCTTCACGGGTTGACCGATCCGTCGGCGCAGAAAGAGGGGTGACCATGCTGCTCGAGAACAAGGTTGTGATCGTGTCCGGTGTCGGCCCGGGTCTCGGGCGTGAGATCGCAACGGCGGCGGCGCGTGAGGGTGCGTCGGTCATGTTGGGGGCGCGCACCGAGGCGAACCTCGTGGCGACGGCGGACGAGATCGACCCGTCGGGCAAGACGGTCGGCTACCAGGTCACCGACATCACCGACGCCGAGCAGGGGAAGCGGCTCGCCGATGCGGCAGCCGACAAGTTCGGAGGGGTCGACGCGCTCGTGAACTGCGCGGCACTCGACGCGGTGTTCGGCGGCGTGCAGGACGCAGATTTCGACGAGTGGCGCAAGGTGTTCGACACGAACGTCATCGGCTCGCTGCAAGTGACGCGTGCCGCGATCCCGCACCTGAAGAGGAACGGCGGCGGGTCGATCGTGTTCATCGGCTCACAGGGGATGTTCTGGCCGCCCAAGGGCTTCTTCCAGACCGCGTACCAGTCGTCGAAGGCGGGACTGTTGTCCGCGGTGTACCACCTGGCCAACGAGCTGGGGCCCGACAAGATCCGCGTGAACACCGTGGTGCCCACGTGGATGTGGGGTCCACCCGTCGAGGGCTACGTGAGCTCGACGGCCGAGGCACAGGGTGTGCCGCCCGAGCAGATCATCGCCGGCATCACCGCGAACATGCCGCTGGGCGAGATCCCGACCGATGGCGACGTCGCGGAGGCGGTCGTGTTCTTCGCGTCGGACCGCGCCCGCATGGTCACCGCGCAGACGCTCATGATCAACGCGGGCGAGTTCCCGCATTGATTCGCAGGTGCTTCGACCGCTACGAGCGTCGGTGATCGTCGGCGTGCGGTTCGCGCCCGCGACGGATCACGTTGAGTGCGCTGCCGGCCTTGAACCACTCGATCTGCTCCATGCTGAACGTGTGGGTGCACTCGAACTCCGAACCGGCGGTACCCGGCCTGGCGACGCGGCAGCGGATCCGCCGGTGTGGCGTCAACGACGCGAGATCGAGAACGGAGATGCGATCGTCTTCTCCGATCAGGTCGTAGGTCGAGGGGTCGGCGAAGACCAAGGGCAGCACACCCTGCTTCTTGAGATTCGTCTCGTGGATCCGGGCGAACGACCGGGCGAAGATCGCGACCGCGCCGCGGTATCGGGGCTCCATGGCCGCGTGCTCACGTGACGAGCCCTCGCCGTAGTTCGCGTCGCCCACCACACACCACGGGACGCCGGCGGTCGCAAGGCGCTTGGCGATGTCGGGAATCGAGCGGGTCTCGCCGTCGAGCGGGTCCTTGCCGGTGCCCACAACGCCTGTGAACGCGTTGACGGCGCCGACGAACAGATTGGCCGACATGTTCTCGAGGTGGCCCCGGTATCTGAGCCACGAACCGGCCGGTGAGATCTGATCGGTCGTGCACTTTCCCTTGGTCTTGATGAGCACGGGAAGATCCACGTAGTCGGAGCCGGTCCACGGGGCGAACGGTGTGAGGAGCTGGAGGCGATCGGACGTCGGCGAGACCGCACGTCTCAGGTCGAACGGCCGATCCGCGTCGCCGGGCGCCGCGAGGCCAAGGGTCCCAGAATCGAAGCCGTTGGCGGGCAGGTCGCGACCGACGGGCGGGTCGAGGCGGACCTCGGCGCCCACGCTCGTCGCGATGGAGTCGTTGAGCGGATCGAAGTCGAGCGAACCGGCCAGCGCATAGGCGATGACCAGCTCGGGGGACGTGATGAAGGCCTTGGTCGCCGCGTTGCCGTCGTTTCGCCGTGAGAAGTTGCGGTTGAAGCTGTTGACGATCGTGTTCGGCGTGCTCGGGTCGAGACCGGTTCGATCCCACTGGCCGATGCAGGGCCCGCACGCGTTCGCGAGCACCGTGGCGCCGATGCCCTCGAGATCCGCGAGCAACCCATCGCGTTCGATCGTGGCGCGCACCCGCTCGGAGCCGGGCGTTATGAACAGCGGGACTCTCGTCCGCAGACCATGCGCCGACGCCTGGCGCGCCACCGACGCGGCACGCGTGATGTCCTCGTAAGAGGAGTTCGTGCACGAGCCGACGAGCGCGGCGGAGATCTCGACCGGGATTCCGTTGGCCCGCGCCCAGGACCCGACCTCTCCCACAGGGTGCGCAAGGTCAGGGGTATCGGGTCCGCTGATGAGCGGCGCCAGCGTGGAGAGGTCGAGCTCGATGAGCTGGTCGAAGAAGCGATCGGGGTCGGCCTCGACTTCGGGATCGGCCCGCAAGTCGGTTGCGACGGAGTGCGCGGCGTCCGCGATCTCTGCGCGCCGCGTCGCCCTCAGGTACGCGGTGATGTTGTCGTCGAGCGGGAACAGCGACGTCGTGGCGCCCGTCTCCGCACCCATGTTGCAGATCGTCGCCTTGCCCGTCGCCGTGATGGTGTCGGCGCCGGGACCGAAGTACTCGATGATCGCACCGGTGCCGCCGGTCACCGTGAGCGCGTCGGTCACCTCGAGGATCACGTCCTTGGGCGACGACCAGCCGGCCAGCGACCCGGTGAGGTGGACCCCGATGAGCCGGGGCCAGACCACGTTGAACGCCAACCCGGTCATGACGTCGATGGCATCGCCGCCGCCGACCCCGATGGCGACCATGCCCATGCCCCCGGCGTTCGGTGTGTGACTGTCGGTGCCGATCATCATCCCGCCCGGGAAGGCGTAGCTCTCCAGGACGACCTGATGGATGATCCCGGAACCCGGCTCCCAGAAGCTGACGCCGTACTCGGCCGACGCCGCGCGAAGGAAGTCGTACACCTCGGAGTTGACCTCGAGCGCGCGGCGCAGATCAGGCTCGGCCGCGACCCTCGCCCGGATGAGGTGATCGCAATGCACCGTCGTCGGGACAACCGTCTCGTCGAGTCCGGCGGTCATGAACTGGAGCAGCACGATCTGCGCGAGTGCGTCCTGCAGGGCAACACGGTCCGGATCGAAGTCGACGTAGGAGCGACCTCGTACGAGCTCCCCGCCACGTGGGTCGCGCACGTGATTCAAGAGCACCTTCTCCGCCAGGGTCAGCGGTCTCCCGAGGCGTTCACGACCGATGGCAGCCCGCTCGCCCAACCGCTCGTAGACGCGAGCCGCGAGAGCCACCGGGTCGGCACTGGAGCAATCCATCGCAAGCCTCTTCGAGAAGGATCTCTTGATATCAAGTTACCTTCCCACCCATCTCTCTCGATGTCAAGGTATATCGTGGAGAGACCGCGAGGTTCGGAGGAACAATGGACGACGAAGTCGACCGCCTCGTGGCCGGCTGGCGCGTGGCCCTCCCCGAGGTGGACGTGTCTCCCCTGGAGGTGCTCTCTCGGATCACCCGGCTTGCCCGCCACCTCGACCGCCAGCGCAGTGCGGTCTTCGCTCGCCACGACCTCGAGACGTGGACCTTCGACGTGCTCTCTGCACTTCGCCGGGCCGGCACGCCCTACGAGCTGTCACCAGGTCAGCTGCTCGGGCAAACGCTCGTGACCTCGGGCACGATGACGAACCGGATCGACCGGCTCGAGGAACGCGGCCTGGTCCGTCGCCGCCCCGACCCCGCCGACGCCCGGTCCGTACGCGTCCGGCTCACACCGTCGGGGCTTCGCCAAGTCGACGCGGCGTTGCGCGATCTCGTCGCCCGCGAAGACGCCATCCTCGGGAACCTGGACGCAGCCGAGCGGGGATCCCTTGCCGCGCTCCTCCGCCGTGTGGTGGCCCCATTCGACGGATAGCCGGCGCGCGCTCAGCGGCTCCGAAGGCCGTCGAGGAACATCGCGGTGAACTGCTCGCCGATCTCCTGGAGCGTCTTGGCTCCGTCGGACGCGTACCAGCGGTGCGACCAGTTCAACATCCCGAGCAGGCCCAGCATCGCGAGGTGCGGATCGATGTCGTCGCGGAAGTCGCCGCTCGCGATGCCTTCCTCGATCACGCCGGTCATCAAGGTCCGGTACTCGAGCGCGTTGGCCCGGATGGCACGGTCGCTCCCGGTCGTGAGCTGAGGGAGGTTCTCGGCGAGAAAGACGAAGAGGTCCGGATAGCTCTCTTCGAGAGCGATCATGTGCTGCTCGATCGCACGACGCAGGCGCTCGCCCGGCGTCAGATCGAGCGCGGCGATCGCTCGGAGCTCGTTCGTCATCCGCTGCACCGGCTCGTCGAGGATCGCGATCAGGAGCTCCTCCTTGTCGGCGACGTAGTAGTAGAGGGACGCGCGGTTGATCCCGACCTCCCGGGCGATGTCCTGGAGCGTCGTCTGCGCGTAGCCGAGCCGATGGAAGACCCTCGAGCCGGCCTCCACGATCGCCATCCAGCGCTCGTCGGAGCCGACCCGGTTCGAACGACGGCGCTCGGCGCGGCGCGTCGCCATCGTGCTCGGTGGTACACGGCCGTGCGCGCCTCGCCTCGCTGCCACCGTCACTTCTCAGGCCGGGGCGAGGCGAGACCACCAGCGACGGGTATCACCGCCCCACTCGTGTGCTCGGCTGCATCCGACAGCAGGAACGTGACGGCATCGCACACGGCTGCGAGGGAGTCGCGGTCGACGGCCGATCGAGCCACGACGTTCACACGTACGTTGTCAGGCGCATGCTCGATCGCGACCTGCTTGCAGAGGTTCACGAGCGCACCGGCAGCAGCGGCGTTCGCGACCTGCACGCGGTTGGGTGCGAGCCCGATCGAGGAACCGACGGCGACGATCGACCCCCCGCCCGCGTCGCGGATGGCCGGGACCGCGGCGCGCAGGCACAGGAATGGTCCTTTGAGGTCGCCGTCCAGCACGCGCTTCCATTCGTCGTCGGTGCAGTCCACCAGCGCGCCGCGCGCCTCGGTCGTGGCCGCGAGGACCAGCGCGCGCAATGGCCCCAGCTCGCGCGCGGCATCGACCGCGTGAGCGACGTCGGCTGCGACCGTGATGTCCGCGCCCACCGATTCGGCGCGGCCACCCCGCTCTCGAATCGTGTCAGCGACACGGGACGCACCTGCCTCGTCCGCGTCGGCGACCAGCACTGCGGCGCCCGATGCGGCGCATCGACCGGCAACTGCGGCACCGAGGCCGCGCGCCGCGCCGGTGACGAGTGCGACCCGCCCGGCGAGAGGCTGCTGACCCTTCACCGTCGCGCCACCAAGCCGCCGTCGATGGGGACGACGGCACCTGTCACGTACGCGGTCACGTCGCTCGCGAGGAGCAACGCGACATGCGCGACGTCCTCAGGGCGACCGAGCCGCCGAAGCGGGATCCGCGCCGTTGCCCGGTCCACATACGCGTCGTAGTCGTGTTCGTCGCCATGAGCGATCCGGTACATCGGCGTCTCGATCCCTCCTGGCGCGACGACGTTGGCGCGCACGGCCGGGCCGTGCTCGATCGCGATCCGACGGGTCAGCGCGACGACACCTGCCTTCGAC
>Ga0334722_10005497_pt1 | contig 12768 bp, 9 predicted proteins | sample C3_bottom_MG_FD_207210 | JGI IMG/M metagenome (GOLD analysis project Ga0334722, IMG submission 207210) | Sediment microbial communities from Yellowstone Lake, YNP, Wyoming, USA - C3_bottom | ecosystem: Environmental > Aquatic > Freshwater > Lake > Sediment | place: USA: Wyoming | collected...
CAATGCCGACCAGGAGTACCACTCGTCGAAGCACGAGCCGCACCACGCTCCCGGGCGTGGCGCCCAGCGCCAGCCGGACGCCGATTTCCGCTCGCCGCCGGCCGACGGCGTACGCCGTGACCCCGTAGAGTCCGACTCCGGCCTCCAGCAGCCCGATGGCACCGAAGAAGCCCGCGAGCATCGCGACCAAACGCTCCTGCAGGAATGTGGCGTCCACCTGGTCTCGCATCGGCCTGATGGTGAGCGCCAGGGCGCCGTTGACGCGCCCGATGGCTGCGGCCACGCCGCTCGCGAGTTGCGATGGCGATCCTTTCGCCGCTCGCACACTGAAGGTCGTCATCGGCATCGGCAGCCGCGCCTGCGCGATCGGAACATACATGGTCGGCGGTACGGGATCGCGGAGTGATCCGTAGACCGCGTCACCCACCAGGCCCACGATTTCGATCGCCGGCCAGGGCGAACCCGCCGGGGATGAGGATATGCGGCGGACCGTGCGACCCACGGGGCTGCGTCCACGCAGGAAGTGCCGGGCGAATGCCTCGTTGACGACAGCCACCTGCGCTGCACCCGGGCGATCCGCATCCGTCATTGCCCGGCCAGCGAGAATGGGGGTGTTGTACGTTGCGAAGTACTCGGGACTCACGATGTTCACCCGCACAACGCGGTCCTTCTCGGCAAGCAGCGCACCTCCCGACACGTCGATGGTGCGGTCGAGGTCGAGTCCGCTGACCGGCGTCATCACCGATTCGGCCGCCTGGTCCACGCCCGGCAGCGTTGCAAGCTCCTGCCGCACGCGGTCGAACTGGTCCGCTGCAGCGGATGGGGTGATTCCTGCCTGTGTGCCGTTAACATAGACGATCAGGACGCGGTCGCGGTCGAACCCAAGGGGCAGCGTGGTGAGCGTCCTGATAGTGCGCACGAGCAGCACGGCGGCGACGACGAGCACGAGCGAAAGCGCTACCTGCCCGACGACCAGCGCGCCGCTCAGGCCTCTTCCTCGCCGGCCGTCGGTAGCCCGGCTCGCCCCGTTGAGTGCTTCGTTCGGCTGGACGCGAGTACCGCGTAGAGCCGGCAGTGTGCCGAAGAACACCGTTGTGAGAGCGGCCACAGCGCCGGCGAAACCGAGCAGCCGCCAGTCGAACGGCAAGTCGAGGACCGCCGGCTTGGTCGTCATCGCAGAGGCGGTTCGTAGCTGTGCGACGAGCACGACCGCACTCCACCGTGCGAACAGGAGTCCCACAGCGGCGCCAGCCGCCGACAACATCAGGCTCTCGACAGCGAACTGCCGGGCGAGCCGCGCGCGCGACGCGCCGAGTGCCCTCCTCACGCTCAGTTCGTGCCGACGGGCCGTGGCCCGAGCGAGCAGGAGATTGGCGACATTGGCGCATCCAATCAGCAGGACAAGGGCGACGCCAGCCATGAGGACGCCGAGTGGCTTCTGATACTCGGCGCGGAGCGTCGAGACACCTCTTCCACCTGGCTGCAGCGCAAACGGCTCTCGGAGATACTCGCCGGCGGCCGTCCCACGCGGCTGCGTCGCCGTCCGCATCTGAGGCTGGATCGCCTGCAGAGCGGCGGTCGCGGCTTCGATCGACAGTCCGGGCCTCACACGTCCGAACACGTTCAGCCACGGCACCGAGCTGTCCAGCAGCGACAGGGGTCCCAGCACAGTCGCCTTGGTGGCGAGGGGTGCAACGACGTCGCAAGGCACTCCGACGTACGGGCAGGCAAAGCCGCTGGGCAGAACCCCAACGATCGTGAACCGGGTTCGCGACAGCGTGAGTGAACGCCCGACAACGTCCGCGGCACCACCGAATCGTCCTTGCCAGAGTTCGTGACTGATGACGACAACGGGACCGTCCGGTCCGCCTCCGCGTCGGTCATCGACTTCGCCGAACACCCGTCCCAACGCCGGGTGGACGCCGAGCACGTCGAAGAACCGCCCGGTGGCCCAGACGCCGTAGACGAACGCCGTCGGCCCACCCTGGGCGAGATCGAGCCGGAATTTCGATGAGGCGAAACTGCTCTCGAATACGGTCGCGTGGTCCCGCATCTGCTCCCAGACCGGATTGGACAACTCGGCGCCCGTGACACCTTCCTGCGACACGAGGACAAGGCGCTCGGGCTCAGGGACAGACAGCCGTCGGAGCAGCAGGCTGTCGAGAATCGAGAAGATCGCCGTGTTGGCCCCGATGCCCAGCGCCAGCGAGATGACGGCGACCAGCGTGACCACAGGTGATCGCCGCAACGTGCGCAGCCCCGTGCGGACATCCTGCCAGAGCGTGTCCACGATGGACTCCCAGCCGGAATCACGTACGTTCTCGCGGGCGACGTCGAAGCTGCCAACCTCGATGCGCGCGGCCCTCACGGCCTGATCGCGCGTCATGCCCGTGGCCAGGTGCCTGTCGATGGCCATCTCGAGAAACGTCTTCAGTTCCTCGGTCAGTTCCCGGTCCACGTCGGTCCTTCGAAACAACCCGCGCAGGCCGGCGGCGATCTGACGTATCAGTGACATCGGCAGGCTCCTCAGGACGTTTCGAGGATCGTGGTGACGGCCGCGATCTGCCGTCCCCACTCCCGGGTCTCGCGCACAAGCGCCCGGCGGCCCTGCTCCGTGATGGAGTAGTACCTGGCGCGGCGGTTGTTCTCGGTCGTCTTCCACCCGCCCCGGAGCCAGCCGGCGCGTTCCATACGCCTCAGCGCCGGCAGCAGCGACCCCGGGTTCAACCTGAAGACCCCCTTGCTCACCTGCTCGATGCGCAGCGTGATCCCGTACCCGTGCAGCGGCTCGATCGCGAGGGTCTTCAGGATCAGCATGTCCAGGGTTCCCTGAACCAGGTCGCTCGGAGTGTCGGTCATTCAGCGCGCTCCTCTTGAACGTCAAGATAAGAATGCCATGTTTTCTCTTGACCGTCAAGATGACAGAGGCGTGATCGCGCCGCAAGGAGCCGCCGACCACTGACGCGGGAGGCCGTTGGACGGCCCCCGAGCCCGGACCTCGCCTGACCTATTGCGGTCCCATATGAATCTATGCGATCGTATCTATGGCAAGGCCATAGGAGTCCCATGGAAGACACAGCCGATCGCGGAGACATCTGGCAGGGCACCCTGGCCCTGATGATTCTGAAGACGCTCGAGACCATCGGGCCTCTTCACGGTTATGGCGTGGCCCGACGCATCGAGCAGACCAGCGGGCAACGGCTGTCGGTCAATTACGGCACCATCTACCCGGCTCTGGTGAAGTTGGAACAGGAGGGATATGTCGCCGCCGCCTGGGGCGTGTCGGATGCCGGCCGCAAGGCGAAGTACTACCGTCTGACGCGGGCGGGACGGAAGCATCTGGAGCGGGCCGCCCGCGAGTGGGAGCGCACGACCGGCATCGTCGCCCGGTTCCTGTCGCTGGCGCCAAGGGAGAACTGAGATGAGACGCCTGCGTTCCTTCCTCGTGCGGCTGGTCGGTCCATTCGTGCGCCGGCGCCGCGAGCGCGAGCTGGCGGCCGAACTCGACAGCCATCTGCAGTTACACATCGACGACAACGTGCGAGCCGGCATGTCGGAAGCGGAGGCGCGCCGACAGGCACGGCTGGCGCTCGGCGGCGTGGAGCAGACGAAGGAGCGCGTGCGCGACGCGCGTGCGACGTGTATCGACGCGGTCCGGCGGGACCTGGCGTTCGCGGTACGGCACTGCTCTCGACGCCGCTGGCACGTGGCCACCATTATTGCCATGCTGGCCGTCGGCATCGGCGGCAGCACCGCGGTATTCAGCTTTCTCTACCAGGTCCTGCTGCAGCCCACCGGTATTGCGGATCCGTCCCGGCTGGTTGAGGTGTACGAGACCACACCCCCCAAGGACGCCAGTCGCGGCATCACCAGATCCAACAGCTTTCCGTACGAGGCGATGCGCGAGCAGCGCACGCAGAATCAGGCGTTCACCGCAATCGGCATGGCCACCGACGACTACCTGGCGCTGGTGGTCGGCGGACAGGAGGCGCGGCGAATCAAGACGGCATTTGTGAGCGCGGGCTACTTCGACACGCTCGGCGTGCGGCTCCGGATGGGACGGACGTTCCAGCCGGGCGACGAGACGGCCGGCGAGCCAATCGCGATCATCAGCGACCGGCTATGGACGCGTGCGTTCGATCGGGACGCTGGCGTACTCGGCCGTGACGTGCGCTTGAACGGACGTCCCTTCCGGATCGTCGGAGTGGCGCCAGGAGGATTCATCGGCCACGAGATGACCGAGCGCGTCGACGTGTGGGTGCCGTGGGGCAGCAAAGCGGCACTCGGCCTCACACCGTCGAGCGATGGAAAGACGCTGGCACGGCTGAAGAGCGGCACGACGCTGGCCCAGGCCACGAGTCTCGCCGGCGCCATCGGCGACCGCTACCTGGCCGCGCTGCCGGCCAACGAAAGGGACGGTGTCGGCCAGCCTCGCGTGCGACCCTTCGAGATGAACCGAAACGAACTGCTGGAGTCGCTGCTGCCGCAGCCATGGCTGCTGCTGACGGGACCGCTGCTGATGTTGCTGCTGGCCTGCGCGAACGTCGCGAACCTGCAACTGGCCGACATCGAGGTGCGTCAGCGCGAGTTCGCGAGCCGGGCGGCGCTCGGCGCATCGCGCGGAGCCATCCTCCGTCAGGTGCTGAGCGAAGGGCTGGTGCCTGGCGTGGCGGCCTGTGCGTTGGGCCTGCTGCTCGCCTATCCCTGCATGACCCTGCTCCAGCGTGTGCCGACCGCGAGAATGAACGAACCGCGACTCGACGTCGTGCTGCAGCCGCAGGCCGCGGCCTTCGCCATGGCCCTTGCATTGCTGTCGGTGCTGCTCGTGGGCCTCCTGCCCGCGATTCGCGCGTCCCGGACCAGTCTGGCCGACGCCATCAAGGCCGGCTCCGGACTGAGCGCGCCGGCCGGTCGTCTGAAGGACGCCCTGATGGTGCTGCAGGTGGCGCTCGCGCTGACGCTGGTGACCAGCGGCGTGCTCGTCACGCGGAGCCTGGACGCCGCCCGACAGCAGGATCTCGGCCTTCGTCCCGATGGCGTCATCGGCATGCGGCTGCAGTTCGGATCCGGCGGCGACGCTCGCGCGAATGCCGCCAATGTGCAGCGGCTCCTGGAAGGCGGGCGCGCCCTTCCCGGTGTTCGCCTCGCGACGGTATCTTCGGGATTCCCGCTCGAGAACGTCGTCGCCGCGATCATCGGCACTGAGGAACAACCTCAGATCGCCACCCTGGTTGGCGCCGGCTACTTCGCCACGATCGGCGTGAACGTGCTTGCGGGTCGGGAACTCGCCTCTGAGGACTACGCGCCCGGTGCGCGCGTCGTCGTCGTCAACCAGACTCTGGCCAAGACGAACTGGCCCGGCCTCGATCCGGTGGGCCGCATGATCGGCAAGCACCGGGTGATCGGCGTCGTGGCCGACCACGCCACCTTCGCCGGCATGGACATGCACAAGCCCATGGCGTATATACACCTGCCGTCTGACGTAGGTAGCTGGCCGTGCCTGCTCGTGCGCACCGACGGGAACACGGGCGCCCTGTTCTCGAGCCTGCGTCAACTGGCGCGCCAGGTGGATCCGACCGCACCGGTCCTTCGCATCGCGACGTTGCGTGACCACCTCGACGGCCTGAACCATCACTTGCGCGTGGCGTCATGGCTGCTCGGGCTGTGCGGACTGGCCTCGCTGGCGCTGGCGGCCATGGGCGTGCACAGCCTGCTGTCGTACCGCGTGGCGCGGCAGCGGAAGGAGATCGGTTTGCGAATGGCGCTGGGCGCGGCCCGACAGACCGTCGTCCGGATGGTGCTGGCGCGCGTGCTGCGGGGAGTCCTACTCGGAGTGCCTGCTGGCGGCATCCGCTCGTTCGCGCTGAGCCGCGCATTCCGCAGCCTCTTCGCCGGCGCGGCTGCGCTCGATGTCTGGGCGCTCACGCTGAGCGCGCTCGCCCTGGTCGCTGTGGCGATGCTCGCCAGCGTGGCGCCGTCCTACCACGCGACACGTATCGACCCGGCGACGACCCTGCGCGCAGACTAGCGGTCGTTCCCAGGCGCGCGCTCAATCGCTCAGGGCGTGAACCCGGCGGTTTTCCAGAGCGGCGCGGGCAGAAACATCCGTCCGGCCGCGACCACCGCATGCACGCGACGCACCTGACTGATGTCATCAAGTGGGTTCCCGTCGAGAATAACCAGATCGGCGCGTTTGCCCACCGCCAGTGACCCCGATTCCCGGTCGAGACCCATCACCCTCGCCGGCACAATCGTCGCCGCCTGCAGCGCCTCGATCGGCGTCATTCCGGCGCGCACGTACAATTCGAGCTCGCGCGCAATGCTGTGTCCCGGCACCACTAGGTCCGTCCCCGCCACGATCGGCACCCCGGCGCGCATCAACGCCACGACCAGCGGCATGGAGCGCGCCAGACTCGCCATCCGCGCGGGGGCGACATCGCTTCGCGTCCCGCTCGCATTCAGCACCTCCAGCAGCTCTGGCGGGGCGTGCGAAGCTCCGGGTTCAAAGACCGAGAACGCCGTATCCTTTGGGTGGCTGTTCTGCTCTGAGCGCGCCAACGTCGGATCGACCACCGTCCCGTGCGCCATGAAGAATGCGATCGCATCCTTGGCGGTCGTTGTCGTGAAGTCGATCGGCGGCCGGGGCTGCCCCGGCGGTGGAGGTGGCACGACGATCGGGAGCACGTAGCCGAAATGATTGATCTGGTCGGCACCTGCTTCGACAAACTGGCGGGCGTTCATCCCCTGCGGGACGTGCCCGGTCACGGTCATGCCGAGCCGGTGCGCCTCTGCCGTGACGACCGGTACCAGCGCTGGCGGCAGCGAGCCATAGATCTTGATCTGTTGGTGCCCAGCGGCGTGATAGCGCTGGACGATCGATCGTGCCTCATCGAGCGTCGCGGCAAGAATGGTCCCGAGTCCGTCCGGAGCGCCGTCAATCAATCCCGCCAGCAACAGCCGCGGTCCCGGCACGCGCCCCTCCGCAATCGCGTCACGCAGCCCCGTCGCAAGCTCGAACTCGTTGCCGACATCTCGCGCGGTGGTGACGCCCGCCGCCAACTGCGCTGCGGGCCACTCCACCTGCTCGAAATGGACGTGCATGTCCCACAGACCGGGGATGATGGTCTTCCCGCGCGCGTCTTCTCGCGGCAGGCCGGCAGGCACGCGCACGGTCGTGGCCGGTCCCATCGCTTCGATGCGACCATCACGCACGATGATCACGCCGTTGTCGATCGGCGTCGCGCCGGTTCCATCGATGATCCGCGCGCCGACGATGGCGTACGCGCCGGTACGCTTGGGTGGTGCCGCCGCTGCTGCGGCCGCGAGGTCCGCGATCCCATCGCGCACGGCCCCGCGTACAAACTCGCCCAGCAGGTGCTCGTACCCCGTCCGCACGGCTTCGAATCGGTCCAGCTCCGCGTCACCATTGACGACCGCGACGATACGTCCGTCGCCCGTGGCCCAGATCGATTGTTTGCCCCAGAGCAAACCGTCGACGGCGTATCGCCGCAGCGCGATCGCGCCATCGGGTCCCGGTAGCGTGTCCGTTCCTCGGTAGGTGAAGGTGGCCTGACCGCCTGGCAAAAGGCGTGCGGTGCAGGAGGGCGAGCCGCCGCGGCAATACCGGAACAGCGCCTCTTCGAGGGCGACAGGCGGGTAGTAGATCATCGGGAACGCGCGTCCCGAAGACGGCACGACGCGTCGCGTGCCGCGCTCCACGACGACGGCGGAATCCGGTGCCAGAGCGATGCTCAGATCGACATCGGTGAGCGTCGATGTCTGGCCGTGAGCCTCGAGTTGGCGCGGAGCGCCGTCGGCGGCACTCGAGAGCGTGACATTGAGACGCACATTGCTGCCGAGATACCGGAACGCCCATGCCACCTTCAACTCACGCAGTTCGCCAGTTGTCGTGTGAGACCATGTCTCGGCTCCCACTGCGTGCTGGAGTTTGTAGATCGTGAATCGGCCCGAGTCGGGACCGCTCTGGCCCCCCAATGGGGTCGCCGGCGTGAGCGCGCCGGCGACGACGACCGCGAGCAGAACGGATCGGATGCATGCGGACATTGGATGTATCCTCTGGTGCCAAGTGGGGCTGCACCGGTGCGTGAAACGCAAGGATACAACGAAGGGACGCGCCGCTAGGACTTGCTTCGTCGTGTGGCCGTGAACGACTGAGAGGCGGCATCGCCCAGCTCCCACGTCCCCTCCATCCGTCCATCCTTGACCGACGCGCGATAGAGCATCTGAACGTCTCCGCCGGGGCCGCTCCAGGTCCACGAGAAAGTCAGGCGCGTCCCTTCGAGCGCGACCGAATCGAGAGCAATGGGTCCGGACACCGCGTGGAAGACGCCCGACAGTTTGCCGTCCTTGACCGTGAACTCGACTCCAACCGGCGTATCTCCGCCCTCGCTGAGTTTGATGTCCCACCTGCCTTCAATGGCTACCGGAGTTGTCTGGCCCGCTGTGGCAACCGGCAGCAGCAGGGCGAAGGTGAACAGCAAATAACAGAATCGCAGTTGAGATGAAGGGTGCTTCTTCATGGTGACCCTCTCTTGCCAACGTGTGGCGTGCTGTGAAATGGGGAGAGCTGCTTGCAGCTGTTCTCTCGTCTGGGTTATTGGACGTCAGATCAATCGAACGGTTGGCACGGCGAGCCGGCAGGCGGAGCCTCGACAACCTTCCGATCGGAATTCCGACCGATCGCGCGATCGAGGCCGATCCAGGTGGCGTGAGGCGGCCCCTGCTCTCGTGCTTGGCGATCGGTGGTGACCGTTGGCCGCCCGCAGCGACCGGAAAACCTGCCCAGACTGCCATCGACGGAAGACCCGACAGCGTCGACCTACGCGCACCTTAGACTCACCTGAACTACGTCAGCCGTGCTTGGCGCCGCTGCCCTGGCGGCCAACAGCGTATCGGCCCGGCGCGGGACGTCGGCGGATCGGCTCTTCGCAATGCGCGGGGAATAGATGTCGGCGCGCGCAGCATAATCGCTCGTGGCGGCCGCGGCGACCCTTGATCGGGGCTGGTGCGCAAACAACGGGTATCCGCGGAAGATCAGCAGTAGCGCCCGGAACACCCGATTGAAACGTAGTCGCAGGGAGGAATCGATGAGACGAATCAGGCTCTTCCGATCGTGGAGCGCAGATGTGGGGTCTCGCGGCGAGGGGCGCGCGGTAGTCGCCCTGGTGCTACTGGTTCTGTTTCTTACGCCGATCGGCATAGCCCAGAAATCCAAGCCCAGCATCGATGAAGGCATCCTGGAGACTCTGGACCTGCGTCCTGGGATGAGTGCGGCCGACGTGGGAGCCGGGACCGGCGACTTGGCCCTGCTGATGGCCGCACGCGTCGGTGCGGAGGGGCGGGTGTTTGCGAACGAGATCTCTAGAAGTCTGGTGGACAAGATCGACCGGAAGATCGGCACTCACAGGCTCCGGAACATCACGACGGTCCTCGGCGAGGAAGCCGATCCCCGGTTGCCCGGCCAAGTGAACGTCATCGTCCTCGCGTTCGTCTATCACCACCTGAGTCAGCCGTTGGAGTTCATGCAGAACACGAAGAAGTACTTGAAGCCTTCGGGGCGGCTCGTCGTCGCGGCCGAGGACATCGCCCGAGCCAGAGAGATCGACCCGGGGTTGACGAACCACCAGGATGCCTGCGTTGGCGATCCCGCAGCCACCGCAGCCGCGATCGAGAAGGCCGGATACGTGTTCGAGAAACTCGAATACCTGGACAACATCAATCGCAAGATCTACGTTCTCACGCTCAAGCTGTCCCGGGCTCTGGCGCCTGCGGGTACGCGTGAGGCAAGCATCGACTGGCCGGAAGTTGTCACTATTCCGGAACACCGCGCGGCTGCTGACGACGTCTGAACCGATGCCTACCTCCTGGGATCGCAACAGGAGTCGTTCGGACGTGCACGACATCTTCCGTGTTCTTCGCCGCGCACCAGGCTTCACGATAGCCGCTGTCCTGATACTGGCCCTTGGCATCGGCGGCGGCTCTGTGTTCTTCAGCGTCGTGGTGGCAATCGATTTCGGTGCCGTGACTCCGCGGCGTGACTACCGACTTCGTTTGGCCGTACTGAGCAATTCGCGCAGTCGTCCGTCGAATGCAAAGGGCACAGGTGCGGCTATCCAACTCCAGCGCCACGCCGGATGTCGCCCATTGAGCAGCAGGTTGAATTCCCCTGGTGTGACGGCGCTGGGGACGCGCATGGCCGGCGAGACTTTCCGATCGCACCACGCGTTGCCAAGCGCCTGCGCCGCTGGCAGCGGGTCGACACCATCCCACTTCGGCGGCACCGTGGGAACCTCGACGATGGCGGCGTCTGGAATGTCCATGGCGCACAAGACGTGGGGCTGCAAATCGTCGAAGCGCTTGTAGTGAACTAGTCGCTCCAACACCGCGAGCGACAGGGCCTCGGCCGCGTAGTCGAGGTACCGCCCCTTGGTGTGCCATCGGCCGTCGGTCAGATAGCCGCTGCTGCCGCTCAGGACGTCGCGCGCCGTGGCGCCGTGCTTTCGGACGGCAATGCGAAATGCCTTCACACGGGAACTCCGTGGATCATCGCGAGCAGGAGGTGCTCGACCTTGGCCGTGCCCAGGTCAGTCGCCAGCATCATGAGCGGCGTCCGCCCGGCGAGGGTGCGGTCTGGCGTCGTCAGCCATTGTGCGACCGCGTCGTCTGTGGAGAACACGTCGCGGGCGAGTTTTCGCATGCGGACCACCCGGAACAACCGTTCAGATTCGACGGATGAGAACGCCTGCTTCCGGCTGAGCCGCAGCGCCACAGTGCGCGGCGCGAAACCCAGTGCCGTGACGATCGCCTTCTGCGAGAGGCCGAGGACCTCGACGATCTGTCGAAGCGTTGAACCGGGCAGGCCGTGTTCGATGGCGGCAATCTGGACGTCGTACGGCTTGTCGACCAGGGCAAGGACAGTCATGGCAATATTGCCTCCATACAGAAGCAATACTGCACCATCTCACGCGGCTCGTCAAGCCGCCGCTGCGGCCGCCGTTGCAGCGCCCATCGCGCTGAGGCCCCGCGTGCCTCGTCGATTGGGGCTGCGCCTCCCATGCCTGTGACGTTCGACGGCGACCGCTGGCCGCCCGACATGACCAGATATCAAGCCCAGCCAGCCGCCGGCGGAAATCTCCTTACCGCCGCTTTCCGCACGACATAGAGTCACGAGAGCGTGGCTCGATCACGCGGATGGTGGCGCTAGAGCGGGAATGCCCACTGCAAGGAGAAGACTCGATGAGCACCAGGTCGAGAATCACGATCCCCGGCAACCGCTCGATCCCGTTATGCGTCGTTCGAACGGCCGCAGTGGTGGCGCTGGTGACATCAACGGCATTGGCGGCTGAGGTGCGGGGCGCGAAGGCCCAGGACGCCAAGCCTGCCGCCGCGGCCATCATCCAGGCCACGATCGACAGAGAGGGAGCTCTCGCGGCCCGGACCAAGCTCGACGACCTGCTAGTCCACCCGGACCAGTACTCATTCAGTCAGCGTGACATCAGCGCGCTTGGCCTTCGGTATCTCCAGCGGAAGGCGTTCCCGGAGGCCATCGCCGTCTTCGAATTCAACGAGCGTCGCTTCCCAGATTCCTACGATGCCGTCTACAACCTCATCCAGGCCCACCTGGCGGCCGGCGACACGGCGCGGGTCGACCGCACGCTCGGGGCGTGGCTGGCCCGGAGACCCAAGGCCGAAACGATCGAGCAGCGCGTCGCCAAATCTCCCGCCTTCGCCAAGCGGTACGAGGACGAGCGCCGGGGCAGCTTCAGACCCGGACAGTCCACGGGAGTGCAGGGCCCCTACTTCGGGCAGGTACCGCCCGGGACGACGCCCCAGGTGTTCGCGCCGGGCATCGTCTCGCTGATTTCGACCCGCGAATACGCGTGCTCCATGTCCCCCGACGGCCGTGAGTTCTACTTCACGCGTCGCGGCACCGGGCAGACGATCCTGGTGAGCCGCCTCGAGCCTGGTGGGTGGACGTTTCCCGAACCCGTGACCTTCTCTGCGGGCTTCACCGCTCATGAACCTCACGTGACCCACGATAACAAGCGGATCTACTGGGGCTGGTCTCGCCCACCCGCCGGGAGCTCGACGGGACCCGCCTCCGGCATCTACGTGTCCGAGCGCACGCCGACGGGCTGGTCCGAGGCCAGGTACGTGGGGCAGGGGATGAACGTCAACTCGACGCGCGATGGACGGCTGTTCATGTCGGTCGATGGTCTGGTCCAGGTCCCCCTCGTCGACAGCCGGTTCGGGACCCCGGAGCGCCTGCGGGGAGGGATGGAGACCCTCGCGTCCACGTTCGGCGGACACCCGGCCCATCCGGCGCTGGCCCCCGATGGCAGCTACATCGTCTTCGATGTTCTGGGCGGGCCTCACCTCTTCGTCTGTTTTCGCAACATCGATGGCACGTGGGGCGAAGCCATCGACCTCGCGGACCACGGCATCTCCGCCGAAGGGGGCATCGCCAGCATTTCCCCGGACGGCAAGTACCTGTTCTACGGCTTCGAAGACGACATCTACTGGGTCAGCACGAAGCTGATCGAAGACCTGCGTCCGGGTGCTACACGAAAGTAGCAGCCGATCCCAGGCGGAAGCGCAGAGGAGTTCTGAAGTCCGCCCGCCTGCCGAAATCGATGACTTGCCGTCTCGGAAGGACGCTGTCGGACTTGGTCTTCAGCAGGTTGCTGAAAAACGACGGTTCATACCTTCAGTTGAGGCAGTCACGCGACCGTTGGCTGGCTGCAGCGA
>Ga0334722_10005498_pt1 | contig 12768 bp, 8 predicted proteins | sample C3_bottom_MG_FD_207210 | JGI IMG/M metagenome (GOLD analysis project Ga0334722, IMG submission 207210) | Sediment microbial communities from Yellowstone Lake, YNP, Wyoming, USA - C3_bottom | ecosystem: Environmental > Aquatic > Freshwater > Lake > Sediment | place: USA: Wyoming | collected...
TTCAGCTTCTCATAATTATTTTTCTTCTCTTCATTTTCACTTTTCATGTCTTTCACTTAAAATTATTTATTTTGATTTATTGTCACGTTTCCTTTAACCGGGATTCCAGATTCATCACTCTCAAAAACCGGAAAGTTTTTAGCAACTATCCTAAAAGCAAATATTGCAAGCACAACCAGCATCATTGTAATACTGATTTCGTCAAATGATGGAAAATAATTTATTCCTGAAGTGGCAGCTAGTCCCGTGATGCTTACGTTAAATCTGTTCAGGATCAATCCGGAAATTACACAGACCGAAATTATATATAACCATTTTTTATCTTCTCTGAATTTTCTGTAGCTAAGTAAATAGATTGGAACGACGGTTCCAAGCACTATTTCCAAATAGAAAAGATATGTTTCAGTCGAAAGTATGGTTAAATAGATTAGCTTACCGTTATTAACAAAGTCATAGATTTTCAATAACAAACCCGCAATCAAAGTTATTAAAACTCCAAAACCCGCTCCGGACAAAATATTCATTTTTAAATCAGTATTATGAACACCATCCGCATTAGTAAAAGCTCTTGCAATAAGATAAGACTCAAAGATTATCATAGACAAACCGGACGCAATACACGAGATATAAAAATGTACAGGGAGTAAAGAGGAATACCACAGCGGATGTAATTTTCCGGGTACTATCAAATATAATGAGCCGAAAGATGACTGATGAAGAGTTGAAAATAAAACACCGGCTATCACGACAGGGATAGAGATTATTTTCAATATTCTAATAGGTGCATGTAAATTATATTTTTCAAGTGCAATCGGTGCAAATTCTAAAATAAGCACCGTGGTATAACAAATTAAACACCACGTAATTTCAAACATTACGGAATGAACATTCCACATTACAAGAGGATGCCAAAAATTTTGAGGTCTTCCCAGATCGACCACAAGCAGGCAAACAACAACTGAATATCCAAGAAATGCTGTTAGGACTGCCGGTTTAACCAACGCCTCATATTTATGAATGTGAAAGATGTGAACCGTCGCTGCAATTGTAAATCCCGCAGCGGCGAGTCCCACACCTAGAAAATCAAATCCTATCCACAAGCCCCATGGCGCGGCATCTTGCAAATTTGTTGTTGCACCCAGGCCGCGGGAAAATCTATAATAGGTCGAAAACAAACCCATAGTGACGATAATAACTGAAACCACTTTCCAAAATGTTGGTTTTAAAATTTCATTTACTTTCATATGCTTTACTTTCCATTAATAGTTTGTTCTTCTTTAGCTACTTGATTTTTTCTTTTTGTAAGCCAATACATTCCGCTTAAGAAAGCACCACCGACCATGACTACGGAAGGAATTTTTTCCATAGCCCTCATTGTTAATTCAGGCATTGGTTCTTTAGGTAACTGGGTAACATAACCCAACTGCTCGAATGGCACCGGCGAGATAACCAGAACATGACCGCCCCCGGCTTCTTCAAGACCGTATATATGCTGGTAATACTTCTCGGGATTATCTTTCAGTCTTTTTTTAGCAACTTCAATCAGTTTCTCCATATTGCCGTACAACGTTGCCTCCATAGGACAAGCTTCTACACAAGCGGGTAACAGACCGGAATTAACACGATCATTGCATAGATTACATTTACGTACACGGGGATTGGTTGATCCCCATTCATAACGAGGTATATTATGAGGGCAAGCCTGCAGACAATATCTGCAACCAATGCACTTATCAGCATCATAAACGACTGCACCAGTAGGACTCTTTTTTAATGCTCCTACCAGACATACTGAAACACATGCAGGTTCATTGCAATGCATGCACAGCTTACGGGTAAACACCTCGCCGTATTGTTCAACTACCGTGAAAGTGTTATCCGAGAGATGATCTTTCAAAAAATCTTGATTCGTTTGCGGCAAATTATTTGTCTCTTTGCATGCCTGATAGCAAGAACCGCATCCGACGCAAAGTGTTACATCAAAAAGAAACCCATTTTCTTTTAACATTTGTTTTCCGGTTTTTATAATAGTAGAAATTCTTTTTCAAAATCATTTGCAGTTTTATCAACCAATAAAGATGACGTACCGTTGTATAACGATCCTCCATCGTACATAGTGACCCCCGCCAATTCTACTTTAAGCGAATGACTGTCAATAAAACTTTTTAATTTGATAAATTCATTTTTCATCCAGCTTAATGCATCGCTCCCCGATAAAAACATCTTCATGCTTTCAGAGAATTCATTTGAAATTAACTGAACTCCCCATGTTTCATATGGATTGGAGATTTTTTTACCAATGATATCTGTATTAACAGACTTTACAATTCCATTAACAGGCGACATGAATTTTATGACTCTATTCCCGAAACTTCCTTCGAATATCACATCTCCGCGTTTTAGTTCTTTGCCCACTTCCGCACATTTTAAAACCGATAAAGTTCCTAATGCCGTCGCACCTAATGAATCAATACCAATATCAATCAACCCCTCTCCCTCCTTCTTAATCCAAGTATGTCCTTTTGAAAAAAATATATTAGGGGGAATTGTAAAACTATTTCCATTAAATATTGATAAATCATATTGAGGGAATGACGGTTCAAATGCAGGATGATTTTTACCTTGGATTTTCAAAACAACCATATCAACTGAGATGATAAATAAAAACGCTGTAAGAACAAAAATAGCAACCATAAAGTATCCTCTTTGTATAATTTCTTTATTATTGTTTTACCCTTTCACTTGAATCTTTTGAAACATCTTCAACCTTTATTGTGCTGCTTGATTCGTCTTCTTTGTGCAGCTTTCCGCCGTCATACATTGTCTCGCCTGCAAGTTTAATTGTCTGATTTAATCCCGGATTGAAAGATCTTTCAACCTTTTTTTTCTTGTTAGATGAAGCAAGTAGCGGGTCAATAACAAATCTTACCAGCAAATCAACAGCAACAAAAACAAATGCAAGTATTACTAAAAATGTAAACATGATAATCTCCTTGTAGCTTTTAATTGTATCTATTAAGTGACAATTAGCATACCAGCAATTATCTTTTTTTATTGTCTTTCTATGTCATTGTAGAATAAGGGGTTATACAATTAGTGTGGAATTGATAAACAACTCACTATTGAATTAGTGTAAGCATTCTCAACAGCGAGGTGTTGAAAATTGCATCAGTGGTTTTGTCGGATAATATTTTTCAGGACGAGACAAGTCAAAAAAAAACCCCGCTGAGTGCGGGGTCAAGAAATTTTATTTTTTATCTTTTTCTTTCAGAGGATCTGTTAGAACTCCGTTCGCTTTTGCTTGAACTTCTTTCATTTCCTCGGTCATTTCCCCTTTCAACTCTTGGCGCAGGTCTCTCGTAAGTTTGCTGACTGCGTGGTTCGACTCTTCTTTCCGGCGTTGACTGCCTTTGCGTTCTATTCGGTTGTTCGAATACAGGCTGGCGTTCACGTGTAGTTTCTCTATTAATTATTTCTTCCCTCTTTTGATTGCGATCCTTTTCTATTCTCTTATTTTCAGCATTGATTCTGATACGATCGCGTTCAGTATTTCTTTTTAATTGATCATTTGACTGGATACGATTTGTTTCCTCACGAATGCGTCTTTCATCGTTTCTGGTATCACGCTCAACGTTAATATCCCTATTTCCTTCAACGGTTCGATCGCTATTAACACTTCTTCCATCTTCGCGGGTTAAAGGAGTTCTTATTTTATCTCTCTCAAGTGTAGAACCATTCTCTCCGCGTTTGAAATCAAACCGATCCGTTGTTCGGCTGTTTTCTACTTCTCTATCCGATGGTCTATAAGCAATAACTCTATCATTCCGGGCTTGACGATTTCTTTCAAAATCACGATAGTTATCAACAGAAGAAATTTTTCTTTCAGCTATTCTGTAACCTCCTCTGCGTTCAATGAATGATCTATCAATTCCACCGTTGATAATTCTATCACGGTCAGAATAATAATTTGTACGATATTTAGTTCGTGCAAAAATGTTTTCACAACGTCTTTCATCTAAGAAATAATTGTAAACTCTGCGATCATAGAATCTGTTATAGCCGACAAAATTCCAATAGTTGTAATGTGAATGCCATCCTATTGAAAAATGAATTCCAAAATTCATATTAAAACTTGCATAAGGAGGAAGCGGAGCCCAGCCAATGTAATCATCATCATATCTCCATTCTACCCATGAAGGTCCCCATTCGTAATCCGGAATCCAAATCCATCCGTAATAATCGTCATCGTACCATCTTCCGTAATGATACGTTGCCCAACCAAACGGTTCGTACGAATCCCAATACCAGCCATCGGAAGTCCAGCTCCAGCGACCAATTGAATATGGACGCCAGTTATGAGCTACTCCGTTGGGATGCCAAACGACCAAATCGTTGTCTAATTGTATCCACTCACCGTAAGGACGGAGTGAAGAATAGAAGAAATTAAATGAAATCCCTAAGTTTGGTCTCGCATCTAATTTGATACTCATAAAAATGATGAGCGCTGTTGTTAATAATATTGTCTTTTTCATGACGTACCTCATTGTTAAATACAGATCAATATAGACAAGGAATGTGCCACTAAAATAATGCTGAAAATAGTAGAAAATAGTTCAATAACCGAAAGAAATGTTTACTGAATAAGACATTAGTTATTGTTTTGAATACAATTTTAAACACTCTAAAAGATTATAATTGCTTCAAAATACTTGATTATCTTTACCAACAGAATATATAAATGGAGTAAAAAATGGCTCACCAATTCTTCACAGATAAGCGGCTGCATAACGCTTTAACATTTTCTGAATATGTCGAAAAGATGAAAGTAGATACTGAAATAACAGATCTATCTAAACTTTCAGATAAAGAGAAAGAAGATTTCCCTATGGTTCAATTAAACTATCAAAGAGTATCTAGAATTTTAAGAACTTATAAAATTGATGAAGAACTTCTCGGATTAATAAAAAAAATATCATCACCACAGATATGGATGGTTATTTCTGAGGCTTGGTGCGGTGACTCCGCACAAAATCTGCCTTACATTGCTAAAATTGCAGAACACAATCCGTTAATTAATCTTAGAATTATTTTGAGAGATTCCAACTTAGATATTATGGATCTCTATCTAGCCAACGGAACATCACGCAGCATTCCTAAACTTGTTGCTTTCGATGAGAATGGTAATGAATTATTCCAATGGGGCGCGCGACCAAAGGAAGCTCAAGAACTTGTAGTTCGGCTTAAGAATGAAGGAATGGAAAAAGAAAAATTTCTTGAAGAACTTCATCTTTGGTATGGACGAGACCGTGGTAGAACTTTAGAGAATGAGTTAAAAAAAATTCTGCAAAATTCTATTAAGTAGCTCATCAATATTTTTTGCACTTATTTCTTGTTGAAGATTCTAAATTCTATTGGTATTGTTGCGTTACATTCAGATGCTTTGTTGTCATTAATGCCCGGAACAAATTTTGTTTTCCGAAGCGCATCTTGAGCGGCTTCATCACATCCGTAACCAAGACCTTTTAGAACTTGTGTCTTAATAACATCTCCGGAATTATTAATTGTAGCAATAATTGTGACCGTTCCCTGTATTCCGTAACGCAAAGCGTGCTCAGGATATATAAGAATTTTTTGAATTCCTTTCATGCCGCCAATAGGTACAGGACAGACTTGTACATCGCATAATATTTCCGGTTCTATCTCCGGTATAACTGTTTCTTCTTTCTTCTCTACTATTTCTTTCTTTGGTAAAACTAATGCTTGTTCTTTTTTTACAACAGGAAGTTCGTTTGTTATTTTATACTCTGTGCCGGAATTGAATACCTGCCGGTTTATAAGTTTTCCATCGGAATAGTCTGAGAGTTCTTTAAGTTGACCGTTTTCAAAAAATTTTCTGTGTGAACCATCTTTGATTCCTTTATTAACAAAATATTCTTCTTTCATTAATCCTGTTGCAAAATATTCTCTAACATAACCGTCAAGAACTCCTTGACTGAAATTCTTCTCGGTTTCAATTTTCCCGTTTGAGAAATAAGTTATTACGGCTCCGTCAAGAACGTCGTTTACATATGATGCCTTTGTCTGGACTGTTCCATCAGCATAATAACTTTTTACAATTCCGTTCTGAGCGGGTAAAGTCTGCATCCAGAAAAGAAAAATAAATGTTGTGTAAAAAATTGTTCTTATGAGTATTTTATTCATAAATGTATGGTGAATTATTAAACCGAATAAGTTGTCGAAGCTGTAGTTCCGCCTCTTCCAGTCCAGTTAGTATGAAAGAATTCTCCGCGCGGTTTATCAGTTCTTTCATAAGTATGAGCGCCGAAATAATCACGTTGAGCTTGCAATAAATTAGCCGGCAGTCTTCCGTTTCTAAATCCGTCAAAATAATTGAGAGCGGTTGAAAGAGCGGGAATCCAAATACCATTCAAAGCTGCTGTTGATATAACTTTTCTCCATGCGGCTTGTGATGATTCAATTTTCTCTTTGAAGAAAGGATCGAGAAGAAGATTTGTTAAATCTGGATTTCTATCGAATGCTTCTTTAATCTTGCCAAGAAATACAGAACGAATTATACATCCTCCGCGCCACATCAAAGCAATTCCGCCGTTGTTTAATTTCCAACCAAATTCTTGAGCTGCATACTTCATTAAGACATAACCTTGCGCATAAGAAACAAGTTTCGATGCGTACAACGCTTGCATCAAATCATTAACGAACTGTTTTTTATCTCCATCAAATTTTGGTTTTGGACCGGATAATATTTTTGATGCTTCTACTCTCTCTTCTTTTTGTGATGATAAAGTTCTGCCGTACACAGCTTCACCAATTAGAGTTAGAGGCGCACCGTAATCGAGTGATGCGAGAACAGTCCATTTGCCGGTTCCCTTTTGTCCCGCTGTATCAAGAATTTTTTCTACCAATGCGCCGCCATCTTCATCTTTATATGCGAGTATATCGCGCGTAATTTCAATTAGATAGCTGTTAAGTTCACCTTCATTCCATTCTTTGAACACTTGATACATTTCATCGTAAGTCATTCCAAGAAGATCTTTCATAATTTGATAAGCTTCGCAAATTAATTGCATGTCGCCGTATTCAATTCCGTTATGAACCATCTTTACAAAATGACCAGCGCCGTTTTCTCCTACCCAATCGCAGCACGGAGTTCCGTCTTCAACTTTTGCAGCAATTGACTGAAAGATTGGTTTAACAAAGGGCCATGCTGCCGTTGAACCGCCGGGCATTATTGATGGTCCTTTCAGTGCGCCTTCTTCGCCGCCGGAAACTCCGGTACCTATAAATAGAAATCCTTTCTCTTCTAAATATTTTGTTCTTCTTATCGTATCCGGAAAATGGGAGTTGCCGCCGTCAATTATAATATCACCTTTATCAAGATGAGGAATTAATAGTTCAATAAAATCATCAACCGGTTTTCCGGCTTTCACCATAAGCATAATTTTTCTTGGCGAGTTTAGATTTGCAACCAAATCTTCAATCGATTTCGTCCCAATAATTTTTTTCCCTTTACCGCGTCCGTTTACAAATGAATTTACCTTTTCAACCGTTCTGTTATAAACAGCTACAGTAAATCCATGACTTTCCATATTCAAGACAAGGTTCTCGCCCATTACCGCAAGACCCACTAATCCGATATCTGCCTTACTCATTATTTGTAACTCCTTTTTTCTTTAATTATTAAATTTTTCTTTGAACGCCCAAAGTCCTAACGCAGGATTGGAGATAAAAAATATCTCTTCATTTTGCCGAAAAGCATTTTTACCAGTTGGAAATTCATATTATAATCATTTAACCAAAAGGGTGAATAATAATATATAACAAAATAATCATGATTTTTTTATTCTTCAAAATCAATAAGTCAGATAGATTCATTACTCTAAACATTGGATGCGCCTATAAATTAGAGGGGTTGAAATGCAAATTTATTAACGAACGATGGCTAACTTTTGAATCGTCTGTGTCAATTCACTCCCCTTCTTCGAAATAGTTTTATACAAATAAACACCGTTTGCAACTAAATCTCCGTCCGTATCTCTTCCATCCCAATATATTTTATTAAAATCATATTTCAACTCAGCCGAAGTTAATTTGAATTCTTTTACCATTCTTCCGGTAAGAGTGAATATTTTAATTCTCAGTTCATCGGGTAATTGCGTCAATTTAAACGTAAAAAAAGTTTCATCCTTAAAAGGATTAGGATAATTATAAACATCGAGCAACCGCAAATTTTTCTGAACTTCAAATTTTCTGGATACACCTGCAGAATCAATAATTGTTCCTGTTGCATTTCTGCCTATAACTTTGAGAATATAAGTTCCGCTTTCAAGTGTAGGTTTGTAATCTACTACAAATTTTGGGTTTGAAGCAGAGAACGAATAACTAAGATTAGGATTATTTATAAAGTAGATCTGTTTATTATTTAGATACATTTTTACCGCTGTTGTATCTCTAATGGGAACAAGCGATTGGTCTTTCAATTCTATTCTAATATTTGGGTTTGCGGAGATAAAATCTCCGTCGAGAATATCGTTGCCGTCAAAAGTTAATTTCAAGGAAGCCGGCTGTGTGTTCGGTCTTACATATAAAGGGACAGAATACAAATTATTATCCTTATAGAGTTCAATAATTTTATTCTCCGGATCAATATTAATACTTAACTGAATTGGACCGCTAATATTTGATGTGTTATACAGAACGTTGAATAATTTCTTTTGTTCTGATCCCAGAGAATCTACAGTAGCTTCAAATATTTTTTCACGTGAGTTGTCTTTCTTGATTAATTCCACATTAACCTTGAAATTTTTCGCTTCCGATTCGCCGACATTATAAACATAAAATGAAAGACTTACATTCTCGCCTTGTTCAACTGAATCTTTGAGTGCTGAAACTACTTGGTAGTTTGTTGCTAACTCTGCAGGATTCTTATAAGTGACATCTATACTCTTAAACACCGGCGAAGTAATTTTAATTGGCGTATTAAAATCACATTTGATCTTGATATATGGATACTTTTTTGCGTCAACACTAGATAAATCAGCAACACCATTTTCCAGCTTTAAATTATTAAGTGTATCAGCATTATCTTCATTAATCATCCCCAATATTTTATAGTTCAGTGACGAACCCGATGGGATGCTGTCTGTTATGAAAAGTTTTTTCCAATATGAAGAAGGACCTATCTTTGTAGTTATGAAACTTCCTGCACTAGAACGAGCCGCAATTGTTGTATCTACTTGAACTCTGCCATCGAATGCTTTAGAATAAGATTCAGGAACACTTCCTTTCTTTGCTCCCTTTTTCCCAATCATTGCCCATGAACCGCGGAAGGAAAGATTATCTATATACTTGCTGCCAAATAATTTAATCTTATCTTTCAGAGTACTTGAACTTACACTTCCCTCGTCCGAAACAGCGAACACAACCAAATATTTCGATGAGAGCGTGTCTAAAAAATTTATATAATTTTGCACTGCGGATTGATCTCCAAGAATATAAAATCTTTTGTATTGAACAAACTTGAATGTAGAATCTTCAAGCAAAACAATATGATGACCGCCAAGAGTATTTTCGGGAATTAAATTCTGATCGTTAATTTGTATTAGAGCTGTATTGCCGTCGTTAAATCCGGCGGATAACCCATGTATATGAATAATTTTATCATCAAGGGTTAATCCTCCTCCAACTTGTTTTAGATCAGTTTTTTCAACCGTGCTGAGACCTAGACTATCAGACAAGTAATAACTATTTGCTTGACCGCAGAAAAATGAAAGTGCATCATTATAATTACTGGAACTATTTATACGGCTTCTAAGCCACACCCTTTTATTTATAAATTTATCGGGAAGAGTAACTTTAGTTTTTATGGAATCGAAATTAACTAGTAGACTATAGATATCAGAGAAATATTTATTAGTGCTTACTTCCATAAGAAAATTTCCAGAGAATGGATTGCTGACCGGATTAATCAAAGTGATTGGATTAGCTAATTTGCTTTCGACACTATATCTCTGCATCATTTTTATAGAACTGCTCGAAACAAAAAAAATCATTTCAGCTAGATTATCATTATCGGAAAGTTCACTAACTCTATTGCCATCGTCTAGTATAACTTGAAGTGAGTGCATGCCCGGTTGACTTTTAATTGGTATCGAAACCATCAATGAATCAGTAAACACCGGGATTTGCTTTGTGATAACTTTCTGAAAAGTTCTAATTTTGTTATAGGAAGAATTAATTGAGATAGTGAATGTATCTTGATTAACTCTTCCGTAATTGAAATATTTAATAAATACTTTCAGACTGTCGTCGGAATCTATGATAGAACCCGCTTGATATTTTATTCCATCGGAAGTGATTACAAGATTAGGTTTATCCGGAATTGGCAATTTTACTATCGGGTCTCCAATAAGTGTGTTGGTAAGACAAAATAATTTATAAGTCGAAGAGGATCCGAAAGTATTGATAAGGTCTAATTTAGCTAAACGATGTGCGTCTCCAATCGTGTAAACGGAATCAACTAGTATTTTTTTGTAAAAGATTTGAGGGAAAGTATATGATGTTGAAGTAAAACCTAAAGATGAATTCCCTATATAAGCTATTGCCTGACCTGATTGACTTTCAACAAACAGTTGAGAAAAAGAAACTACATCCGGTTCCGCAAATTTAGCAGTCGAGCATCCAAAATCTGTTATAAGCGGAAAGCGATCAATCTTGTTTCTCATCTGACCGGGATCTGTAATTGAATTATCCCAAGTTTGAGTTCCGCTATGCCCCAGATATGATATAAACACACTACCGCTGTCTAAAGCTGTTTGTATTTGTTGAGTTGTATAGGGTCCAAAATTTGTTGTAGGATTAATCGTTTTGTAAAAGTGCGTAGAGATTCCCCCAATTGGTTGAGGTATTACATAGTTGTTGATTATATAATTATTAGTGTTTCGCAGTATATCAATTTGATTTTGATCGTTACCGGTTCCTCCTGAAAAAAATAAATATCTCTTATTCCATGAGCTGTTATTTTTTTTTATATACTGCTGATGTTTTTGCATATACCATAACAGTTCTTCATTCTTAGAAACCGGAAGTCTCCCGATATTCATCTGTGGTATATACGCACCGGTAGTATCCCAGATTACAAACCAGGTGTCACTTACAGGCGATCCGAATGACGGAACATAATTTACTACCGGCGGCGCACCCTGAAATTTCGTTTTGTTCCCTAAATAATCGTATGTGGCACCGCCAATCAAAAAGACATAATTGGGAAACGGAGCTTGCCAGTTAGTATGAGCAGTAATTAAAAAATCGCGAATCGCTTCCGGCTGAAAAAATCCGTAAGCGAATTCATCATAGATATCGTCAACATCTATTACACGGGTCCTTACCTTATAACTCTGAGAAATAAATAGAGCATAATCCGAAACGTTTTTAATAAATTTTTTGTGAGTAATTGCAAGATAATCTGCACTGTTTGATTGATTCCTTAAATTCACAAAAATTTTTTTATAATAGATTATCGGCTTCAGCGTTTTTGTAGAGTCAATCAGAAAAAATCGGTCGTCACTTCTAATGCTGTCCGAAACTACAATCGAATTGTTTATAGGTTTTATACTATATCTTATCGCCGTTTTTCCAATCTTCCATAAGGAATAGTTTTTGGTGTCTGTAACATTAGTAAGCTTAATTGCGTTTAATGAACTGCCAGTTAAAAACGGAAATTGAAAATTCAGTGAATCATTAATCGCTTTTAAATATCTTGGATATTCCAGTTCGTACCAATCAACAATACAAAGATTTGGATTTGCATTAGTGGCAATAGAAAAAACATTTAACGAGTTGTTGCCGGAATTCAAAATGTTCGAATTGTAAATACCTTGTAAAACTTTTTGCTGATATCTATTTATATATCCCGAATCTTGCTTCGCTGCATTATTGAGCGAGATAGCGAGAAGATGAGCATTTTGATCAATATTAGAAGCATAATCCTGAAGCTTTGTAAATACTTTTACTGTTTTATTCGGATAAATGTCCTTCAAAGAAAAACTTTTAGTTCTAGTTCCTACACCAAGATTGCCTTCATTCCATGTTTTGTTCTCAGACCAAAAAGGCATTTCCCTCTCAACTGCATCAGACATAGAGAAATCGAACCAGTTGTTGTTTTCGATATGAATTATTTCCGAATAATATTTTAATGTGTCTGAAACGAAACCGGGATAGTTTTGCTGGGGGGTTGCTCTTATACCGGAATTTCCATTCCATGTAAGCCAATAAATAGTCGTGTCAGAATATCTATTGATATATTCTTTATAAGTTTCTCCATTCTTGCTCGTCTCGCGATACTTCCCGCCCATATTCCGCTGTCCGGCAAATTCAATATAGTCGTTCAGATCAAATTTTCCGTCGCTCTCTCCTTTTACATATATAGGATTTTCGATTCCCTTCACTATTAATTTGAACGTTCTTGGATCAATCGTCGATGTGTTTACTCCCGCATTCGAAATATCATTATAAGTGATACGGTAAACTCCATCCTTGTTAAGACCGATTTTTAGATATTCAGAATTGTAGTCAATCCATGCATCTGTCTTAGGTAAGTCTAAAGTGCGTTTGGAAGAATAATTTTGAGCAGATTTCTTGTTAAGAATTAAGGGATTAATCGTTGAAATGTCCTTAGCGGTTGTTTCTGAAATATCCGAATTGAATTTCAATTGAATCACAAATTTTTTAACAAGGGATATATTTATTGCA
>Ga0334722_10005500_pt1 | contig 12764 bp, 3 predicted proteins | sample C3_bottom_MG_FD_207210 | JGI IMG/M metagenome (GOLD analysis project Ga0334722, IMG submission 207210) | Sediment microbial communities from Yellowstone Lake, YNP, Wyoming, USA - C3_bottom | ecosystem: Environmental > Aquatic > Freshwater > Lake > Sediment | place: USA: Wyoming | collected...
GTCCCGGGGTGGCAGGCTTCCTGCTGATCAGGAAATAAATGGGGACATAATACATTTATTTGCCGTCAACGACTCTAACCGGTCATCATAATTCATGATAGGTTTAATTTATGGAAAACGGGAAGGATCAGGAAGATAGAGGTTCCATCGCGGAACGTATTTCGCGGGTTCGACGGTTCAACGGATCTCCGGCCGAGTTCTGGCCGGTGTTTCTTCAGGAATCATCGGAGCTTGTGGGCGCAAGACAGGGTTTGCTGCTGCTTCGTTCAGACAGCGGCGATTCCTGGCGAAAGGTGGCTGTCTGGCCCGCCGGCGGGCTGTCTGCTCTTAAGGGACCAAACATTAATATAAGGATAGACAAGATTGCCGATGACGCCGGCAGCCAGGGGGTTGCCGCGGAGGAAAGCGGGACCCCCGACGGGGCGTTCGTCGGAATCCGCCTTGTGACCGACGACAACCGGACAAGCGTTGCTGTTTACCTTATTTCCAGGGATGCAGGGATAACGCCGAAAGAGGCTGGCGCCCGACTGGAGTTACTGGCCGACACCCCGTCGGTTTACCAGCTTGGTCATGCCGTAAATCGGGCCAAAAACGACGTGGTAAAATTCGCCGAAGCGCTGGATTTGATGGTTCTCTTGAATGCCGAGAAGAGATATGTGGCCGCGGCCATGACCTTCTGCAACGAAATTGCCGCCCGCTACCGTTGCGATCGCGTCAGCCTCGGCTGGCTTAAGGGCGGCTATATCCGCATGCAGGCGATCAGCCACATGGAGCGCTTCGAAAAGAAGATGGTTGTGGTGCAATCTCTGGAAACGGCTATGGAAGAGGCCTTTGATCAGGATGAAGAGGTGCTCTGGCCGCGCCCGGAGGGCAGTCTGGCTGTCGTTCGGGATCATGAAAAATATTCCCGGGAACAGGGTTCGCAGTGCATGGTTTCGTTAACCATCAGACTTGACGACAAACCGGTGGGGGTGCTGACCTGTGAGCGCTCGTCGGAGCCGTTTTCCGAGGAGGAAGTGCGGGGACTGCGGGTTTTGTGCGATCAAGCGGCGCGGCGGCTCGACGATCTCAAACGGCATGACCGGTGGTTTGGGGCAAGAATGGTTTCATCAGTCCGGGAGTCGCTGGCAAAGCTCTTCGGTTTTGAGCACACCTTCGCAAAGCTGCTCGGCATTCTCATCGCCATCGCGTTGGCCGTGCTGATTTTCGGACGTTTGAATTACCGCGTCGAGGCGCCCTTTATCCTGAAAACCGACGATATTGCGTACCTTCCTGCCCCCTTTGACGGATATATTCACAAGGTAAATGTAAAAATTGGCGATTATGTCAATAAAGACAGTATCCTGCTGTCTCTGGATACCCGCGAACTCCTCTTGGAGGAATCGACGGCGGTCGCAAACCAGAATCGCTATGAACGAGAGGCGGCAAAGGCTTCCGCGCAAAAAGCGCTGGCGGATATGCGAGTTGCTCAGGCTATGGAAGAACAGGCCGCGGCGCGTCTCAAAATGGTTCATTATCATTTGCAGCATGCGGATGTGAAGGCGCCCTTCGCCGGAATCGTTGTGGAAGGGGACTTGAAAGAGTTGCTCGGCGCGCCTGTCAAGAAGGGCGATGTCCTCTTCAAGGTAGGCAGGATTGAAAAAATGTACGCGGAACTGAAGGTTGACGAGCGGGATGTCCACGAGATTGCGGCGAACGGCTCCGGAGAAATAGCGTTTGTCGGCAGGCCGGATCTGAAATTCACAGTCAGGGTGGAACGCATCGATCCGGTGGCGGTTACTGAAGAGGGGAAAAATGTTTACCTTGTCCGCGCCCTTTTGCCGGAAACAACCGGTTCCTGGTGGCGGCCCGGCATGAGCGGCGTGGCGAAAATCAATGTGGGGAAGCGCAATATCCTGTGGATATTTGCCCATCGCACGATCGATTTTCTACGTATCTTTTTCTGGTGGTAAAATGCAAAAGGCGGCAAAAACATTCAGCGAATCCTGGTATCGCGTTGCCGATCTGAAGGTGAGTCTGCACCCTTCGGTTCAGGTGAGCAAGCGCCGTTTCCGTGGGGAGATGTGGTACATGTTCAGCGATCCCTTCAATAATCAGTTTTTTCGACTGCGGCCCGAGGCCCACGATTTTGTTGTGCGCCTTCGTCCTGACCGTACGGTGGCGGAGGTGTGGGAAGAGTGCCTGAATAGAGACCCCGACGATGCCCCCGGTCAGGAGGACGTGATCCAGCTTTTGACACAGCTTTATTTCGCCAATCTTCTCCATTTTGAAAAACCCGCGGACAGCGCCAAACTCTTTGAACGCTACCGCAAAAGGCAGCAGCGGGAGTTGCAGTCAAAACTGATGAGCATCCTGTTTATGCGCCTGCCCCTCTTCGATCCGGATAACCTTCTGAAAAGAATCATGCCGATCTTCAGATATCTCCTTTCTCCCCTCGGGGCGGCGTTATGGGTGGCGGTGGTGGCCGGGGCTATAAAGGTGGTGATAGACAGGTTCGACCTGGTTTGGGATCGGGCACAGGGGATACTTGCCCCGGATAATCTCTTTCTGCTGTACGTCGGTCTGGTGGTGGTTAAAACAATTCATGAGTTTGGACATGCCCTGGTGTGCCGGCGCTTTGGAGGCGAAGTGCATACCATGGGCGTCATGCTGCTGGTTTTCACACCGCTTCCCTATATGGACGCCACCTCGAGCTGGTCCTTTCGCAGCCGCTGGCAGCGCGCCTTCGTCGGCGCCGCCGGCATGATCTCGGAAATTTTTGTCGCGGCGCTTGCTACGTTTGTTTGGGCCTATTCCGCCCAGGGGACTCTGGGCAGCCTTGCCTATAACATCATGTTCGTCGCCTCGGTTTCGACGGTTCTGTTTAATGGAAACCCGCTTTTGCGTTTTGACGGCTACTACATCCTTTCCGATTTGCTCGATATCCCCAACCTCAGCTCCCAGGCAATGAAACATCTGCGGCACCTGGTGGAGCGCTACGCCTTCGGTTACAAGGAATCATTCAGCCCTGCCCAGAGCCCCAAAGAGACTGCGTATTTAACTATCTTCGGCATCTTGAGCGGCATTTACCGGGTGGTGGTCTTCACCGGCATCATCTTTTTCGTCGCGGACAAGTTTCTGCTGGCCGGCCTGGTCATGGCCCTGATCGGCGTCGTCACCTGGGGTCTGGTTCCGGTTTTTAAATTGTTTGTTTACCTGGCCTCCAATCCCCGTCTTGCCAGAACGCGGATGCGGGCCGTTGCCGTCTGCGTCGCTTTTCTGACCATCCTGGCGTTATTTCTGGCCCTTTTTCCTTTTCCCAACCGCTTTCGTGCCCCGGGCGTCATGGAGACCATGCAGTACGTCCAGGTTGTCAACGGCGCCCCTGGTTATGTGAAAAAGGTGCTGGCCCCATCGGGGATGCAGGTAAGAAAGGGAACACCGCTCGTTGAACTTGCTGATCGGGAGCTGGAATTGGAGATTGAGGCCGCTTCCGCGCAGCGCAAGGAGACTCTGGCGATGCAGCTCCGGGCCCTGAAAATGGAAACGGCTGATTTGCAGCCGCTCCGCAAACGCCTGGAGGCGATCGAAGCGAAGCTCAAAGATCTGGAAGCGCAGCGGGCTTTTCTGATTGTCCGGGCCAGGGAGTCCGGGATCTGGGTGGCGCCGGCCATGAAGGATTTGGTGGGGGCGTGGCTGGATCGGGGTTCGGTGATCGGGCAGATCGTCAATGAGAGCGCCTTTCGTTTTTCCGCCATTGTTTCGCAAGACGAAGCGACCGAACTTTTTTCCGGTAAAATCACCAGTGCCGAGGTGCGCATCTCCGGGCAGGGCGGTAAAAATCTTGACGTCGCTAAATTCCAGATTATTCCTTACCGCCAGGAGAAATTGCCGTCGGCAGCCTTGGGCTGGCGCGGCGGCGGCGAGGTGCCGATTTCTGTCAAGGATGAAAAAGGCGTTCAGGCGGCCGAGCCTTTTTTCCAGATCAATGCGGATATAAACCCGGTGCCGGAAGTGCTGCTGCTGCACGGCATGTCGGGAAAGCTCCGTCTTACGCTGAATCCGAAACCACTTCTTATCCAGTGGGCTCATAAGTTTAGGCAGCTTCTGCAAAAGAGGTATCAAATTTAATGATCATTCCGGCGCAGGATTACCACCGCACCCGCATCGTCATTCCTGAAAAACTGTATCAGGGGCTGGACGCCCTCGTGCACGGGGTTGACGGATGGCGTCGGCGCCGACCTTCCGTTGCCCGGGCCATGGAGCGGGAGGCTGATAAGATAAGTGAAATGGCCCGGGGGCTCCTGCATATTTCGGATCACCGCCTGCGGGAACGGCTTTCGGACATCCAGACTCAGTTCCGGCGTCAGGCCAAGGATTACGAGGCACTTTTGCCGGAGGCCCTGGCGAGCATGGTGGAAGTGTCGCACCGCACGACGGGGCTTTTGCCTTACCCTGTTCAAATCATGGGCGCTTTGGCGCTTTACCGCGGGTATCTTGCCGAGATGGCGACGGGCGAGGGAAAAAGCCTGACCGCCTGCCTGCCTTCGGTCCTGGCGGCATGGAGCGGCAGGCCGTTCCATTTTGTGACGGTCAATGATTATCTGGCCAGCCGCGATGCCGTCGAAATGGACCCGTTCTACTCCTTTTGCGGGGTATCGGTAGGATGCGTGACTTCGCAGATGGAACCTCGGGAGCGCCGCTTGAACTACGACCGGGGGGTTGTTTACACCACGCTGAAAGAGCTCGTCGCCGATTTTCTCAGGGACAGATTGATTATCGGCGCCCTTCATAATTCTTCGCGCCGTCAGCTTCGGCAGCTTCTTAATCCGCAGTCAAAAAACCTGGACGGCGTTGTGTTGCGGGGGCTGGACACGGCCATTGTCGATGAGGCCGACAGCGTCCTGATTGATGAGGCGGTCACCCCCCTGATCATCTCCCGGGCGCAGAAAAACTCTTCGCTGGTGGAGGCATGCGAAATAACTCATAGCATTGTCGGTGCGCTGGCGGCAGGGAAGGACTATCTTGTTGATCAGAAGTACAAGGATATTAACCTGACCAAGGAAGGAACCCGCAAGGTGGAGGAGCAGGCCCGGCTTCTGCAGGGGATGTGGCGCGGCTCCGCCCGCCGGGAAGAACTTGTCAAGCAGGCGCTTACGGCAAGGGAATTTTACAAGCTGAACCAGCAATATGTCATTCAGGACGGCAAGGTGGCGATTGTTGATGAGTTTACCGGGAGGCTCATGCCGAACCGAACCTGGCGACATGGACTGCATCAGGCCATTGAGGCCAAGGAAGGGCTTACGGTTAACGATCCAAGCGAGACACTGGCCCGACTCAGCTTTCAGAGATTCTTCCGCTTTTTCCGAAAACTGAGCGGCATGACCGGGACGGCGCGAGAGGCGACTGCTGAATTCTGGCACATCTATCGGCTGCCCGTCATGACCATACCCACCAACCGGCCCTGCGTCAGACAAATCATCCCGGACCGGGTTTTTTCATCCGAGGCGGAAAAATTTGCCGCAGTTGTAAGGGATATTGAGGAAAGACGGCTGACCGGCCGTCCGGTGCTGGTGGGCACCCGGAGCGTCACGGCCAGTGAAAGGCTGGCCGCAATGCTGTCGGAAAAAGGTCTCGAATTTAATCTCCTTAACGCTGTCCGGCACAAGGAGGAAGCGCAGATCGTCGCCGCGGCGGGGGAGAAAAACCGGATTACGATCTCCACGAACATGGCAGGTCGGGGTACGGATATCAAGTTGGGTTTCGGGGTAGCGGATCTCGGAGGTCTGCATGTCATTGCCACGGAGCGGCATGAGTCGGGGCGCATTGACCGGCAGCTTTTCGGACGTTGTGCAAGGCAGGGAGACCCCGGTTCCGCTCAGGCGTTTATGAGTGTGGAAGACGAATTGATCCGGCGGTTTGTCCCGGCGTTTTTAAGGACGAGGTTGACAAATGTACTCAAGGGAGGCGCTCCGGGAGCAAATCTGTTAGCAAAAACGGCGCTTTTCCAGGCTCAGAGAACCGCCCAGCGGCTTGCCTATCGTCAGCGCCGGGATGTGCTGAAAATGGATACCTGGCTGGAAGAGGCCCTTTCTTTCAGCGGGCCCAGCGCCGAGGTGTGAACTGGGTCACACCTTTTGCAACTTTTTTGTTGACGGCAGGAATTAGCTCTGATATTCAGCACGCCGAAGATAAAGAGTTTAGAGGTCTCTTCATTTAAAGTTTATTTAAGTCTATAAATAACTTGTCAACTTTTTTCTCAACCGTATTCTTCAGCAGTTCTTTTTAATATATTGTTTTGTCACAGTATTTGCAGAGTCATTACTGGCGCAAAATGGCCGGTAATTGGCAGATAAATTTTTTGATATTGTGAGCGTGGCTTACAGGTGAAAAGAGCGCAGCCTCCTAACCAATTTGAGATGGAGACCCTCGAACCGAGGATCCTTTTGTCCGGTGAAACCGTCGCCGCAATGGCGTATGTGAGCCTGCCGGACAAGCTGAATCCCCTGGGCGAGAGAGCTGCGCTTTCCCCTGCCGAGGAGGTTCCCGCCCCGCTCACAACTGCCTCGCAAAACTCCGTTTACCAGCAGAATTTTCAATACAACCCATCTCAAAATCAGACCGACATTTTCGCGGACATCCTTGATGGGACGCTCGAGGAAGAACTTTTACCGGAAGAAGCGCAGCCGGCGCCTATCGAGTCGATCCTTCTTTCCGAAACAAAAGCTGCCGGGGACGTTAATTCGGCGATGGAGTTCCTGCCGTCTGACCCGTCAATCTCCGCGTCGGAGCAGACAGTCATGAAGCAGGGGTTGGCCGGGTTGGCGAATCTGACCAGCGTCCAGGAAACACAAGAAACTTTTACAAACCCGAGCCCCCTGAATGAAGAAGAGACCTTCGGGCAGCTTCTACGGCCAACCGGGCTTCTCGATACACGGCTTTCCAGCCAGGTGTATGATCACTTTTCCGATGCGACAGATCCCCCCGAGTCGGTTTATTTTTCAGCGAATATAGCGGAAAACGGCGGGGAAGGTTTAAGTTTTCAGCCGTTTGCAAGTAGTGTAAATCGTGATAATTACACAATTTATGAAGAAGGCGCCGTGGAGCCTCGAAAGGGTGCTGCGGATAGCGTCGAGTTTTGTTCCGACACCGGTTCGGAATCATTGCCGACCGCGGGTTTTGTTTCTGACCAAAATTCTCCATCCCCTATCCTTATTATATATGCGTCGCCCGATAGCCCGGCCGATGATCCAAAGTCGATTCAGACAGGCGGCCTTTCGCGGACGATCACGCTGACGCCCGATGAGCCCATGGCAGTTGACGGCGCGCTGTTCATCGGTGCAGGCCAGACGCTGAAGGGAAGCGGTCAGGTTGACGGCGAGGTGATCAGCTCCGGTCTGTTGAGCCCAGGCAATTCGCCGGGTGTTCAGACGTTCACGGATTTGACGCTTCTTGATGGCAGCGCCACCGAAATTGAAATTGCCGGGACCGGTGCGGCAGGTGAAGCGGACGGCTTCGATCAGATCAACGTTGCTAACCTTGCCCAGTTGAACGGCACGCTTAAAATCACCCTGCTCGATGGTTTTACCCCTTCGGCAGGGCAGACCTTCGATATTATCACCTTCGGGTCGGTTGACGGACAGTTTGACGATGCGACCGGTCTTTTCGGGTTCGGAGACAACAGCCTCTATTTTGAAATTGTCAAGTTGTCCGACCGGATCCAGTTGCAGGTCAAAAAGGTTTCCGAAGGCGGCGTCCAGATTCAGGATGCAACCCCGGAAGAAAGCAATGCCCTCGGCAAGGCCTTCGGAAGTTATTTCTCCGGGTTCAGCGCCAATGTTTCGGTTGATTTCAGCCTCTCCGGCTTTGTTAGCCTCTCCGGGGATATCGGCGTCGCACGTTCCGGAAATCAGATAAAGGTGGTAGCCCGGAATGCAAGCGCCGTCCTCCAGAACGGATCGTTCTCGGTAGGCGTACTTTCCGGAGACCTTGTCCTGCTTCTTAACGACGACGGCACACGGGTTGTTTATGCCTCCGGGACGTTTCTCCTTTCCGGAGGAAATTTTGCCAACGCAACCGGAACGGTAACGGTCAAGGAAAATACGACTGCTTTTGTTTTCTCGGCACAGTCTGTGACGGTCGGCTCGGTGACGGTTGCCGTGCCCGAACTTGCCGTTGGCCTGAAGACGGTATCCGGCACAGGCCTCACTTTCGAGATCAACGGTTTTGCGACACTCTCGGGCAACTTCGGATTTGAGAAAACCGGGACTTCTCCAAACACATTCCTTAGAGCCTCTGCGAACAGCGTAACGGCGAAAATCGTTTCCGGGAGCTTCGAGGCCGGTATCGCAGGCGGCAGCCTGGGCCTGGTGATCGATGAAGCCGGCAAGGTGGCGATGGAGGCCTCCGGTTCGCTGTCGATCACCGGCGGCGGATTCGCGTCGGCTTCCGCGACCTCGGTTCTGGTGCGCTATAACGATACCAATAATTCCTATACCGGTCAGACGGTATCCATTGGCGGCGTCAGTTATACATTTTCCAACCTCCCCGCCTCGACGACATTGAAGAGCGTATCGGTTGTCGGGTTGCAGGCAGTCTTTTCCGACGTATTTTCCATCGGCGGCGACTTCGGATTCGAAAAAAGCGGTGCGGATGTCTTTGTCGTGGCAAGCGGCGCCTACGCCAGGATTACCGCCGGTGATTTTTCGGTTGGGGTGAGTTCGGCAACTCTTGGTCTGGTGATTCGGTCAACCGGCAAGACCGCGCTTGAAGCCAAGGGTGCGCTTGCGGTTGCCGGCGGGAGTTTTGCCACGGTGACGGCAACCGAGGTGAAGGTTCGCTACAACGATGCCAATGAGGCATTTTCCGACCAGACGATCAGCGCCGGCGGCTTGAGTTTCACCTTCGGGACGATGCCGGCCTCCACCTCCCTGATGGGTGTGTCGCTAACCGGCTTCAGCGCCGCCTTTGGCGACGTCTTCGCGATTGCCGGCAATTTCGAATTTGAGAAATCAGGTTCTGATGTACGGATTGTTGCCTCGGCTGCCTCAGCGATACTGAGTCTGGGTGATTTCAAGGTCGGCGTCAAAGACGGCGAGCTTGGCCTTGTGATCAAGGCGGACGGCAAGAAGGCCTTTGAAGTTGACGGCAGTCTGGTTCTCGAGGGCGCCGGGTTTGCGTGCAGCGCAGACAAGGTCAAGGTGCTCCTGAATGAGACCGGCATTCCCTATATTGGACAGGCCATTTCCGCCGGCGGGATGAGCTTCGGCTTTGAAGAGCTTCCCGGTTCGACGACCATCCGGGGCGTCTATGTTACGGGTCTCGATGCTGAACTTGACGGCATCTTCGCCATCAGCGGCAATTATGGTTTTGTCAAGGAAGGAACCGTCGTCAAGGCAGTGGCCACGGACGCAGCGGCCAAACTTGGGGCCGGCGCATTTTCCGTGGGTGTCACCAGCGCGGACCTTGGTCTGATTATTGACGCCTCCGGCAAGGTGGCACTGGAGGCTGCGGGCGCGCTTTCGATTCAAGGCGGCGGGTTTGCCTCGGCATCCGCCAGCGAAGTTCTGGTTCGTTACAACAACACAGGTGTTTTGTACACCGGCCAGAAGGTAATTGTCGGCGATGTCAGTTACATATTCAAAAATCTTCCCCTCTCTTCGACGTTGAAGGCAGTTTCGGTTACCGGTTTTGAGGCGAGTTTGGGCGGCGGCCTTGAGGTAGGCGGCGACTTTGGGTTTGAGACCGACGGGACGACCGTTTATGTGGTTGCCCAAAATGCCCGTGCGTTTCTCGGGGCCGGTGATTTTGCGGTGGGCGTTGAGGATGCCTCTCTCGGTTTGGTGATCAATGCGACAGGCAAGAGGGTTCTGGAAGCCCGCGGCGCCCTGTACGCGAACTTGGGGAATTCGGTAACGCTTAGCGCCGATACGGTTGCGGTGCGGATGAACGAGACCGGAGTCGCATATACGGGGACAGAGATCACCGCCGGCAATGTGAGTTACACCTATCAGAGCATGGTTGCATCGGCCACGTTGTTTGAAGTCGCGGTCGGTAACGCCTCGGTGAATATTGCGGGCTTCGTTCAGGCCTCGGGCAATCTTGCCATTCACCGCGATACAGACACGCTGACGCTTGACGACGCCTCCACAGTCAATGTTGATCTCTTGACGATAGGGGCAAGCAATGTATCGGCCTTTGCCGGATACAACGGTGGCACCGATTACGCGATCGGTCTGCAACTGACCGATGTTGATTTTGCGCTGGCTCTTGCCTCGGAGCAGGGGGGAGCCCTGCGCAGTTGGACGGCCCTTCAGGGGACGGTGGGGAGCGCGGCGGTAGTTGGCGTTCCGGGCCTTACCCTTTCGGTGACGGATTTTGGCATTGACCTCAATCTGACCGCGGCGGATGATTCGGTGGTTGATTTTGCGACCACTTCTCTTGCCGTTCTGGTTGCCCCCGACACGACGGTTACACTTGCTATGGATGGCGCTGACGGCGAGCTTATCCAGGTATCGGGCACGGTGGTCATTGAGCTTGTCGACTTCTTCCGGGTGGCGGGGAGTTTTGCCTTTGTCAGTTCGAGCACGACGGTGCGTCTGTCGGATGGCAGTTCGGTCGATGTCGATTTGATCACCATCGGGGCGGATTCGGTGACGGCCTTTGCCGGTTTGAACGGCGGGACGGCGGACGCGCTCGGGTTTGATCTGACGAACGCCGATTTTGCGATAGCCTTGATGACCGACCAGGCGAACCCGGCGCGCAAATGGATGGCGCTCAAGAGCGAGGTCGGTTCCGTTGCCTTTGTCGGCGTTGACGGGCTCACGGTCGAGGCGGACACGCTGACGATCGAGATCAACCGGAACATTGGGACGGCAGGCGATCCGATTGCACAGGATCCGGAACTCACGGCGACGCAGTTGAAGCTTGAGATCGACATAAAGATCGGGACGTTGATTTTTACCCTTGACGGCGACACTGCCGATGTTGGCGTTCTCGAAACCGACACGGATACGGCGCTGATCGGGAAACTGACGGCGGCGCTGGAGAGCCTGGCCTCTGTAGGCGCCGGCAACGTGGAAGTGAGCGGCAGCCGCGCCGATGGTTTTATCCTTATATTTAATCATGCGCTTCTCGGAGAAGATCTGAGCGGTCTTCAGGCTCAGGCGGTGAGCCCCGAAGTTTCCACTGCCGTCATCGAGAAGGTGACAGGCGTTCCAGAACAGACGGACGTGGAACTCAGCATCGCGACGGAAAACACCAAGCTGCTGCTGGAGACGGATATCCAGATTGGCACATTGAAGTTTACGCTGCGGGGGGAGACGAAGAGTGTTGCGGTTGCATCCGGGACGAGCGATGCCTCATTGGCCACCCTGATCCAGACGGCCCTTGCCAGTTTCAGTGCAGTGGGCTCCGGCAATGTGACAGTAAGCGGCACACGAGCGGCCGGTTTTGCGATAGAGTTTGTAAATGGCCTGGCCGGTGAAGACTACAGCGATTTGTCGTTGTCGGTTGTGAGCCCCGGCGTCGAGGCCTCGGTTTCCACCGTGACGCAGGGCGAGCATAAAGTAACGGGCAGCTCGACGAGCGGCGCGTTTGTCCGTGAGAAGCAGATACTGTATTTCTCCGGCGCCTTCCGCAGCACGAATACCCGTTACCAGCTTACGTTCAATGGACTGACGACCGGTCTGCTCGATTTCTCGGTCAACAGCCCGACGTACAACCGCGCGATTCTCCAGGCCGGTCTGGAAGGTCTGACGACGATCAAGAAGGGCAATGTAAAGGTGGAGTTCGATCAGTCATCCACCTCCGCAGCGCCTCGCTACTTTGTCTATTTCATTGGCAGTCTGTCCTATCAGGATGTTCCCGAGATCACCGTTGCCTATGAGAACAACGTCCATGTAGAAGTGAGCACCGCCGTTGAAGGTCAGGGTGCTGTCACGACGCAGACGACGACGGATATCTCCGCCGAGCAGCAGGTGCGTGTGCAGTCTGCAGCCACAGGAACCTTCACCCTTTCGCTTCTGTACAATGGCACGACTTATACAACCAGTTCACTGGCCTTTAATGCGAATGCAACAGCGGTTCAGAATGCGTTGAACACGGCCTTGAGCACACTTGCCGGTGCAACGGTTACGGTGAGTTCATCCGCCACAGGCATCTGGAACGTGGTATTCGGCGGGGCGATGGCGGGCAAGGATCTGCCCCGGATGACCGTTTCCACGACGATCTCTCCGGTGAAGGGAACTCTCGTAGTTTCTCAACGAGGGGTTACCCGTCTGGAGGCGGAGACATACACCACAGCCGCGGTGAACGAGCTGCAGCGTGTGAGCATTGATGCCGAGACGGGCGGCACGTTCACATTGAGCCTGACGTACGGCGGCACGACCTACACGACAGCTGCCATCGGATTTACAGCCACGGCGGCGGAAGTTAAGACGACATTGACGACGGCTTTTGCAGGACTGGTCGGCGCGGACTTTGCTGTTGCGCGGATTACGACAGGCGTCTGGGAGATACGTTTCCTGGGCAGCTTGGGCGGGAAGGATCTGGAGCTTCTGGAAGTTGATGCGACTCCGGATGTTGCCTCGGCGGGTTTGACGGTGGAGACGGTCGGCGAGTCGATTGCCCGCCCGAACATCATTCCCGATGCGGATACAAACCTGGTTGTCGATTTTGGCGTGCAGAATCTGGAAGTGAAGACAGGTCCTGCGACGACGCTGACGCTTGCCATGGATGGGACGGAAGGGGATCTGATCCGCGCCTCCGGGAACATGACCGTTAAC
>Ga0334722_10005501_pt1 | contig 12763 bp, 12 predicted proteins | sample C3_bottom_MG_FD_207210 | JGI IMG/M metagenome (GOLD analysis project Ga0334722, IMG submission 207210) | Sediment microbial communities from Yellowstone Lake, YNP, Wyoming, USA - C3_bottom | ecosystem: Environmental > Aquatic > Freshwater > Lake > Sediment | place: USA: Wyoming | collected...
GGAGAGCATATCGATACCAGAGTCAGGCTCATCAAGGATTGCAAGTCTCGGGTTTAAGGCGAGAAGGGAGGCGAGTTCTATCCTTTTCCTTTCTCCACCACTCAAGGACCTGTCAACCATCCTGTCAAGATAATGGGAGGGCTCAAGACCTACCATCTCGAGATAGTGAGCTGGTGATAATGAAGGCTGAAGTGATTTTGAAGAAACAAATCGGCTCTTAAGGGTTAAATAATCAGCAACACAAATACCTTCAAACCTTACAGGCTCCTGCCATGCCATGGTAATCCCAAGTCTTGCCCTCTCATGCACTGGAAGGTCATTAATTATCTTCCCATCAAAGATTATCTCTCCTGAGGATGGTCTGTAACCATCACAGCCCATTATGAGATAGGCAAGGGTGGTCTTGCCTGAACCATTTGCTCCGAGGAGGGCGTGAATCTCCTGAGGATAGATTGAGAGATTAAGGTTCTTTATAATATGCCTGTCATTTACAGTATAAAAAAGGTTTTTTATCCTGAGAAGCTCCATACCTCAATCGTCATTGACTCTTTCATAAACCACCAATCCTTCTGATTCAATGTTTTTGATAAAAAGGCTCCCTGCCTTTTTCAAACCAAGATAGCCCTCTATGTCATAAAGATGAATAGAAAAAGAGATCTTATAGAGAAGTATGGCATCTTCTATCTCCTGAGCTATAGAAAATATCCTGTCGGCAGTCTCATGGTCTTTCTTCCTGACAAGTATGAGTAGGTCAAGATCAGAATCAGGCTCAAAAATCCCCCTCGCCCTTGAACCAAAGAAGACAATCTTCAGAAGATTATCCTTCAGTGCCTCAAGCAATCTCTCCCTCAACTCATTCAAAGCCCTTCTTGTTGCTATCTCAGGCACAAGCTCAATAGCCTTCATGAGATTACATTGACCTCAATGACTTATAAAAACAAATCTTGATCCCAAAAAGTCCTTAGAAGAATCTCTCATAAACGGGAGATAAAAATCAAGACTCTTCTTCATAGATAATTATAACATCATATTCGCTCGCTTGACCCCGCAGTAATCCCAGGGAATACGCTCGCTATCCATTTAAAATCAAGTACAAACCCCTCAACTTGTCTTCACATGATAAATAAAAATAGGCAGTGAGAGAAGAAGCATTAAAGAGAGTATCCAGAAGGAATAGAGGTAATCCAGTCGTGCAATTAAAAGACCGGCAAGGATAGGACCAGAGGCATGACCTATATCAAATATAGTGCCGAAGGTCCCCATGGCTGTTCCAAAGTGTCTCTCCCTGCTTATATCTGCAACAAGGGCAGCAGAAGATGATGTCACAAAGGCCTCTCCAAGACCAAATATAAGTGCTGAGAACATGAGTAGATAAAAATCCCTCAGGAGTGGAATTAAACCAAAGGAGATGGCACAGAGGAGCATGCCTGTAATAATGATGGGCTTTCTTCCATATCTATCAGATGTCTTTCCCATAATCGGTTTCGAGAGAATGGTTATAAGAACCTGCACACCCCATAGCAGACCTGCCTGAAATTCATTAAGACCTGCAACCCTTACTGCATAAACTGGAAGGAATGCCTCCAATGCACCCACTGTCATATTCTGTAATCCTTCCATATTTGAGGTTATCAATATTCGCTTATCACTAATAACCTCTTTTATGCCTGAAAAGAATCTCCTGTATGAATCTTTTAAATCTTTCTCTTTGCTTCCTCCGTCTTTGTAATTTAAAAACCTCAGGGCAATCAGAAGAGAGACCACGCCTGAAATTCCACTGATAATGTAAACAGTATGAAATCCTGTAATAGACCGAGCATCTAATATACTGTGGATAATAAAGCCACCAACAGGTGCACCAATAAGATTACCAATTATAGTGATAGATGAAAACCACGAAAGCATGGTCCCCTTATTCTTACCTGCAATCTCAGCAACAACAGCCATAGAAACAGGACCGTATATGGCAGTTGCGAGGCCATGGATAAACCTTATTAATATGAGGAGGGAATAATCCCTTACAAGAAGATAGCTGAAGGGCATAACAGCAAATATCACAAGCCCTATCAGCATTGTCCTTACCCTTCCCAGGATGTCTGATAGTGCACCTGATGGAAGCTTGAAGAGAATTCCTGTTATTGTTGATACACCAACAACAAAACCTATGACCTCAGGGCCTGCTCCCAGATAAAGGGCAAAGAGAGGAAGAACAGGGGTTCTTGCAAGGGCATAGGAGAGCCTTGCAAAAAATCCCACTGTGCATAATGCCGTAAATGAAGGGTTCATATTTGAGGTTTAATGTTTTACCACAGTCTGCCTATCAAAATAGATGTTTTTACCTGTGATGCTGACAGGGATACCGAGAACCACCTCTGCCTTTATAAGGCCCAACGCCTTAGCTGCAGCTCCTACCCTCTGCTGAATCCTGTTATCCACATTCAAAAGGCTTGCAGTCTTTGCAGCTGAAGAAAGGGCAACACCTATATCTATCATTCTCATCACACAATGAGGGCCTGAATATCCCATACCCTTTTCTGCCATCTGTCTATTTTGTATAAAATCCTTACATGTTTGATAACCACATCCACCGCAGTCATAACCTGCAGTCACAGGCTCTCTGAGACCCACAAGCAGGAGTGCGTCAGAATTTTCTATGTTTGACGCATCCCTCAGCCAGTATGCCTCATTGCTACTCTCAGGAGCAAACTTCTTCATCAGAGCGGCAATCTTTTTCAGGTCATCATCTTCTGTTATCACGACTATCTCTAAGAAATCCTTTCCACCAGCCTTTGGTGCCGTCCTTGCCGATGCTGCCATTAGATTGATCACCATCTCTATCGCCTTCTTCATAATTGAGCCTCCTTTTTATGTTATATCTGATTTTAATGTAACACTTATTACACAAAAAGTCAAGAAAAATTTTTATATAGCCTGATAAAGCATCTCGAATACCTCCATGCCCCTGCTGAGGGCCTCTTCATCAGTCCTCGAGGTCTTCCTGATGGCCTTCAAAAGTAATTCTATGCCCTTTGATTCAGGCGTCCTAACCTTCTCATCACCCATATCTATCTCATGGACAATTGCTGCTATTCTTTTCAGTCTTCTGTCGGAGAACCTAAAAGATTTAACCAATACCTCAAATGTGCACATCTCACCAAGATGGGTGAATTCTCCACCGCTGATATCAAAACCTATAACCTCCCTACTATGTGAACTCATCTTATCCTCTTTTATAAATTTAAAAACCGCTTCAGGATCTATAAACCTCTTAATAAGCCATGCTGATGCCATCCTGTCCACAAAGGGCCTGCTTCTTGTGACCCATGTCTTTCCATGATAATCCCTTATATCCCGATGTGGTAAGGATAGAGGTCTCGAGATACCATGGGTCTTCTCCAGCCTTTCCAATTCTTCCCTCATTTTTGTAATAGACCTTTTGAGGTTAACAGAGGTCCTGGAAGAAAAGAAATCAGTTTTCACAATTGCCTCAAATTCTTTTTCAATCTTATTTATACGGTCATATAATTTTTTGCTTATAGAAGTAGAACTTCCTTTCTTTATGCCCTGGATGATTTTTTCTATCTCTTCAAGACCTTTCTCTATCTTCAGATAATCCCTCTCCCGCTGTCTGTTAAATAACTCTATAATCTCCCTGTCCTCTACTCCTTCTATCCTTTCAACATGGACAAAGGCCGCCTCTCCACCCATCTCATTAACTTCTTCTGTCAGCCACTGGTAGAATTCATAGTGCTCATCACTATATGGGAGTATATAGACAGCTCCACGAAATAACAATGCCCCTGCCTGTGTAAGCCTTCTCCATATCTTCATCCTGCTGGCAACAGGCCTTGAAGGAACGCTGTAAAAGAATAAAAGCCAGCCTTTATTTCCTTTCTTTAACATCTGTTATAAATGTAACAGAAGTTATATAAAGAATCAAGGATAGCCTTAAACCTGTAGTCTTGTTTATAATACCCCATGAACCTTATTGATAGACTTAAAACAATAGAAGACCCTGTTAAAAGAAGGGCCCTATTTATTGGTCTTTTGACTCAAGAGGTTAAAAGAAGAGGCGGGAAGGAACCGATAGTAGTTGGGGGGCTCAGCCTTGAGATATATACACAAGGCAGCTATACAACAGGAGATATTGACATAAAGGCTCAAAAGGATATATTGGAGGCAGTTTTGAAGGAATGGGGATTTATTAAAAAGGGGAGGATCTGGGTCAACGAATACCTTGATATTTATATAGACTGGCTCGGCAGCAGCCTTGATGAGGGTCCTCTGGCAGAAGAGAGGGTCAATACAATTATTGTTGGAGATGACCTCGAGGTCAAAATAATCTCGATTGAAGACCTGATTATAGACAGGCTGAATGCAGTAAAGTTCTGGAAGGATGAGGATAGCTTGATCTGGGCAAAGGTATTGGTAAAAGTAAAGGAAGCCACAGGTGAACCCCTTGATAGAGAATATCTAAAAGAAAGGGCTTTAAAAGAGGGAACCCTTGAACTCCTTGAGGAGATATTAAAAACTTAATAAGGAACAGGATATGGGCAGATACAATTATGAGGAACTCAAGGCAATTGCAAAGAAGGTGAAGACAGAACTTTTAGAAAAAGGTCTTGTGATTGAGAAAAGGGCCCGCAGAAAACCCCGTGATAAAGATAAACAAGAACTCCTCTATATGATGGCAATTAACAGACTGAAAAAGTATCCTCCACGAAAGACAGAAAAGGGTATAATACTGCCATATTTTAGATAGAGGACGAGGCTGAAGACCGTGCGATTCTTATCCTTCAAGAGATCTATAATCTGTCTGAATCTATTTTGCGTTACCTCCTTAACCTGAAGGCCTCCGTAAATAGTTGTCTGATTATCCTCGCCGAGGTATGATTTTTTATAATCCGTGTTTGTTTATAAACAACCTTGCTATGCCTATTTCAAGACTTCCTTCTAATTGCAAAGCAGTCCGACAAAGGATGCAAGTATCCCTTTTGTTGCTCTCAGAAAATATGCGGATGTCCTCAATCTGTCAAAGAGTGGGGTAACCGTTATCAATACCAAAAAAGAAGGCGTGAAGATTGCCAGAGTTGCCACTATAGCTCCATTCTCAATTCCGCCTCATAATATTTTTACAGTTATAAGCAACGACCATGCCTGATAGTAAATTTATAATTTTGGCTATCATTTCAAAGGGTTTTATTCAAAAGGGATTTATGACTAAATGCTCAATCGTGCATTTTTTGTATATGAAATGCAGATATCGCATTTAATTTTTTGCATTTGTTTGATTATGGGAAGGCGGGTTCACCCGCCTTCCCATTTTATTAGATGATATTAGAAAGGTTTTATTTTAAGACACTCTGTGTAATCCATTTCTCTTCTTCGGCAGGCAGGGCAGTCAGGGTAGCCCATTCGTTCCATGAGCCGTCATATATCTTTACTTCTTTATATCCGAGGATATGTTTTAATACTACATAGGCATGTGCTGCCCTGTCGGCGCTGTGGCAGTAGGTGTAAATAATTTTGTCAGGGGTAATGCCGGCGCTTTCGAATGCCTTTTTAATCTCGGATGGTGATTTGTATGTCTGTTCATCTCCATTATTTGCAGCGCTTACACCTGTTACATTTATGGCTCCCGGTATATGACCACCGCGTACAGCTCTTATTTTATTTCCGGAGAACTCGTCTGTAGGCCTTGCGTCATGTAAGACGACTTTTGGATTTTGCCTTAAAACACCATCCTTGAAGACTTCGCTCCATGAAATTAGAATATTTGCATTAGGGCCCGATGTTTTATATTCAGTCTTTTTGCTGACCATCGTAGCCTCTGCTGTTATCTGATACCCCTTTGTCTGCCATGCCTTTATCCCGCCATCAAGAAGTTTGAGCTTACTAATATCGTGGCCGTAAAGTTCCATGACAACGAGAAATCTGCTTGCGAATAACCCGTATTTGTCGTCATAGGCAACTACTATTGAATCATTGTCTATGCCGAGACGGGACATTAGATTTAAAAACTGTTCCTTCTGCGGGTATTTGTTTGTAGGGTATCTTGTGGCATCTTCAAGGTCAACATGTCTTGCAACCTTTACTGCACCCGGAATATGCCCCTTTGAGTAAAGGTCATGTTTGCTCTGCACATCGACTATGACCACCTTTGGGTCGTTCATGTGCGCCTTGAGCCAATCTGCATCTACCAGCATCCCTGCCATTGCAGACGATGCAAAGAAGATCGATACAACAATTAAAATCATTAAATGTTTTTTGAATCTCATGGCAACTCCCTCCTTAAATTTTTTAAACAATATTAAGCAAAGAGAATGCCATGCAATATTCTTATAGAAAACAAGGAGTTTTTTAAATAAGAAGGGATTTCAAAATGGAAGATATTTCAAAATGTAATGTAATGCTACTCTAAATTATATTTTCTGATCTTCCTCCAGAGCGATGTAGTGCTTATTCCTAAAACCTCTGCGGCCCTTGCCTTCTGCCCCTGGAGACTCTTAAGAGTTCTCTGGATAAAATATTTTTCTACATCCTCAAGGGACACGAGACCAGAACAGATATCCTCATATTCGGGAATATTTGAGTCCCTCGGCAGGTGTATATGTCTTAGCTCATTGCCTGTTTCCATCAATACTGCCCTCTCGATTGCATTTTCGAGTTCCCTCACATTTCCGGGCCATGAGTATTCCACAAGTTTTTTCAGCACGCCTGCTGCTATGCCGTCAAACTTTTTGTTGTATTTGTTTGTATACTTGTTTAAAAAATGGAAGGCGAGGGATGGGACGTCTTCTTTTCGTCTTCTCAATGGTGGAATATTTATAGTGGCCACATTCAGTCTGTAATAAAGGTCTTTCCTGAACTTTCCTTCCTTCACTTCTTTTTCGAGGGAAATATTAGATGCTGCTATTATCCTCACATCACAAATTACCGGCTCGGTGCCGCCTACCCTCAAGAAACTGCCCTCCTGAAGCACCCTCAGAAGCTTTACCTGAAAGTTTGTTGATGTGGCATTTATTTCATCGAGGAATATGGTGCCTTTATTAACTGCCTCAAAAAGCCCCTTCTTTTGGCTGTCTGCACCCGTAAATGCCCCCTTTTCATATCCGAAAAGCTCTGCTTCAAGCAATGACTCGGAAAGTGCGCCGCAATTCACGGGCAAAAACTTTTCTCTCTTTCTCTTGCTGGCTCTGTGTATAAGTCTTGCGACAAGCTCTTTGCCCGTGCCTGTCTCGCCTTGCAGCAATACCGTGGTATCAAAGGGAGCAACCTTAGAGATTAACTCCTTCAGCTCATTGATTGCCCTGCTTGTCCCAACGATTTCATCGTATTTGCAGCCCTCGACTTCCCGAAGGAGTCTCCTGTTTTCGTGAATAAGATTAATATGCTCTGTCGCCCTTTTCAGTAGCATTAAAAAAACATCGGGCTCAAAGGGTTTTTGAATATAATCATAGGCGCCCTTTTTCATTGCCTCTATGGCAGACTCTATAGTTCCATATCCGGTAATGACTATTACTATGCTATCCGGATTGATCTGCTTTGCATGCTCCAGAATACCAATGCCGTCCACATGTGGCATCTTGAGGTCGGTAATCACGATATCGATGTTTTGATTGTTTATAATCCTTATGGCATTTCGGCTGTCGTCGGTAATCAGGTGTGGTATTCCTTCTTCTTCGAGGAGGTCTCCGATGAACTGCCTCATCCTCAGATCATCGTCTATAATAAGTATGCCTATTGTCTCCATTTAAACCTCTGAGTTATTAACCGGTAATGTAATAGTAAATGTGGCGCCATTTCCTTCCGTGCTCTCCACATCTATGGAACCGCCGTGTTCGCTTATTATACCTGCGGAGATAGAAAGCCCCAATCCAGTGCCTTCACCAACAGGTTTTGTGGTGAAGAAGGGGTCGAATATCCGCGGCTTCACATCTTCCGGAATGCCCTGACCATTATCTGAAAACTCTATCTTGATAGAATTATTTTCGGCAAATGTTTTAATGCGTATCTCACCATTATTTTTTACAGCCTGAATGGCATTTAACATGATGTTAAGCATTGCCTGCTCTATCTGCCTGACATCCACTTTGATAGCAGGTATCTCTCCAAAATTTGTCATTACATCGATGCCATACTTTTCTATTTCTGTCTGTAGCAGTCTCAGAACGTCAGTCAGAATATTATTAATGCTGGCATTCTTCATGTTTCTAAGAGATGGATTTGATTGCCGTGCAAAGTTCAGCAGCCCCTTTATAATTTCACTGCTCCGCTTCGCCTGTTCAGCGATTATCTCTAATCTCTCTTTCTGAACGGGATCCAGTTTCTTATTCTTCATCAGCAGTCTCGCATAACCGAGTATGCTTCCCAGTGGCGTATTCAGTTCATGGGCTATACCTGCAGATAACTGCCCCAGTGCTACAAGTTTTTCTGTTCTGTGATAAACCTCCTGTCTCTGTTTTTCCTCGGTAATGTCCCTGAAGGTGAATACCTTTCCAATGTTTTCACCTTCGCTGTTTTTCACCAGTGCAGAGGTGATGGAAAGTATAAGCTGACGATCATCCCTTGTCTGTATGTTCAGTTCTGTGTTTTTATTCATCTCAATTACAGGCATGCTGCCCGAAAGCATACTAAAGAATTTATTGCAGGGAAGACCTGCAACTTCTGCAGCAGAATATCCCGTTATTCTGGATGCGGCATTGTTGAAGGATACAATTTTACCCTCTTTATCGGTTACAAAGAGGCCGTCAGAAAGACTCTCTATAACTGTGGCGAGCTTTGATTTTTCTGCAAGGTAAAACCCTCGCTGCATTTTCTCTGCATCCTCTGCTCTTTTCTTTTCTGTTATGTCGAGTAAGACCTCTATAACACCCACTATATTGCCTTCGCCGTCTTTAAAAGGAGTTGTAACAATCTGGAAATGCTTGCCCTTTTTTTCGACCTCTCTGATGATCACAGACCTGCCTGTAGCCATTGTATCAATGGCAGGACAGTCAAGCCCCGGAGACTCTTTACCGCAGTACACGTCATAACAATATCTGCCTTCGATATCCGAAATATCGCTGTCGACCAACAGTTCTCTCTGCTTCTCATTGCATTTTATTATTTTGAAATCCGTGTTGATTATGGATATTCCTACTCCTGTAGCATCAAAGATGGCCTGGAGTTCGTCCCTGGCAATAACCAACTCTCTGTTCGTTTCCCTGAGATGATCGAGCACCTGATCAAAGGCAACTGCAACAATGCCTATTGGATCAAAATCCAGAAGGGTGCTGTCATCCAGTTCTTCGGGATTCAGGGGAAGCGTTCCCATTACCTGAAGGAGTTGATTTACCTTATCTCTTATATGCCTGACATAACGGCTGTTGGCCTCTTTTAACTCAAGGTTTTCTTTCTGCAATTCAGCTATGGACGGCTTTTTATTTTTTTGTGGATGTTTCATTTTCTTTTGCCTATCTTTATCTCATAATATGTTCCAATTCTCTTTATATCAACTGCATATCCCATGGCCTTTGCAGAATCAGGGATCGTCCTTGTGGCATCTCTGTGGTCTGTCCTGATAACGATCTCAATATCTCCCTTTTTTAATCTATCACGATTTTCGTTAATCTCCCTCAGAGCAACAAGGAGACATGCAGGGCATGCCTGTCCAAGAATATCGAGATTTTTTATTTCTCTGTTCTCCATCTAATCCTCCGTTATAAAAATAATTTCTTAATTATCCACGTTCCAAAATACGAGCCAATGACCATTCCTGCAACAAAGACAATGGCCTGAATACTCAAAAGCGGCAATGCGCCCACAATAAATTTTAAATTGCACCCGCCTGCAATTCTCGCTCCGTATGCCAGAAGCATGCCCCCTAAAAATGCTGAAATCGCCTGTTTTTTAGGAGGCAATCCATATATCTTGAACTCCCTTAAAAAAACAGATGTTAAAAATGAGCCGGCAATAATGCCAACAATAAGCGCCAATTCTGTGAATGTTATTATATCGACTTTTGGAGACGCTCCACCGCTTATATTGACCCTTGAGATGTTGATTGATACAGGATTCTGCGAAAAGTACGCGAGACTCTGTACATGGTCAGTGCAAAAAAAATTTTCAATATATGCTCCTATCTTTGCATATGCAGTGGTAATACCCATGGGCCAGCCTGAAAAGATATAGACAAGGACATTCAAGACAGCTATGATTAGAGCAGCCTTCCATGGTTGAACATATCCGACAGCGTATGCCTCTAAATTCCATTTGCCTTCCTTTTTCCATTTTAAAAAGAGCATCAAGGCTGCAGGTACTATAAACACAAGAATTATAAAATCGCCTCCCCACAGAAACATATGCCTTATAAAGACAGTATCTGTTCTTAAGGATTCCCAGAATGGATGCGATTCAGCATAAACCATACTGCCTGCAATTATTCCGATAAAGGCTATTAAATTGGTGAGATTGCCCCTTGCCATTTTATAGAGAGTTCCTACGACACAGCCGCTTGCCATGACCATTCCGATTCCAAAGATTATTCCACCGATTATAGTTGCTAACGAAGCGTAGCCATATGTTGGTGGTGGATAAAAATAAATAAAGCCTGATAGCCTTGCTGTAAAAAATAGAGCCATCGCAACAATGACGAGCAACAGGAGTGATCGAAGAAGTGAATAATCTCTGAAAAGAAATACATCTCTGAACATTCCTGCCATGCAGTAGTCTGCTCTGTAAAATACGCTTCCGAGGATAATGCCTACGAAAAGATTGAAGAAAAATAAATAATATGATTCGTTCAAAAGCATAATTTATTTTAGCATCCCTTTTACAATTACATCCACTGCTTCCTCAGACGTTAATCCGTGCGCCATGAGGGTCTCCATCTGGCGCTTATCAACACTTCCTATAGCTGCCTCGTGTGTCACCTTTGCGAGGGGATGGGTGACATTTACAATAGGGATTGCCTTTGCAATGGCATTATCCTTAACTATCTCCATACAATCAACATGACCCCTTGCACCTTCTGTAATTCCGGTAACCTTGCCATTGGCTCTATAACCTTCTCTTTGCATACAGAACACTGCAGAGATGGATATATTATTGTCTCATCCGGAATCGGCATTCTTACCCTATCAATCTTGAGTATTTCATCATCAGAGGCATTAAGAATATAATTTATCTTTTTCGCCTTTTTGCTTCTCACGGTCTTTAAAATACCATCGGAGCGGTCGTCGGCAGAAAAACCACAGCAGTGCCCATCAAAAATTGCACATACTAATCAATACAAAAGTAAGTGGACATTTTTCAACAAATCTCCCCCAACCCCTCTTTCCCAAAGAGGGGAAATCCCTCCCTTTAGCAAAGGGAGGAAAGGTTGGGATTTTATAGACAATGTCTTTATACATATGATCTCCTTAGAAACTCTTCATACGCCTCAGGACAATCTTGGGCATATCAGCGGCAAGCAGGTAGATAACCGCTAAAACCAATAGGGCTACAATCAGAGTTTTTAAGGCTAAAAATAATACCTTGCCCTTGCTTCTATCCTGTAATCATTCTGTTTTTCTCCGTATTCGCTAAGCCGTTCTCCCGATATAAAAGCGGCCTTAAGCCTTAATTCAAGATTTGTTATTCCTGTGTACAATAATTCAGGGGAAATAGAGAAGCTCCTGTCATTGGCATTTAATATCATAGTAACCGAAGGCGTGAAATAGAGGATATCAAACGGTTCTTTTTGGCTTACGCGAAGATATAGATAATCCCTCATTGTATTAGGTCTGCCGTAATTGCCTTGTGTTATGTTGGAAGCCTTTTTCAGCAGAGTATTGCTGCCTGTGGAAATATAAGAATTATAGCCTTTGTTTATAAACGAGAAATAATCCCGCATCTCGGTCGATGTAAAGCCCGTACCGTTTCTGTAATATTCAAAGATATAGGTCGCGTCTTTTTCCGTAAGATAGCGTAGGCCTATCAAATAGCTTTTAGCGTCGTGCTGTTTCTCGAAACTGTTTCCGTTGCCGTCTATGAATTTTTTGTTGTAATCGTTTATAAATGCAAACTCGCCGTGTATCTCAAAATTCGTAGTAATATTCCTTGAAAAATCCACTCCGTATCTCGTCGTCTTGCTTCCGCCTGTAAAGATGATGAAATCAATGTCTGTGTCGTAAAAGAGGAGGTAGAGCCTTCCTGCAAAATTAAGCTTGTTTATGTCCCCGAAGGTATTGTTTATGTGGTCGTAAACAGGGATCAGGACAGGCGTAAAAGAGACCGTCTTAAGCGGGCCGTCAAAGCTTTTTATATAATCCGCAGAAGCCACGATAAATCCTTCCATGCTCTGTTCAGGTTCGTCCGGGTCTTTGGGCCTGTCCACAAAGGCAACCGGATTCCATGAATATCCCTTGCCCCATTTCAGCGTCTTTTTGCCGAGGTCTATCGTCAGTGACGAAGAAGGCTTTAAAGAAAGAAACCCTTCGTAAATAGTTGTCTGATTATCCTCGCCGAGGTATGATTTTTTATAATCCGTGTTTGTTTTTATAAACAACCTTGCTATGCCTTTTTCAAGACTTCCTTCTAATTGTAGTGCGGCGTCGAATTCTTCAAGCGTAGAGCCTTCGTCACGGTTGTAAAACTTCAGCTTGTAAAGAGATGCCTTCTTATCAAGCCCGAAAAATACAGGTTTAAATTCGGCATAGCCGCCTATGTGATAAGGCTTTTTCTCTATCTCGGATATGTCAAAGGTGTATTCCTCGGCATAAATCGGCAATGGCAAGCAGAG
>Ga0334722_10005502_pt1 | contig 12763 bp, 17 predicted proteins | sample C3_bottom_MG_FD_207210 | JGI IMG/M metagenome (GOLD analysis project Ga0334722, IMG submission 207210) | Sediment microbial communities from Yellowstone Lake, YNP, Wyoming, USA - C3_bottom | ecosystem: Environmental > Aquatic > Freshwater > Lake > Sediment | place: USA: Wyoming | collected...
AGTCAATAGCTGGCAACGCCAACGCAATGCCGAACGACGCGGCATTGATTGGACGTTCACACGCCAGGATGCGGATCGAAAGCTCGCTCACCATTATGTTTCGTAATTAACATGTTGTCGTACTAGTTGCGATGAGCTTAAGGAATTGGGTGGTTGGAAGTCGCGCATCATGGTGGATCGCTACGCGAAGTTTGCAACTGAGCATTTAGCGGTAGCAGCTGCGCGAATTGAGTCCGCGCATGGGGCAAACGTGGTGAAGTTTCCACGAATTCCCCACGGTGGGGAACCAGTAGCGAAGCTGGTGAACAGTTAAGCTACTGATTTTTGTTGGCTCCCCGACGAGGGTTCGAACCTCGGACCTGCGGATTAACAGTCCGCCTCATAAAGGCATAAAAATATCAATGGATCAGTTACTTAACGGGAGGAGTTGGGAAATATCTTAGTCGATTTCGACTCGGTATCCTGTTGTTTTGCTTGGGGTCGACCTTGAAATATTTCCCAGCTAGGTGCGGGCTTCCCATTCACGCCCGCTTCGTATAACATGCGGAGCAGTTATACGGAGGCAGCCACCATGAACTTCAATATCTACCTCGACGACGAAACCGGTCAGCAACTCAAGCAATTGGCGAAACGCGCCGGCGAAAGCCGGAATGCACTGGTTCGCCAAGCAGTGAACGATTGGCTTAGGCGACATGGCAAACCACAGTGGCCTGACGAGGTGCTTGCCTTCAAAGGCATGGCCGACATGCCGCTTTTCGAATCGAGCCGAGATAGGCTCAAGCCGCCAATTGACGATCCGCTGGCATGAAGTATCTGCTCGATACCTGCACGGTTTCTGATTTCGTCAAAGGCCAGCCTAATGTGCTGGCGCGCGTCAAAGCCACATCGCCCACCCTGATAGTCGTATCAGCGCTTACGCGCATGGAGATTGATTATGGTCTCGCGCTAAACGCCGAACGGGCAAGGAAGCTTGCCCCGGTGCTTGACGCCTTCTTTTCAACGATCGCCACGCTGCCATTCGACGAAGCCGATGCCCTGGCTGCAGCCGGCATTCGTGCTGCGCTCAAAACAAAAGGACAGCCTGTCGGGGCCTACGATGTTCTGATCGCAGGAACGGGCTTGGCACGGGGGCTGGTCGTAGTCACATCGAATGTGGGTGAGTTCAAGCGGGTGAGCGGCCTAAAGGTTGAGAACTGGAGATGAATTTGCGCGAAATGTTGCTGCGCGAGCGAAATTGACCAACATGCGCGAATCCTGACTTGGATAGGCACAACGACTCCTGATCAATTTTGGCTACTTGGCGCAGACACGTTTCTGAGTCTTGCAAGCTCAAGTTCAAGAACGTGTAGTGGCCATTTCGGTCATTCCGAATTGGCCTCTGCTGTCAGTCGAAGACGGCGCCCCCCGAACGCAAGGCTTTGACTACCGGGCTCCAGTATTGGGCATTTGCGTTAATCCTCTCGCTCATCTGCTCCGGGGTTCCGCCGAGAATGTTGTAGCCGAGACCCGTCATGCGCTTGACGAATTCAGGCGACTGGATGCCCTTCACTGCCGCCTCATTCAGCTTTGCGACGATCTCCTTCGGCGTGCCGGCGGGCGCGGCAAGTCCGAACCAGCCGCCGGACTCGTAGGTGGGTACCCCGGCCTCGGCCACGGTCGGCACATCGGGCAGTTCGGCCTCGCGCTTTGTGCCAGTGACGGCAAGCGCGCGCAGCCGGCCGGCCCTGATGTGCGGTAGCGAGGATGGAATATTGTCGAACATCATCTGCACCTGTCCGCCGATCAAGTCGGCGACCGCCGGCGCGCTGCCCTTGTAGGGAATATGCAGCATGTCGACGCCGGTCAGATACTTAAACAATTCACCGGACAAGTGGGTGGTGGCGCCCGTTCCGCTGGAAGCGAAGGTCAGCGCTCCCGGCGCCGACTTCGCGAGCGCGATCAGCTCTTTTACCGATTCGGCTTTCACGCTGGGGTTCACCACCAGCACATTGCTGAAAGAAGCGAGCGCGATAATCGGCGCGAAATCCTTGACTGGGTCGTAGTTCATCTTCGAGTAGAGCAAAGGTCCGAGCGCGGAGCTGATCCCGCTGAGCGAAATGGTGTAGCCGTCGGGCGCGGACCGGGCGCCCACCTCCGCGCCGACGCGGCCACCCGCGCCCGGCCGATTGTCCACGATGACGGGCTGGCCGAGCGTCTTGCTCAATTCGTTGGCGATGGCGCGTGCAATGATGTCAGTTGCGCCGCCAGGCGGGTAGGGGCAGATGAGTCGAACCGGTTTAGAGGGATAGCTTTGGGCGAACACGTTTGGCGGCGAAATACCTGCCAGCCCCAGCACCGCGGCGAGAATTGCAATCAGTTTCATCATGCACCTCCTTCACTTTGCGATTCTCCCGGTAAGGTGTCCGCGAAGCCTGGCTCCAAGTCCACTTCCATGGATTGCAGAAACCGGCTGACGCAGACGTAGAAGCTCGCGGTGAGCGTGAGTTCGACGATTTCGGCGGCGCTGAAGTGCTGCTTCAGCGCCTCGATGCATGCAGCTGAGGCGGCCGGGCCGCGCGTCACTTCCTCGGCCAGGCGCAGTACCGCCTTTTCCTGCGGGTTGAAGAGCGCCGAGTTCTGCCACAGCGCAAGCGCGTCGATTTGCGCCTGCGTGACGCCGGCCGCAAGCGCCATCTTGTGATGATGCGTCCACTCGTACGTGGTCGCGGACACCTGCGCACCGCGCAGGATCAGCAGTTCGCGTGTTTTGCGCGAGGTCTTCGCCTTCAGTCGCAGCGGCCAGGCAAAATCCAGCCAAGCGCGCAACATCGGCGGCGCCAGACCGATTACACGGTAAAGATTGGGAATTTGTACGCCTTGCGCGCGTACCTCGTCGTACATCGCCCGCAGCGCTGGATCGTCCGGCTGCTCTGAAACCATGGGTAAGCGTGCCATTTCTTCTCCTCCTAAGAGTTTGCAACGAAACGAGGGGATATATTCATTCCCTCGTGCTCCCCTAGATAGGCCGTAACAAAATGACTCTTGTTGCGGTTCTAGGAGCGGGCCATACACCGAAGCGAATCAACTCCTGCCTCCATCGAGAATCCGTCCAGCCTGATGCTGAACCGGGCTTCAATTATTCTTGCAGCTGCTTCGCGGCGGCCAGCGCAGGCCGAACGCGGCAGTCTTGTGTAATTGTTCCGCGCTTACCCGGTTCTCATCGGTGGACTCGCGGCGGCAGGCAAGTCTCACCGAGGACGAGATCGAGCGCAATGTTGACCCGGCGTGGCTCGCGCGGCGCCGTACCTGCCAATCTTTCCAGCATCAGACTCGCCATGCTTGCGGCGGCCTGAGCCGTGTTGAAGCGTAGCGTCGTCATCGGCGGATACATGAAAGCAAACCCATCCATCGTGCCGATGCCGATAATCGAGAGGTCCCGCGGAATTTCCAGACCAGCCCGGCGTGCCGCATGCAGTGCCCCTGAGAGCAAGCGCGTGCCCAGTCCCACCAATGCTGTCGGCGGATCGCTCAGCTGCAACATTTCGGCCATTTGACCTTCGGAGGAATCCACGGCCGAGCGCAGCATGCAAACCAGGGACGGGTCGAACTGTAGCCCGTGGGCGGCGAGTCCGTCGCGATAGCCCAAGAGCTTCTCCCGCCCCGGACGTATCGTCTCGCTCGGGCCGAACATCGCGATACGGCGGTGCCCGAGCCTGACGAGATATTCCACCGCCTGCCTTACGCCCGTGCGGTGGTCCAGAGAGACAAGGTCGGCATCGAAGGCGATGTCGCGATCGTGAATCACCAGAGGAAGTTTGCAGCGCGCGTACGGATCGCGTGCGTGCGGCAGGCCTTCCAGGCTGGGCGCGGCAAATACGCCCTCGAGCCCCCGATTCTCGAATAGCGTCAGCAATTCCTCCTCTTTCTCGGGCTGATCGTAGGTGCTGGCGACCAGCAAGGAGTAACCTGCATCGCGCATGCGCTTTTCCGTCTCCGCAAATAGTGTGGCGAGGAAGGGATTGGCGATGTTCGAAAGCATGAAGCCGACGGCATTGCTGCGACCGGTCCTCAGGTATCGCGCCGCAAAATTCGGTATGTAACCGGTCGACTCCGCGGCGCGCGTTACACGATCACGCAGTGCTGCGCTGGCATAGCCGCTGTTGTTCAGCACCCGAGAAACGCTGGTGACGGACGCCCCCGCGGCGGCAGCGACATCGCGCATTGAAACCCGATTGTTCATGGCTTTGGAGTATGAAAATGTTTCACATATTGACATGGATCAGAGTCATACATAGTATGGTATCGCATATGGAAACGTTAACAGGTGCAAGCCTAAATCCGGATTCTAGTGTTGACCGTTTCTTTACGCAAGTCGTGGTACTCGTAACGCGTAGCTGCAGCGCAATGCGGAGATTCAAGCTGTATTCGCTACCTTCCCCTTTGTATCGGGTAACCTTCATCGACGGAGCCTTTGAACAACATGAGTATTGAAAAATCACCTCGACCCCATGCGGACAGCCACAGTCTGACCGGACGCGTGGCCATCGTGACCGGCGCCGGTTCTCGCACCGCGGACATCGGCAACGGACGCGCCGCCGCCATTCTCCTGGCGCGGCGCGGAGCAAAGGTTCTGCTGGTCGATGCATCCCTGGATGCGGCCAAGGAGACGGAGCAGATGATCGCCGCGGAGGGCGGGACATCCCTCGCTGTGCGCGTCGATGTGGCACAGCCGGAGGAATGCCGCCGCGCCGTCCTTGCTGCTGTCGAAGCGTGGGGACGCGTCGACATCCTGGTCAACAACGTCGGCATCGGCGGTCCGGAAGGTACGGCCGTCGAAGTCGATGTCGAGAGCTGGGAGAAGGCCATGCGTATCAACGTCACTTCGATGATGCTGATGGCGAAATACGCGATTCCTGAAATGATAAAGATAGGCGCCGGCGCAATCGTGAATATCGCCTCCGTCGCCGGATTGCGCGGCGGGACCGCCAGTCTGCTCTATCCCACATCGAAAGGCGCCGTCGTCAACATGACGCGGGCCATGGCGAGCCACCACGGCACCCAAGGCATCCGCGTCAACTGCGTGGCGCCTGGCATGGTCTACACCCCGATGGTGGCCGGGCGCATGACACCCGAGATGCGGGAGGTCAGGCGCAAACGTTCGCTGCTGCAGACCGAAGGCTCAGGCTGGGACGTGGGTCACGCCGTGGCCTATTTGGCGAGCGACGAGGCCCGCTGGGTGACGGGAGTGGTGCTGCCCGTCGACGCCGGCGCGACCGCTGGGCAGGTGAGTGTGCAGACATTGGCGACGGATAAAGCGGGAACATAGGAGCGCCACCCCATGTCACGATTACCCATGGTGCCGCAGGCGCCGGACGATGCTGCGATCAAGGAACTGTTCGATGAGGTGCGCGCAGCGCGCAAGCCCGACTATCAAATTTCCAATCTGTACCGGACCCTGGGACTGTCGGCGCCGATGTTCCGGGCCTGGTTGAATTTTGCCTGGCCGCTGCGCCTCGATGCGCGCAGCCCGCGAAAACTGCGCGAGCTGATGATTCTGCGCGGCGCGCAGATCTCGCGCACGGCATATGAATGGGCGCATCACGTGCCCTTGGCGCTGGACGCCGGGGTAACGCAGGCGCAGATCGAAGCGCTTTGCGCGTGGACTACGTCAGATGCGTTCGATGGTCGCGAAAAGGCCGTGCTGCAGCTGGCGGAGGACATCACTCGCGGACCAGCGGCCAGCGCGGCCACCATCGAACTGCTGCAGCAGCAGTCGTTCGATCATGCGCAGATCGTGGAGCTGGTGCTGACGGCGAGCTTCTATGTCTGTGTCAGCCGCGTGCTCAAGTCCATGGACATCGAGCTCGAGCCGGGTTTCGAAGCCCACCTTGCGAACTTTGCATCGGCTGGCGCAGCGGGGGCGGAGGACAGCTGAGGCGCGCAGGTCAAGCGGTGCGAACCAAGATTCAGCCTTCGATAAGCGCCCCGCGCGGGATTCCCCCGTGGGGGCGCAGTAGCAATGATGATGAGGCAATCTATGCCGGGCAAACCGTTTATCGCTCGGCCCTCTTAAAGGGAGACCAAAAGAAATGAATGATAGGAATCGGCTGCGGATTCAACCGATCGACGCAACGGATTGGCTAAATCGTTCGGCGGAGGGGCCGGAGACGGTTGGCGCGCGAAGGATTGACGGACCCGAAGTTGGGAGTCGCCGAACACGCGGCGCTCCAGACGGCGAGTGGCGTACTCGAACAGCGCCGCGCACTCGGGGCAAAGCGGCGACCCGCCCAGATGGCCATGTCCGCGACAGTACAGGCGGACCATCGCTTCGATGGTCTTCAGTTCTCGCGCGCGGCGGACGAAGCGCTTGTCGGTGGTAAATTCGACGACCTGATCGCTCATGCTTCGGTGCGGACTGTCAGATTTCTCTGATGCCGCGCCGCAGCCGCATCGCGCGGCTGACGACGTCCAGTTCGGGGTCTTCGAGCAGGCGCGCCGCAAGCGGCAGCAATTCCTCATCTTCACGTGCGATATGCACCCGGTTGAGCTCCACCGTGCGCTCGACCCCGTCCATTCCAAGATCCGGCTTCACGCCCAGCAAGAGTCCTTCGAGCTACCGGCGGTCCTGGCACCAGGCCAGTTTCAGCTCGCGATGCTGGACCAGCAATGTATTGGTCAGCCCAATGAGGTATGCACGCGCGGACTCCGGCGCCGCCTGGAGCAGGGCGGGAAACGGGTCTTCCTCTTCGTCGGCGTGATGGTGCTTCGCCGAGGTGTCGAAATAGCGCATGATGTTCTGCGCCGCCTTGCGCGCGGCCTTGTCCGGCCCGTTCGCCGCGAGGTGCGGCACCAGCCGCAGCATCGTCTGACACTGATGCTCCACCCGGCCGTGGCAGGCCGACAACATCTCCAACGGCACCTCGAAACCGGCCGCAGGCGCATCGTATCCCGGGAAACAAACTTTAGCCGCGCACATCAGCGACCCCGGGAGAGTAAGGGCGAACAGCGCCATCAGCTCGCGCGCTTATGCGGGAGGACCAGCATTTTCGCGAGCCTGGGTTTGGGCGCGAGCAGGTCGGCAAGCGTGTAGGCGTCCAGCGAATGGAAGAAGGCGTCTAGCGCCTGGCCGAGCACGCCGCGAAGCACGCAGGCCGACTCGATGCGACAGTCGGAAGTATTCCTGTCGAAACACTCGACGAGCTTGTGGTTGTCCTCGGAGCCACGCACCAGTTCGCCGAGATTGATATCTTCCGGCGCAAGTCCCAGACGCATGCCGCCGCCTTTGCCGCGCGCGGTCTCGATGTATCCGCCCTGGGCCAGGTGGTGCACCACCTTCGTCAGATGATTCGCCGAAATGCCGTAGGCCTCGGCGATTTGCGAGACCGTCGCTATTTCATCGTTGTGGACGCCAAGATAGATCAGCACCCGCAAGGTATAGTCGGAAAAAGTAGTGAGGCGCATGGTCGGAGCCTGGGGCGGAGTATAAAGATGTATATTATCTATTATTTATGCCTGAAATGTGTATTATAGTAAAGATGGAGGTGGAATACAGCTTTAAGGAGTCGATATGGAACCGCAAGCCGCATTGACAACCGAGGAGAGGGTACGCGAAGCGCTTCGCTCGGTGGACGATCCCGAGGTCGGGATGAACATCGTCGATCTCGGCCTGGTATACCGCATCGACATCGCAGCAGAACTCGTGCGCGTCGAATTGACCATGACTACGCTTGCCTGCCCGATGGGAGACCTGATCACCGAGAACGCGCACAGGGCTGTTCGCGCCACGCTGCCTGAAGGCGTGGCGGTCGAAGTCGCGCTGGTGTGGGAGCCGCCGTGGACGCCCGACATGATGTCGGAGAGCGCAAGGCAGACCTTTGGCTGGCCCCGCTGACGCTAGGTGTGGCCAGATTGTTTTGCAACCACCAAGGAGACAGAACCATGACTGCGAATACAACCACCACCGTCGACGTGCGCACCATCGCTCCGCGCGAGCGCCATCCCTTGATTTTCAGCACTTTCGACCAGCTCGCTCCGGGGGATGCCTTCCTGCTGGCGAATGACCACGATCCGAAGCCGCTGTACTACCATTTTCAAGCCGAGCGCGGCGACTCCTTCGCCTGGGACTACCTGGAGTCCGGCCCTGAGGTGTGGAAAGTACGCATCGCCAAGTCCGCCTGAAACTGCCGCGGCTAGCGGAGCGGCGGCGGGAATGAGCGCGGAAGTTACCGTTGCGTGGCGAGTGCCCTTGCTCGTGCTCGCATTTGCTTCGTTGTTCGCGGGCGTGGCGGCAGGACTGGCGCGTCTGGGCTGGCCGTTCCCGCCTCCGGTGGCGGAACTTGCCGTGCTGCATGGGCCGCTCATGGCGTGCGGCTTCTTCGGCACCGTGATCGGTCTCGAACGTGCCGTGGCGCTGTCGCGGCGCTGGGGCTATTTCGGGCCGTTGCTCACGGGCCTAGGCGCAGCGGCAGGAATCCTCGGCGCGCCTTTCGCCGCCGCTCCCGTCCTCGTGTCGATGGGCAGTGGCGTAATGGCTGCCGTCTCGGTCACGTTTTTCCGTCGTCAGTGCGAGTTGTTCACGCTGACGCTAGCGCTCGGGGCCGTCTGCTGGCTGCTGGGCAATCTGCTGTGGCTGGCGGGTCGACCCATTTACGCTGCCGTTCCATTTTGGATCGGCTTTCTGGTGCTCACCATCGCGGGGGAGCGGCTGGAACTATCGCGCGTCCTGCCGCCTTCTGCCGTCGCGCGGCGCGTGTTCGTCGCGGCTATCCTCGTCTTGCTCGCCGGGATAGCCATATCGACGTTCGCCTGGAACGCGGGGACGCTGCTGCTGGGCGGTGGCCTGTTGCTTCTTGCTATGTGGCTGATGCGCCAGGACGTAGCGCGGCGCACGGTGAAGGGCAGGGGATTGCCGCGCTTCATCGCAGTATGCCTGCTGACCGGATATTTCTGGCTCGCGCTGTCGGGACTCGCCATCCTGAGCTCGAGCGGGCTTGGGTATGGTGGTGCCGCCTATGATGCGGCACTGCACTCAGTGCTACTGGGATTCGTGTTTTCGATGGTATTCGGCCATGCGCCAATCATCCTGCCGGCGGTACTGCGCGTAACGGTTCCTTACACGCCCTATTTCTATCTGCCGCTGGCGTTGCTGCACTTCTCATTGTTGGTACGCCTTGCGGGCGATTGGATGATGTTGCCGCAATGGCGGGTTTGGGGTGGCGCGCTCAACGGCATCGCTTTGTTTGCATTTGTCCTAGGCACAATCACGGCGGTTCTGCGCGGCCTGGCCACGAAGAATAGGAAGTTGAGTTCTTGAGGGGATATGAGCCGTGCGGACTTCAAATGACTATTACTTCTGGTTCCTGCGGGCGGCTGCGTTAGTGGCAGCAGTGTTCGGCGCGGCGACTATCCGCGCGGGCGGAAGCGTTCTCTTCGGCGACGGCGCTCAGGCCGCGGGCAATGTGGTCGGCTTCGTGCTCTGGTTCAATTTTCTTGCGGGCTTCGCCTATGTCGCGGCAGGCGCCGGATTGTGGTTGCGACGCCGTTGGGCGGCGCGGCTAGCTCTCGCGATTGCGGCGGCAACCGTACTGGTGTTCGGCGCATTCGGTATCCACATAGCTGAAGGCGGCGCATTCGAAGAGCGCACGGCGTGGGCGATGACGCTGCGCAGTACTATTTGGTTCCTGATCGCAGTATTGGCGCTTAGAGCGGAGAAGTCCCATGCTTTGCCTTCAGGCATCTCGCGGTAGCCGCGATTCATAATACGGCATTGCCGCTGGTTCGAAATAGCGGGAAAATCGGTGCGCGTCTGAAGATCGCGATTGCCAACATCCTGCAAAGGGTACGGTCCTGCTCAACGTTCCGATAAAAGTAAAGTCGTTTCTAGCCAACGTGCCGCTGTTCAAGGAACTCGCGAGCGACGAGTTGGATCGCATCGCCTTCAACACGCAGCAGGTGCATGCGGCAAAAGGGGATATTCTGTTTCGTCGCGGAGACCCCGCTCTAGGCTTTCACATCGTCGTTTTCGGCCAGGTAAAACTCGCTTTTTACTCGTCCCGCGGAGACGAGAAAGTGGTCGATCTGATCGGCCCGGGGCAGAGCTTCGGGGAGGCGGTCATGTTCATGGAGCGCCCGCACGTGGTAATGGCGCAGACGCTGTCCGATTCTCTGTTGTTATACCTTACAAGGGAAATCGTATTCGAAGAACTGGAGCGCGACCCGAGATTCGTTCGCCGCGTCATTGCCGGACTATCAAGCCGGTTGCACGGGTTGATGAGTGACCTCGAAAGCGATTCACTGCACTCCGGCACGCAGCGTGTAATCGGCTATCTTCTGCGCGACAGCGAGGACAACCCAGAGTTCAAAAGCGCGATCGAAGTGACTTTGTCTGTGAACAAAGGGGTAATCGCGTCGCGCCTGAGCCTGACGCAGGAACATTTCTCACGCATACTCCACGACCTTTCCGCACGCGGTCTGATCGAAGTGCACGGGCGCTTGATCTACATCCCTGATGTGGCCAAGCTGCGCGCCTGTTCGGACTAGTCGGCGGGCAATTCCCAGATCAGGATCTCGAAACGCCCGTCGGAAAAGCTCTCGGTCTTGTAGGCGTAGCGATTGCGCTCGAGGAATCGATACAGCGGTCGCGGCTCCTGGTGGATGATCAGCTTCAGCTGTTCATCTAGCGCGAGTTCGGTCAAGGCGTCCACCACTCGCTCGAACGGCTCGGGCTGCTGCAGTCCGCGGGCATCGACGATTTTCATGCTTCCTCCTGAGTTTCGGAATTCTTCCAGGATAGGCCGACGGTCGCGCCCAGCAGGAGCGCCGCGCCGAGGTTATGCAGCACCGCCAGCGGCAATGGGAAATCCGCAAGCACCATGCCTGCGCCAAGCAGCAGTTGCAGCCCCAGTATGCCAAGCAGAAGCCAGCCTCTGGCGGCGGCGCGAGCACCGCGCCGGACGGCCTTGAGGCCCAACACGCACAGGATCGTCGCCACGAGCACCGCGCCATAGCGGTGGGACATGATCAGCGCCTCGCGTGCTGCCGAACCCATGTCAGATTCGGACTTGGCGAAGAATGGATTGAACAGGTGCCAGTCGACCGAATCGGGCCACCAACCGCCGGTGCACGCGGGCAGCGTTACGCAGGAGAGCACTGCGTGGCGTGCGCCTATCATCCCGCCCAGAGCGATCTGCAGGGCCAGCGCCGCCAATGCGAGACTATGCAGCGTTCGGCCAGAGCCGCTGCCCTGGCCGCGCTGATGCAGCCACCAGAGCAGCGCGACCATCGTCATTCCGCCAAACAGGTTGCCGAGCGTCACTGCCGGTAGATTGGAGGGCGTGATGATCCCGAGCGCGGCGAGCAAGCCCGCTAGCGCCAGTACCGTCCATGCGGCGAAGCGCGCTCCCTTCCCCTGCAATTCAGTCCGGCCAAGAAAAACAATCAGCAGTAGCAGAATGCCGACAGAGCTTGCCGTAAGGCGGTGAAGAGCGTGCGCCCAGAACAGAGGCGCGTGCCCGGGTAACAATTTACCCGCTTCGGGCGGTCGCACGGGGCGGTCGTAGCATGCAGGCCAGTCAGCGCAGCCCAAACCCGACTGCGACAGGCGGATAAAGGCGCTGACCGTAGTGAGGACCAACATCAACACGAGCGCCACCAGCACCACGTGGCGCATGGGCCCGGGTTTCATTTCAGTGGGTGCTCCGTGCAGCGGTTTGACATGTTGCGCAAGCCGGACGTGATGATCGCGACGCGCATCGATCAGCCCCTAAATGGCAAGAAGGCGTCGGAGAAACAATACTCTTCGGAGAGCCCCTGTTCGAGGAAGGCGGGGAATGCGGTATCCACCATTCTTGCCGATCCGCAGACATAGACTTCGTAGCCGTCGAGGTCCGGAAAGTCACTCAGTATGGCCGCGTGCACGAGTCCGCCGCGGCCCTGCCATTGATCCTCCGGCTTGGGCTCCGACAGCACCGGCACGAACTCGAAATTGTCGTGCTCCCGCTGCCAGCGCTCGGCGAGTTCCATCAGGTAGAGATCCTTGGGCCGCCGCACCCCCCAATACAGCAGCATCGGCCGGCGCATGCCCCGATGAAATGCGTCCTCGACTATGCTCTTGATTGGCGCGAAACCGGTTGCGCCAGCGACGAAAATGATCGGCCGCTCGCTCTCGCGCAGGTAGAACGAGCCGAGCGGTCCTTCGAAGCGTAAATCGTCGCCCACCTTCATTTGATTGAATACGTAGGTCGTGAACCGGCCTCCGGCGATCAGTCGGACATGCAATTCGACGTACTCGCTTTGATGCGGTGGATTGGCGAAGGAGAAAGCGCGCCGTTGTCCGTCCGCGAGCAGGATGTTGATGTACTGGCCGGCGACGAAACGAGGGTTTTCGCCGGCAGGCAGGGCAACCATGAGCCGCATGACCTCGTCGGACAGTCGCTCCATGCTGTGCACGCGTCCGATATAGGTTTGCACGGTTACAGCCGCGGCTGCATCAACGGGCTCGTATTCGATCTCCAGGTCGGATCGAGGGACGGCGCAGCACATCAGCGCCTTGCCCAGCGCCTTCTCGGCTTCGGTCAGCGCGCTCGCTTGATAGGCCCCGTAGTCGACGCTGCCATGGAGGAGGGTGCACTTGCATTTGCCGCAGGCGCCGTTGCGGCATTCGAACGGCAAGCCTATCCCGGCGCGCAGGCCCGCTTCGAGAACGGTCTCGCCTGCGCGTATGGCGACATTGCGGCTGTCGGGGTGTACGCGCATCTGGAATTCGCGCTTTGCGCCGCGGCGGAAT
>Ga0334722_10005503_pt1 | contig 12762 bp, 8 predicted proteins | sample C3_bottom_MG_FD_207210 | JGI IMG/M metagenome (GOLD analysis project Ga0334722, IMG submission 207210) | Sediment microbial communities from Yellowstone Lake, YNP, Wyoming, USA - C3_bottom | ecosystem: Environmental > Aquatic > Freshwater > Lake > Sediment | place: USA: Wyoming | collected...
CCGATCCTGTCGGAGACCGGTTTGGCAAGGACCACTCCTACAATATTTGCAGCCTGTCCGAGAACAAAATAAAGACTGCTCAGAGTAATGGTAAGATTAATTGCTTTAATTGAAAATGCACTTTGTCCCTGAATGTAGTATTTGAAATAGTAGATCGCTGCGCCGTCTCTGATTGAATTAAAGAATATTGCCGCAATACCAGCTCCAAGCAATATGAACCATGGAATATTATGCCACAGGTCATTAAGGTCTTTTTTCAGTGAAGTTTTTACTGTTGCGGGTTTAATTCGTTCCCGGGTCCATGAGAATGTAAACAGGAAGAAAGTGATAGCAATCAGCGCAAAAACTATTGCTGCAAGCTGCCATCCGAGCTGAAGATTCACTCCTCCTTTTCCGAGTTTACTGAATATGTCTACGAGTGGTTCGGCCAGAGCCAGAACAAGAAGGCTGCCACCAAAGGCGAAAATGAACCTGAATGTCGCCAGACTGGTTCTTTCTTTCCCATCCGATGTCATTACACCCATAAGAGATGCATAAGGAACATTTATCAGGGAATAGACCATCATCATGAGTGAGTAAGTCACAAATGCATAGATCACTTTCCCGGAATCGCTGAAGTGTGGAGTCGTGAAGGTCAGTACCCCTATTATACCAAATGGAATAGCAATCCAGAGGAGATAAGGTCTGAACTTTCCCCAACGGCTTTCAGTGCGGTCGCCCAGTATCCCTACAAAAGGGTCAAAAGCTGCATCCCAGATCCTCGTCACCAGGAACATTGTTCCAACAAGTGTCGCTGAGATCCCGAAAATATCTGTATAGAAAAACATTAAATACATTGAAAAGAGTTTCCAGAACATTGAGCTGGCGGCATCGCCAAAGCCATATCCGATCTTTTCTTTGAGTTTCAGCTTTTGTGGGATCATAATGATTATTGTTTTAGGTTCTTATCTATCAGTTTTTTAAGTGTTTCAACCGAAGCTGCGGAACGCAATCCGTCGGCTGCAGTATTAAGGCAATAATCAACCAATATGTCAATTGTTGAAGTTGCTACATGCATCCTGGTATCGGATGATGCGTAATAAATATAAACTGTCCCGTCGTCATCGGCGATCCATCCGTTTGTGAACAGTACATTTGAAACATCACCAACTCTCTCTTCTCCTTCCGGAGCCATAAAGAATCCTGCAGGTTCTGCGATCAGCTTTGAAGGATCCTTAATATCAGTCATATAGAGATACAGAACATAACGCAATCCTGCAGCACAACCTCTCACTCCGTGAGCCAGATGCAACCATCCTTCAGATGTCTTTATCGGATGAGGGCCTTCCCCGTTCTTCTGTTCTTTAATTGTATGATAATAACGGAAGTTTATAATTTTCTCTTCTTTTATTTCGGCATTCGCAATGTCATCGATAAGAGCCCAGCCAATTCCTCCTCCGGATCCGGCATCGATAAATCCATCCTGGGGACGGGTATAGAGCGCATATTTACCATTTACGAATTCGGGATGCAGTACAACATTTCTCTGCTGGCTTTTTGTTTTCAGATCAGGAAGACGCTCCCACGTCTTCAGGTCATGAGTGCGGGCTATGCCTGCCGCAGCAACAGCTGAAGAAAGATCTCCTGCAGGTGCCGAGGGATCCCTTCTCTCTGAGCAGAAGACACCATAAATCCATCCGTCTTCATGCCTGGTAAGACGCATATCATAAACATTTGTATCCGGATCGCCTGTTTCAGGCATAGTCACAGGGTAATCCCAGAATTTAAAATTATCAATACCATCAGGACTCTCAGCAATAGCGAAAAAAGATTTCCTGTCATTTCCTTCCACTCTGGCTGCCAGAATATATTTCCCGTCAAACTTCATAGCGCCTGCATTAAACGCAGCATGGATTCCAAACCGCTCCAGAAGGTGAGGATTTGTAGCCGGATCAAGATCATACTTCCAGAATAATGGTGCATGATCGCCGGTAAGAACAGGATATTTATAACGGGTTACAATACCATTACCGGGTTCAATCCTTACATTTTTTCGCGTTATGAGCTCTTCATTCTTTTCTTTAAGGATCTTTAATCTTGATTTGAAATCGGTCGTCATGGGATATCAGGTTTAAATATCAGTTATTTATTAAAAATTCAGCTTCAATTTCTACCAGGAGATTATCACGGCAGACATCTGATTCTATGAATACCATGGTTGTTTCAGGGAACAATTCAGCACAAATAGCCTTCACTTTGGCGAAGTACACCTGTTTTTTAATATAAACCCTTACAAGGATGAAGGTTCCCCTTTCCATATCCTCGCCGGAAACCAGCTGATCAAACCGCTTCCTGTCAGCCAGCTTGCTTATATTTTCTATTGTTATCCTTGTTTGTTTATCTATATCTTCAATTCCAATTGTATCCTGTCCAAGAATTGAAGCAGTCCCGGAAATGAAAAGAGTAGACTTTACTTTGCACAAAAGAAGCAAAGCTCTTTCAAACTGAGGAGGATGCTTGACTTTTGTACCAACGATTGGCAATCCCTTAAGGACCTGCTGTCCATATTCATAAGCATTGACCTGGTTCGGATTGTTAATTGGTTTAACCGTTACAGCTTCATTCGCTTTTATCGCACAAAAATCAATAATAACACCTCCGTGTTTCATTCCAATACCAGTTGCCGAAGGATATCCGTGAACTGTGCGGTACTTATGATAGTAATCGGTTCTTACTTCATTAAACACCTGGTAATTCTGAAATTCATTCTTAATCTCCAGTATATTCCCGATAGAGTTCCACTGCCTGATGATATTATCGAACGACATACCCTCAGCCTCAAGGATGTCCTTCATCTGATCGAAGGCAGCTTCCGCAGCTTGCTTTGTATCTGACTGATACAGACCTGATCCAAGACCCCCGGCCCACACCTCTTTACCTGCGTCTGTTGTACAAACGATATATGGTATTGAATTACAGAGATTTGTCACTACATCTGAAGGATCAATATCAGTATAACCTGCTTCAGCAACAACTTTCCATGGCTTTTCAGGCGGATGAACAGTAATGCTGTATGCCGGACACTGTTTGTCAAATGCATCCCTTATTGTTTTGCCTATTTCCTTTGATATCTTAAGGTATGAATCGTAATCAGGCACATCGATAAAAACATTAAGCTTAATAAGTCTGAACCCCGCTTCCCTTTTATAAATTATTTGTTTCAGGCACTGCCGCCACTCATCTCCGGTATTTCCTGCAGATCCTGGTTTAAATACTAAGTATTTCCCTATCATAAAAAACTAATAACTTAAATTACTGTAAATCATCAAATTAAACAATCCACTCATTTTAGGCTTTCAAGAAGTGCCTAAAAATAGAAAAGATGCCACTCAAAGTTCCTTCAAGCCAAAAAAATCTATTCAATAATTTATATGCAACAAAGTTTATTCCTTAAATTCATTTAATTTCTTTAGTGTTCTCCTTAAATTTAATATTGTTCTATGAGCTCTTGAAAACATCAAGATATTAAAACTTTTTTTATATGCCGATCTGAAATGGAAAAACAGTTCAGACATTTATTTGATTCAACCTAGAATCTATTACCGTTGGCTTTAGCCAACGGTAATTAATACGAATCTGGCTCTTTAGAACCTGTTTTCACTCAGGCTTGTTTCACTTGATTTCATTAATACCCGGTTCTGTTCCATTTCCTGACGGAACACTATTTCCAAAAAAGTCTTTTACCGGAACATTTTTACCTGTGAATGACTTCAGATCAAGACCACGGCTGTTTAGAGGTGAATCGGGACTTATCATATAGCCTGTTAATTTATCAAGCTGATATGGATCAGAAATTTCTGTAATTAATGGTCCGGCAAATTTAGGATCAATCTGCATTCCCACATATTTACCGTTAAAGGTCTCCTGTCCGTTCTTCAATGCCCAGCTCTCAAGATCTGGAAATTTCATAAACCTGATTCCCCCTTTTATATCCCACCAGTCGTTTGCAACAAATGAACTTCCTGACAAAGTGCCTGAAATAGGCTGATCTGAGCCAAGGAATATATTATTACAGAATAAAAAATTCTGATGCTTTGAGGCATTTTCATAGCTTATTGCTGGAGCTGAAGCATTATATATCACATTGTTACAGATAATGCAGTTAACCAGTTGTCCTGGTTCATCCGATCCATTCCAGATGAAAATGCCTCCTGATCCTTCAGTAGTCTGACCGTCATTTATACTCACACAATATCTGACAGAATTGTCTGACCAGTCTGACGCTCCTGAATACTGAAAAAGGCCATATCCGGCTCCCTGGTTTTCATAGGAAAGGCAATATTGGATTACCGAATTCCTTACGCCTCCATCGAGGTCAAATCCGCCACCGTCTTTAGCATTTTCAGATGTTTTGTTCCGGTAGCTTATGCAATACTGAATTAGCACATGGTCGCTCTCCCAGGCCCAGATCCCAACGGGACCATTGCCCTTCCGCGGCATGTCCCAGCCATTATTTGTTGCTGAACAATGATCCACTTCAACGCTGTCAGACACGCCAACCAGTATTCCGTTGCCACTGTGATTATCAAGGTTGGTGGGATCACCGGGATTGTTTTCCGCCCTGCAGCCCTGAATAAGTAAATTACGCGACATGCTTCTTGACGACCCCATTACGTTTATTCCTGAAAAGCCATTATCAGAGACAAAAGCATTTCTGACAACCGATTCAACGCAGTTATACAGATCAATCCCTGACTTTTGAAATCCTTTTGAGGATACATTTTCCACAGTACAGTGTCTGCTATTCACAAGAGCTACCCCATTTGTCTTATTCCCTTCTTTCCTTCCATTCCCAATGAAATTAAGATTTGCAATGGTCACAAACGTGCAATTTTCAATTTTTACAGCTTCCTGATTTCCGCCGATGATTACTGCTCTTCCTTCACCTGACGAACTGATTTTAACAGGATCAGCTTTTGTGCCATTTATCCCTTTTAAAACAATCGTTCCGACAAAAACCTGGCCTGATGCAAAATAAACGTTACATGAATTTTTACTTAGCCTGCGGTTGAGTTCCTCAATTGATTGTAGAGGCTTCTCAGGAGTTCCTGGATTGCTGTCTTGCCCTTTTATGATATCGAGATAGATGACTCTTTCAGATGCTGAATTGCCCTTGTCTGATTTATAGGATTTACAGGCTATGGCAATAAACACGCAAATGACAAAACATGGCAAATATTTCACTCTCATTTTATTGAATGATAAATGATTCTGCTCTACTCCACTACCCATTCATATAAACCTGCTGAATAGGCTTTGTTCAGCTTTACTTTAATTTTAATCGCACTGGCTTTCACAGGATTAAAGTTTACAGAATCCCATTCATTTTTGGAAACCTTATACGGTTCTTTTGAGCTGACAGGCTTCCATACATTTCCATTCAGGTACAGCAGTTCCCACTCATCCGGCACTCTGCAGCCACCGTCAGGTCCATCATCAAACCAGTATACTTTGGATTTTGATATTGCTTCTGTCTTTTTAAAATCATACTCCAGCCATACCCATTTATCCTTTTCGGGCCACCAGTGATAATATGATATTGTATGATCATTTGAATTGGATGGTTCATCCTGGTCGTTTATTGCCGGAAGGTCGCTGGTCACTTTGCTTGCCCTTATCGAACTTCTGAAAGCTATAGTTGGTGCAGGAAGGGGGTGAACTGAACCTGCTGTCAGGGAAAGCCAGACAGCCATCTGTCCCGTGCCCCGGTTATTCCAGAGTGCATAAGGAATTAATTTGACCGGTTCCTCCTCAAGCATGCTTATCTTTCCGTCAAGGTTTTTCCTGGTCTGCATCCCGGAAGTTTTAAGAACCTCTGTTCCTCCCAGCAGCAATGGGTCATATTCAGCAGTGACCGAGGCGTCATTTTTAACAATAATGTCACGTACATTGCCGGAATTGTTATCGGGCCATTCGGCGCAAAAAATCAACGGACCTCTCTGAAAAGCAACTTTTTCTTTATCGGCACTTACTCTTTCATCTGAAATAACCTTGCGAACAGGCATAGGAAATTCGAACTCAACTTTATCACCTGCATTCCACCTCCCTGAAATGACTACATATCCGCTTTTGACCAGATATTCTGCCGGTTTCCCGTTAACCAGAATTTTAACTTTAGAGTTATTGTCATCAGTAAACTTGTATAATCCGCCAGGCATTGCTTCATTTTGTGCCCATCCGGGAATCCTGATATTCAGATTGAATTTCACCGATGATTCGGGGTTAACAGTAATTTCTACTTTGCCATCCCAGGGGAAATTAGCTTTTTGGGAAATGCTTATTTTCTTCTTGTCCAATGAAATGGTTGCTTCATTAGATATAAACAGATTAATAAAAAGGTCTTTGTTTGTCACAGCATAAATGTAGCCGGGAATGGCAGGAACGAACCTCGCCACATTTGATGGACAACAAGCGCATCCGAACCAGGTCTGCCTCTGGTGCTGGCCGTTTGATTCCAGAGGATTAGGATAAAAAAATCTGTCGGCTGATAAAGAGACTCCCGACAGCATCGAATTATAAAGCGTCTTTTCAAGAACATCAATATATTTTGCCTCCCCGTGCAAAAGAAAAAGCCTTTCATTGAAAAAGATATCACCTATCGAAGCGCATGTCTCGCAGTAGGCTGACATATTAGGCAAAAAATAAGGTTCAGCAAATCCTTCATTTCCGCTGGAGGCTCCTATTCCTCCTGTCAGATACATCTTATCTCTGACAAGATCTTCCCAGATTTTTGTTATTGCATTCAGATAGGCCGGATCATTTTCTACGGCAGCAATGTCAGCCATCCCTGAGTACATATATGTTGCTCTCACAGAATGACCTTCTGCTTCAGTCTGATTGACAGGTTTGATATTAGCCTGATTATAGGCACTGCCTTTAGGGCCTCTTATATCGAGAAAAAATTTAGCGAGATCAAGATACTTTTTCTCTCCCGTAACTCTGTAAAGTTTTACAAGCCCCATCTCTATTACCTGATGGCCTGGATAAACTTTCTCCCTGTCATATCCAAAATCCTTATTGACCAGATCAGCAGACTTCAGAGCAATATCCAGCAATGTCCTTTTCCCGGTTGCCTGATAATGTGCAACTGCAGCCTCATACAAATGTCCGAGATTATAAAGCTCATGGCTGGAAACTGAATCCTTCTCCCACCTTTTTACGCCGGCCCATTCATGAAGTCCTTTCCCACCATTCTTTTCAGCAATTGTTCTGTTTGTATACAAATAGCCATCAGGCTCCTGTGCTTTTCCGATTTTATATATAAGAGTATCAAGATATGCTTCGAGCTTTGGATCGGGAAATGTCTGCAGAGAGTAGCTGGCACCTTCAATAATTTTATATACGTCAGAATCATCAAAGGGATATATAGTCTGAAATTTGCCCGTATCCCTTCCTGCTGCGATATCGAAGTTCTTAACTCTTCCAGTTGATTCGCAATAACTAAAAGCTATCGGGATTGTTACTGAGGCATTTCTTTGTATTCGGGGCGCCCAGAAACTGTCAGTCAGTTTAACTGATGTAAAGGGAACAGGCTGAATAGGATAATCAGCACTGACTGCAGGCTTTTTACTGCAACCTGAAGACAAAGCAACCAAAACAGTGGGTACCAAAAGAGATTTTAAGAGATTTGTCATATTTGGTTAATTTTATCACACAAAATTAATTTCTCTAATTATTTTATCTAATTACCCCCTTTCTTATTTCCCCCAAGGAAAAGGTTGTTACTGCTCCTTCCCCTGCGGGGAAAGGCTGGGAAGGGGGTCAATTAACAAATTTTCGTAAGATCTCATTTTGTAACTTCCAAAACAACCACTGATTTTGAGGGCATTACTATTGTTAAAATCCCATCCTTCAAACTATATCCATTAAATGAAGCCGGTTTTACAGCATCCGGATTTTCAAAACTATTATACGCGTTCATTGTTTCAGCAGTAAGAACTTCACCTTTGATATTTTTAAAAGAATCCCCTATTATCGGACAAGTTACGGTAACTGGCTTGTTTGGATTAAGGTTCGCTAATGAGATATGTATCTTCCCGTCTTTATCAACAGAAGCCGAAGCTGAAATTGCAGGAATCTTTTTATCGCCAAATGAATAATCTTCACATCTGAGATCAATCTTCAGAAGCCTTGCCTCCTGATGGACCCTGAACATCCTGAATACATGATATGTGGGTGTCAGAACCATTTTATCGTCTTTAGTAAGTATTACGGACTGAAGAACATTTACCATCTGGGCAATATTTGCGGCCTTTACCCTGTCGGAATGCTGATTGAAAATATTCAGATGAATAGCAGCAGTCAGAGCATCACGCATGGAGTTCTGCTGAAAGAGAAAACCCGGATTGGTACCAGGTTCTGCATTGAACCAGTTACCCCATTCATCAACGACCAGTCCTTTTGATTTAGAAGGGTCATAACGGTCCATTATTGAGGCATGCCCTTTGATAACAGCATCCATCTGCAGATTCAGCCTCATTGTTTCAAACCACTCATGCTCATTGAATTTTGTTGCAGATCCTTTGAAATCCCATCCGTCAACAACCGAGTAATAATGAATCGACAAGCCCTGGAACATTGACCTTGTTCCGGCATCCTTCATCAGAGTTTCAGTCCATGCAAAATTATAGTCCGACGGGCCGCAGGCAACCCTGTAAAGCTGGTTCCCAGAGTAATTCCCCAGAAAAGTTGAATATTGTTTCATCGTGTTCGCGTAAAACTCATCTGTCATATTTCCGCCACAGCCCCAGTTCTCATTGCCAATTGCAAAGTACTTTACCTTCCAGGGTGCGGTTCTTCCATTTTCCTTACGAAGATTGGTCATCGGACTTACTGCATCTGAAGTGAGATATTCAACCCATTCTGCCATCTCCTTTACTGAACCGGAACCAACATTCCCGTTGATATAGGCATCGCAGCCTAAAAGTTCTGTAAGCTTCATGAATTCATGAGTGCCAAATGAATTGTCTTCAGTTACCCCACCCCAGTTGGTATTGACTATTGAAGCACGTTTTTCTTTAGGTCCGATTCCATCCTTCCAGTGGTAGGTATCTGCAAAGCAGCCGCCGGGCCATCTCAGGTTGGGCACCTTAATTTCGCGCAGAGCAAACAGAACATCATTTCTGATACCATAGGTATTCGGGATCTTTGAGTCAGTACCAACCCATATCCCGCCATATATACAGTTCCCGAGATGCTCAGAAAAATGGCCGTAGATATCTTTGCTAATAACCGATTCCGGATGATTGGCAATGATTACCAACTGGTTCACTGATACCATATTCTCTTTCTGTGCAAACAAGTCAGAGCTTGCAAGAACAAAGAACAATAATAAAGCTGATGCGAAGTGTTTCATAATATTTTTAATTAGTAATGACGTTCTTTTTCAATCATTAATCCTAGTGCTTTGTATTTTTTGAAAAGTGATTCATATTTCTTTGCCCTCACCGGATCGGGATGATATTCCTTTTCAAACCCTCCTCCCATTGCTTTCTGCGCAGCAGGAATATCCTTGTGGATGCCTGCAACTACAGAGGCAGCCATTGCAGAACCTAGTGCAACTGTTTGTTCGGAAGCGGCAACTTTTATAGGCATATCAAGAACATCGGAAACAATCTGCATGACATAAGGATTCTTTTTTGCAACCCCGCCGATAGCAATAACTCCGTCAATCCGGATGCCTTCTGATATAAAACGCTCATTGATCATTTTTGAACCGAATGCTGTTGCTTCAACCAGTGCTTTGAATATCCGGGGAGCATCCGACCCAAGTGAAAGACCTGTGATCACGCCCTTAAGTTCCTGATTTGCATCCGGGGTCCTTCTTCCGTTCATCCAGTCGAGGGCTACAATAGAGTTTTCGTCAGGTGACAAATTCTCAGCCTGTTTGCTTAAATCAGCGATCATTCGCTCAGCACTCTCGGTTTTGATTCTTTCCTGTGTTTCCTGATCCAGCCAGTTCATTCCGGAAAGAATGTTCTCCACAGGCCACATCAGCAAATTGCTGAACCATGCATAAATATCTCCAAAGGCAGATTGACCTGCCTCCAGACCAAGCATCCCCGGTACTATTGATCCGTCGACCTGGCCGCAGATACCCGACACAAGTTTATTTTCCACCTCTGACAATGGTGCTACAATCATGTCACAGGTAGATGTTCCCATCACCTTAACCAGCTGATATGGTTTTATCTCTCCTCCTACGGCTCCGGTGTGTGCATCGAATGTCCCGGCTCCTACTTTGACCTCAGTTGAAAGCCCTAATCGTGCCGCCCACTCAGGGGTAAGAGTCCCTGCAAGCGTATCGCAGGTGAAGGTTTTGGTATAAAGCCTCTCTCTCATTCCTTTAAGCACAAGATCAAGCTTCACAAGGAATTCCTCATCAGGCAAGCCTTTGAATTCATCGTGCCACATTGCTTTGTGTCCTGCCGCACAACGGCTTCTTTTTATTTTCAGAGGATCTGTTTCCCCTGTCAGTATTGCAGGGATCCAGTCACAATGCTCCACCCACGACCATGCATTACTTCTTACCCGCTCACTATGACGAAGGACATGCAGAATTTTTGACCAGAACCATTCAGAAGAGTATATACCGCCTTCGTATTTTGTAAAATCTGTTCCTCCCCAGGTTTTTGCAAGGTTGTTTATTTCTGCTGCTTCTTTTACTCCGGTGTGATCTTTCCATAATACAAACATCGCATCAGGGTCATTCTCAAAACCGGGAAGCAGAGAGAGAGGAGTTCCTGATTTATCAACAGCTACAGGAGTCGATCCTGTTGTATCAACTGTGATAGCGACGATGTTTTTAACTTTATCGGCAGGCAAACCCCTCAGAGCATTTTTTACAGATTGTTCCAACCCCTCGGTATAATCAAGAGGGTGCTGCCGAAACTGGTTAATTGAAGGATCACAATAAAGACCTTTCTTCCATCTTGGATATTCAACGACAGAAGTTCCGGCAATTTTCCCATTCGAAGTATCCACAATCACCGAACGGACTGAGTCGGTGCCATAATCAATTCCGATTACAAATTTACTTTCCATATTTTTTATATAAATCATCTCTATCCTACGAAACCCCCTTGTCGCTTCGCGACATTCCCCCTAAAGGGGGAACAATTTCAGAAAGTTTATTTTACCTCTTTTATATCCCGAAATTTACCCCCCTTTAGGGGGGCAGGGGGGCAGTTTAAGGTCGGGGGTTGTCCATAATACGCATCCTTACCATGCTTTCTGTTGAAATGTTTGTCAAGCAAAGCACTATCGACAGGTTCATTCCTTCCCAGCAGAACAGTATAAAAAGCCATCCTGGCTATTTGCTCAAGAGCTATTGCATTGTAAACGGATTCGGCTGCATCCTTTCCCCAGCTGAACGGTCCATGACTATTCACCAGAACAGATGGGATATTCAAAGGAGGAGTCGTACTCAATGTCTGAATTATAACCTTTCCTGTATTCAGCTCATAATCTGTTTCTATCTCGTTGTCGGTCAGCATTCTTGTGCATGGCACAGGTCCATAAAAGTGATCTGCATGAGTGGTTCCGAATGCTGGTATAGATCTTCCGGCCTGTGCCCATGACGTCGCATAAGTGGAATGAGTATGAACAATTCCTCCAATTGATTCGTATGACTTGTATAGTTCGAGATGCGTCGGCAGGTCGGTGGATGGTTTGAATTTCCCGTCTACAATCTTACCGTCAATATCAACAACAACCATATCCTCAGCTTTCATCACTTCATAGTCCACGCCAGATGGTTTGATAACGATGAGTCCGCTTTTATGATCACGTCCGCTTGCGTTTCCCCAGGTATGGATGACCAGCCCATTCTTTACGAGTTCAAGGTTGGCCTTATAGACTTCGTTTTTTAACTTCTCAAGCATTCTCTTAAGTATTAATCAAATGTTAAATAAGATTGATGGCGCCGCTGCTGATGAAAACTTTTAATTAACGTCCAGGTTAAAATAGAATCCGTTTTGCTTTAGTTTCAGATATGTATCCTGGTTAAATTTGTAGTAATAAGCGCCCTTTTTGGAAGTTTCCTTTTCCTTTTCTTCCAGTTTTTCGAGGATCCCCATTGATAAGATCTTTTTCCTGAAATTACGCCTGTCAACCTTTCTCCTGTAGATAGCCTCATAAAGATCCTGGAGCTGAACAAGTGTGAATTTTTCAGGCAATAGTTCAAATCCTACAGGTTTTATCCTTATCTGGGTCTGAAGTTCCGACAGCGCCCTCCGAACCATATCATTATGATCGAAAATCAGCTTAGGCAGGCCCGACAATGCGTACCAGCTTACCCCGTTTTGTCTGGCAAGATCCTTATTTATATCCCTTACTGGTATTAATGCAAAATAAGAAACTGAGATAACCCTGTCACCAGGGTCACGGTCGGTATCTCCATAGGCATATGATTGTTTCATATAGACCGATTCAAGTCCGGTCAGTTTTGTAAGTATCCTGCAGGCAGCTTCATCGAGGCTTTCTTTTGCATTAACAAATCCTCCCGCAAGTGACAGGCTGCCTCTGGCAGGATCAAAGGTACGCTTATATAAAAGCAATTTTAATTCCTTATCAAGGATGTCGTATCCGAATATAATGCAGTCGACTGCAACATAGTGCTTTGAACTTTTCGGATATATTTCCATATTAAATAAACAGGTATTTGCAGGATGATTTAAAAGTAAAATAACTTATCAGATGTTCGTGGCATTAAGATGATATGAG
>Ga0334722_10005504_pt1 | contig 12761 bp, 11 predicted proteins | sample C3_bottom_MG_FD_207210 | JGI IMG/M metagenome (GOLD analysis project Ga0334722, IMG submission 207210) | Sediment microbial communities from Yellowstone Lake, YNP, Wyoming, USA - C3_bottom | ecosystem: Environmental > Aquatic > Freshwater > Lake > Sediment | place: USA: Wyoming | collected...
GACCGGTTCATCCTTCGCGCCTACTCTCCGTCGGTCACGATTGCGGGCGGCAGTGTGCTCGATCCGATCCCCCCGAGAACCGGCATCCGGACTTCGGCCGGACGCGGGCGGTTCGGAAGGCTCGATCGGGCTGTTCCCGCGCCCGATGGGGAGGCGGCGGAGATGCGCGCCCTCACCGTGTTGACCGAGGAGGCTGGCGCAGCGGGAGTGCCTGTCGCCTCACTGGTCTATCGCCTGGGCCTCTCTCCTATCGTGGCGCAGCGACTTGCCTCGCGCATCGAGGCGCAGGGCCGGGCACTCGGCGTGGAGCGATGCCTGGTGGCCACAGCCACGATCGCCGGCCTGTCAGCGGCAGTCGTCAGCAGCCTTGCCGAACATCATCGCGCCCAGCCGCTTGCAGAAGGGTTGCCGCGCGAACACGTGCGCGAGCGCCTCTTCGCTCACGCGGCGCCAGGTCTCTTCGATCGCGTCATTACCGACCTGGTGGCGTCAGGTCGCGTCGTGGGGAGCGATCGGCTGGCACTGGCTTCGCACAAGGTGGAAGTGGTTGGTGAGGAGAAGGCGGTGCGAGACGCGATCGAGCGGCTCTATCGAGAGGCGGGCCTGAGGCCGCCAGACATCAGGGACGCAGCCGCCACGCTACATGTCGCGCCCGGCGTTGCCGAGTCGATGTCGTCGCTGCTGGTGCGACAGCACGTGCTCATCCGTGTCGATGCCTTTCTGTTTCACGAGCACGCGCTCGCGCGACTCAAGAGCGAGACCATCGCGCTCAAACAGGCGGCTGGAGGAGCGCCGGCCACGCTGGACGTCGCGATGTTCAAAGAGCGTTATGGGATTTCGCGGAAGTTCGCGATCCCGTTGTTGGAGTTTCTGGACCGAGAACGGATTACACGGCGGGTTGGAACAAACCGCGTGGTGATGTAAGCGATGGACGGGGGCGATATCCGGAGGCTACTGGCGCTTGTCGCTGGCGTCGCCGTCTCCGGTCGCATCCTTGAAATTGCGGATGGCCTTGCCGATCCCTTTACCCAACTCGGGAAGCCGGCTGCCTCCGAAGATCACGATGACGATCGCCAGGATGATCAGGAGCTCTCCAACACCAAGTCTCATGAGGGAATTGTAGCACTGTTGGCCGGCCCTCCGTCCAGCCCGAGTCAATCCCGGGCGAGCCTGAATTCCGATTGCGCCTTGATGCCGCCCGGCTTCAGGCGTACAGTTAGATGAGAAGACCGGTTCCGGTTTGATTGGCTTTATCTGTGGAGAGCGGGATGACGAAGGTCGAGCAGACGTTATTCACGGTAGGTGTGTTCAAGGACGTGGCATGGGCGGAGCGCGGCATTGAGGCGCTTCGAAAGCAGGGCTTTCCCGCGTCGGTCATGACCGTGGTGGTCAAGGACGGCCCCGACGCCGCGTCGTTCGTCAAAAAGATCACGGGGGCCGAGCCCGAGCGGCTCGACCTGCCGAAGGTGGGCGCCGCGCTCGGCGCCGGAAGTCTGGTGGGCACGCTGCAGGGCGAGACCCGCGATCTGGGACGTGTCGGGGTTGCCGCGGCGATGCGCCGGGCGGGCTTCCAGCCCCACGACGGGCTCATCTACGAGACGCTGACCGAGAGGGGCGGAGTGCTGGTCGCCGTCGAAGACCCGGCCAGGGCATCGGATGCGCTGTCGGTCCTGCTGTCGTACGGTGGGGGAAACGCTGCGATCGGCGCATGGGCCGGACGCGTCTAACCTACTAGACGCGGCTGTCACCTGCGGGTGACGGCTGTGCTGGCCATGCCGAGGGCGGGTGGCGGACGCACTCAGGGCGGCTTTCCGACAGACGCACTGGGGAAACGAACGGGAGCAGGGCGGCGTAGTTACCGGATGAACGCCTGGTCGCGATCTTGCACTTGAAAGGCTGACCGCGACCACGCGAGAATAGACGAAGCAGGTTTCCAGACCATGTCTGAACCGAAGGCCACCACCACGCGACCGACAGGGTCGGTGGGCCATGTGTCCGTTCATCTGGACCACCTTCACGCGCGACCGGTCCAGTTCTCGTTTGAGACCCAGGCTCCTCGCATGGGTGGCTCGCTCGGGTTCTCGTTTGCCTTCCATGCCCTCATCGTCGGTGCGCTGCTGTACATCGCCCTCGCTCTCCCTACGCCGGTTGCAGTGAAAGTACTGCCGACCATCAAAGACGTGGTCTGGCTGAAGGCAGAGGGGCCGGGTGGAGGGGGCGGCGGTGGTGGAAACCGCACGATAAAGCCTCCACCCAAGCTGACGCCACCTCCGCAGAAGACTCCAGAATTCAAGCCTGTCCTGATGCCGGAGAATGCTGTTCCGATGCCCGACTTTCTGGTGCCTGCCAAGTCTCTCGATGAATCGATGCCGATCGTGGGCGGCAGCGGCACGGGTGGTGGCTCAGGTAGCGGGACCGGCACGGGGATTGGCAACGGCACCGGGTCCGGAATTGGGGATGGCTGGGGCGGCGGCACCGGCGGCGGTGCGTACCGGCCTGGCAACGGGATCGAAAACCCGGTGCTGAGGAAGGAAGTCAAACCCCAGTACACCGCCGACGCGATGCGCGCGAAAATCCAAGGCACGGCCGTGCTCGACTGCGTCGTCAAAGCGGATGGGACAGTGGGGGAGTGCGGCGTGACTCGATCGCTCGATTCGACCTTTGGTCTGGACCAGAAAGCCGTGGAGGCCGCTCGCCAGTGGCTCTTTGCACCTGGCAAGCGCCTGGGCAAGCCGGTGCCAGTGCTGGTCACCATCGAACTTACCTTCACTCTGCGCTAGCCGGAGTGAGTCGCTGATATAGACAAATGGCCCGGCGGGCAGTGCCCACCGGGCCATTCGTCTTTGTGAGCTCGAGGACTGGACCGAGGGACTCCGGGACTGGCCCGAGCCAATCCCTAACCCCCATTCCCTCTTGTCCGCCGAAGTCCTTCGACGAGCTCAGGACGAAGGCGGAAGTCCCTGCTTTAGTACATTCCGCCCATGCCGCCGCCCATGCCGCCACCCGGAGGCATCGGGTTGTCTTTCTTCTCTTCCGGAATGTCCGCCACGATGGCCTCGGTCGTCAGCAACAGCGACGCGATAGACGAGGCGTTCTGGAGCGCAGTGCGCACGACCTTGGTCGGGTCGATGACGCCGGCCGCCACCAACTGTTCGTACTTGTCGGTCAATGCGTTGAAGCCGAAGTCGTCCTGGCCGTCCCGAACGCGCTGAACGACGATGGAGCCTTCCTGGCCCGCGTTCTGCGCGATCCATCGCAGCGGCTCTTCGAGCGCGCGCTTCACGATGTTGATACCCACCTGCTGGTCGCCCTCGGCCTTGAGGCCTTCGAGCGCGCCGAGCGAGCGAACCAGGGCCACGCCGCCGCCGGGCACGATGCCCTCTTCGACAGCCGCCTTGGTGGCGTGCATCGCATCTTCGACGCGCGCCTTCTTTTCCTTCATCTCGGTCTCGGTGGCCGCGCCAACCTTGATGACCGCGACGCCGCCGACCAGTTTCGCGAGCCGTTCCTGCAGCTTCTCGCGGTCGTAGTCGGATGTCGTCTCTTCGACCTGGGCGCGAATCTGCTTCACGCGGCCTTCGATCTTCGCGGATTCACCGCCGCCTTCGACAATCGTCGTATTGTCCTTGTCGATGGTGATCTTCTTCGCCTTGCCCATGTCCTCGACCTTGACGTTCTCGAGCTTGATGCCGAGATCCTCGGTGACGGCCTTGCCGCCGGTCAGGATCGCGATATCTTCGAGCATCGCCTTGCGGCGATCGCCGAAGCCAGGCGCCTTCACCGCGGCGACGTGCAGCGTGCCGCGCAGCTTGTTGACCACGAGCGTCGCGAGCGCCTCACCCTCGATGTCCTCGGCAATGATCAGCAGCGGACGGCCCATCCGTGCCACCTGCTCCAGGATCGGCAGCAGGTCCTTCATGGAGCTGATCTTCTTCTCGTGGATGAGAATCATCGGATTCTCGAGGACCACTTCCATGCGCTCCGGATCGGTCACGAAGTAGGGCGAGAGATATCCGCGGTCGAACTGCATGCCTTCGACCACTTCGAGTGACGTCTCGAGCGTCTTGGCCTCTTCGACGGTGATGACGCCGTCTTTGCCGACCTTCTCCATGGCCTCGGCGATGATCTTGCCGATCGTCTCGTCGTTGTTCGCCGAGATGGTCCCGACCTGGGCAATCATGTGGCCCTTGACCGGCTTCGACCGCTTCTTGAGGTCGGCGATAATCGTCTCGACCGCGCGCTCGATGCCGCGCTTGAGGTCCATCGGATTGGCGCCGGCCGCCACCATCTTCGCGCCTTCGCGGTAGAACGCCTGCGCCAGCACCGTGGCCGTCGTCGTGCCGTCACCGGCCACGTCCGACGTCTTGCTCGCGACTTCGCGCACCATCTGGGCGCCCATGTTCTCGAGAGGATCGGGCAGCTCGATTTCCTTCGCCACCGTCACGCCGTCCTTGGTAATGAGCGGCGACCCGAACTTCTTGTCGAGGACGACGTTTCGGCCCTTGGGACCGAGCGTCACCTTGACCGCATCCGCCAGCTTGTTCACGCCGCGCAGGATGGCCTGACGCGACTGCTCACCGTATTGAATCTGTTTTGCCATTAGTCAGCTCCTTAGCGCTTCGACTCGCCTCTACGCCTGTAACGACTGTGAGGCGATCTGGTAATGAATGCTCGCTCAGCGCTAAGTCCTGAGGGAATGAACTCGAAGTCGAGTTCATGAATCGAAGGACTTAGACGGGCGAGCCGTCGGCTATCCAATCACCCCGAGAACCTCATCCTCACGCATAATGAGGAACTCCTCGCCGTCCAGCTTGATTTCCTGTCCCGAATACTTGCCGAACAGGATCGTGTCGCCTTCTTTGACGTCGAGCGCCATGCGCTTGCCCTTGTCGTCGACCTTGCCTGCGCCGACAGCAATGACTTTGCCCTGCTGGGGCTTTTCCTTCGCGCTGTCGGGGATGATGATGCCGCCGACAACTTGCTCGCCTTCCTCGATTCGCCTGACGATGATGCGGTCGTGAAGTGGCTTGACCTTCATATGTTTGAACTCCTCCTGCGGAATAATCCATGCCCGGCGTGCAGGTCCTCTGCGCGCTGGCACTCAGACTCATGGACTGCTAATTATCGCGCGAACCGGAAGGGCTGTCAACGGGTGCGCGCTGGCACTCACATTTGTTGAGTGCCAGTCATCGTCGGGCCGAAGCGACTAGGGGACACCTCCGCCCCTGCCTCCGTAATGTGTCCCTGCCTCAGAAATGTGACCGGGTCACATTTTACGAAAATCGAAAAAAGTGACCCGGTCACTTTTCAGAGATGGGCGAGGGATCCGATCCGAAAATTGGCCCGCTCGAGTCTCCGGGCTACTCGAGGGCGCGACCGGAAAGGCGCGTGTAGGCTTCGACGTACTTTTCACGCGTTTTCGAGACGACATCGGCTGGGAGGCTCGGGGCGGGCGGCTGCTTGTTCCAGCCAATCGCCTCGAGGTAGTCGCGGACGAACTGCTTGTCGTAGCTCGGCTGGCCGCCTCCGGGGTGATACGATTCCGCCGGCCAGAATCGGGACGAGTCCGGCGTCAACACTTCGTCAATCAGGATCAGGTGTTCGCGGCCGTCAGGTCCCGCGATCGCGCCAAACTCGAACTTGGTGTCCGCGACGATAATGCCGCACGTCTCTGCATGCTGCGCGCCGCGACTGTAAATCCTGAGTGACAAATCCCGCAGTTGCTCGAACCGCTCGGAGCCAACCAGTCGGATCGTCTCAGCCTCGTCGATGTTGATGTCGTGCCCGCTGTCGGCCTTCGTTGACGGGGTGAAAATCGGCGCTGGCAGCCGGTCCGATTCAACCAGCCCCTTCGGCAGCGGAATGCCGCACACCGCACCGGTCTTCTGGTATTCCTTCCAACCAGAGCCGCTCAAATAGCCCCTGACGACGCACTCCACCGGCTGGGGCCGGGTGCGTCGAACCAGCATCGAGCGCCCGCGGAGCGCGGCTGCGTGCCGGCGAGCCGCTTCGGGGTATTGCAGCGGATCGATGGTGATGACGTGATTCGGCACGATGTCGCTGACCAGACCAAACCAGAAGGCGGAGAGCTGGTTGAGGACCTTCCCCTTGTCCGGTATGCCTGACCCCAGGATGTAATCGAACGCCGAAATACGGTCGGTGGCGACAATCAGGAGGTCGTGACCCACCTCGTACAGGTCGCGAACCTTACCCCGACGAAACGGGAGCAGGCCTTCGAGCGCAGATTCAATCATGGGTGTCGACATCGTGTTACCTCGGGAAAGAACAATCCCGAACTGATTATCTATTACAACACGACCGAGATAATCAGTCCGGGATTGATTATTACCGGCCGGTACAACACGACCGAGATAATCAGTCCGGGATTGATTATTACCGGGCTATCACTTGATCGCAAGAGACGCGTAACTTACTGCGGACCATAGACTTGCCGGCGTGCTTGTAGTAGAGTGCGGGGCGGATGCGCGCAAAACTTCGCACCCTGTTCGTCGTCGGCCTGGCCTTGGCCCTGCTGGTGTGGTTTCTTCGACACGCCAACCTTGCCTCGGTGTGGGGCGAGATTCGGCGCGGCCGAATCGACTTCCTGGCGTTTGCCTTGGTGGCCACCGCGTCGACCTATGTGCTTCGGGCGTTCAGGTGGCAGTATCTCCTGCTGCCGCTCGGCCGGCCACGCTTTGGCGAGTGTCTGAAGACGACTGTGATCGGCTTTGCGGCGTCGACGCTGTTGCCCGCGCGGGCGGGCGAGGTGATTCGACCCTATCTGCTGGCCAAGCACGAGGGATTCAGCGCCACCGCCGCCTTTGCGTCAATCGTGATTGAGCGACTGCTTGATTTGCTCACCGTCCTGTTTCTGTTCGCGGCTTTTGTCGTGTTCTTCTCCTCCGGCCTGACGTCCACGGACCCGACGGTCTACACCACGCTCAAGGTGGGTGGATTGACGGCGTTTGCCGCGACGGTGGTTGGCTTGGGCGTCATGATGGTGCTCGCCGGGCATCCGGAACGTCTCGAACGATGGGCCCTGAAGATAGAGCGCATCCTGCCAGCCCGACTGGCCGTCGCCGTGGCCCGTTTCGTGCGATCCTTTGTCGAAGGCCTTGCCGTGGTTCGCCAACCTCGCCGAATGGCTATCGCGATGCTGCTGTCGTTCCCGTTATGGCTGTCGATTGCTGCCGGGATCTGGACCACCAGTCGCGCCTTTCACATCGACATGTCGTACCCGGGTGCCTTTCTCATGATGACCATCCTGGTGGTCGGCGTGGCGGTGCCAACACCTGGAGCGGTCGGCGGTTTCCACGAAGCGTTCCGCATCGGCGCGACCGTGTTCTTTGCGACCCCCAACGATCGGGCGGTCAGCGCGGCGATCGTGCTGCACGCGATGTCGTTCGTGCCAGTGACGATTGCCGGGTCGATCCTGATGGCGCGCGAAGGCCTCAGTCTGAGCGGGGCGCGTGGACTCGCCACCGGGCGAGCCGATGAGGAGGTCCCGTGAAGTGTGCGTACTGCGGGCACATGGGCGACAAGGTCGTGGATTCGCGCGAAAGCCGCGAGGGCGACGTCATCCGCCGCCGCCGCGAGTGTCTGGAGTGCGGCCGTCGATTCACCAGCTACGAGCGCGTCGATGAGGTGCCGTACATGGTGATCAAGAAGGATGGCCGGCGCGAACGGTTCGAACGCCAGAAGCTGATTGCGGGCCTGCTCAAGGCCTGCGAGAAGCGACCGGTCACCGTCTCGGCGCTCGAGGCGATTGCCGATCGCGTCGAAGCGACATTGCAGGACAGACCGGAGAAGGAAATCTCGACCGACGAAATCGGTGCGTCGCTGATGCTCGAACTCAAACTGCTCGACAAGGTCGCCTACGTGCGCTTTGCCTCGGTCTACAGGGATTTCCGCGATATCGGCGAGTTCATGGCCGAACTCAAGGATCTGGTCAGCGCCAAAGAATGACACGGGGACGGCTGTCTGCCATCGTGCTGGCTCTCGCACTCATGGAGAGTGCTGATGCGCCGCGGACCATCGACGTGTCGGCCGTGGCTCGTGACGGCCGCGTGTACGTCTCGTGCACCTTCGCCGCCACCACGCTGGACGAGCTCGGCGAGGCGATCCACGCGGGACTGACGACCTCGATCACCTATGACGTGGATCTGCGGCGGCCGCTCTGGTGGTTCGATCGGACGCTCGCCTCGTCTATCGTCGTGGCTTCGGTGCGGCACGACACGCTCACTGGTCGCTACGAGCTGAGGCGCACGATTGACGGGCGCAACGAAGAGACGCTGATGACCGACGATCAGAAGGCGGTCAAGAAATTCATGACCACCTTTGCCAAGCTGCCTCTGTTCAGCACCGCAGATCTCGAGGCCAACGTGGAGTACGTCGTTCGGCTGCGCGTCCGCACCCGGCCGCGGGTGACGTGGTTCGTCTGGCCGTGGGAGCCGAGCACCGCGACCGGATCGGCCCGGTTCACGTACATGCCCTGACCACCAAAGGAGCAGGGACATCCAATGGCTGAGGCCAACCGGTCTCACACTTCGCTTCGCCTGACAGGGCCGGCAGTTCCGCCGCCGCCATCGTCCCCCGTACGGCGACGGCCGATGCGCGACAACCCCTGGATGGTGCTGCTGGGCATCGTCGGCCTCATCGCGCTGCTGGCGGGCACGATGACGCTGGCCAACCGGTCGAGCCGCAGCATGACGCCGGACTTCCTGAGCGAGTTTGTCCTCTACGCGCTGTCGGTGGTGGACCTCACCATGCTCGTGGCGCTCGGCTTTGTGCTGGCCCGCAGCGTGATCAAGCTGCTGGTCGAGCGTAAACGCGCGCTGCCATTTGCGCGATTCCGCGCCAAGCTGGTGACCGTCCTGCTGGCCATGACGCTCGTCCCCGCGGTGCTTGTGCTCCTGGTGGGCAGCGAGCTCATCCGCAACAACGTCGACCGCTGGTTCACGGCGCAGATGGACGAGACGCTGTCCTCGGCCCAGCGCATCGCCAGCGATTACTACCACGAGCGTCAGCGACAGGTGAGTGATGAGGCCGCCAGAGTGGCTCGATCGCTGGCCGCCTTCGACCTGGCACAAGCCGATGTGCGTCCCGTTCGCGACGTGGTCGCCCCAATCGTCAACGACCAGCGCGTCGGCCTGATCGAAGTCTACCGGCAGGCCAGGTCCACCGAAACGGCGGGCAACCTCGTCGCGGTGGTCGATGTGGCCTCGCCCACGATGCCCATTGGCGCTGTCAGGGCGTCGTCGGATCGGCTCGCGACGCGGGCCATGTCGGAACCGCCCGATGTGTGGCTGCGGGAACCGCTCGAAAGCGGCGGCGAACTTATCCGTGCGGCGTCACCGGTGCGTCGGGCGGATGGCACGATCGTTGGCGTCGTGGTGGCCAGCGTCCAGCTGACCGGCGACATGGCGATCCGGGCGCGCCGGATGACAAAAGCGTACGAGTCCTACAGCCAGCTGCGCGTGTTGAGGCAACCGCTGACGGGCGTCTACCTCTCATTCTTCCTGCTGGTCACGCTGATGATTCTGGTCGGCGCGACATGGATGGGACTGTACCTGGCCAAGCGGATTACCCGTCCCGTGCAGGCGCTGGCGACGGCGGCCCGGGAGATCGGGGCCGGGCATTTCGAACACCGCGTCGAGCGGGAATCCGCCGATGAGTTCGGCTCGCTGGTCGACGCGTTCAACAGCATGGCCGACGAGCTGGCGACCAACAGGCGGCGGCTGGAGCGCTCGACGGTCGACCTCGAACAGAAACATACCGAAGTCGAGGAGCGGCGGCGCTTCACAGAAGCGATCCTGGAACGCGTGGCCACCGGCGTGGTCACCATAGACGAGGCCGGGTTTGTCACGACGATCAACCCCGCCGCGCTCCGGCTGCTTGGCCTGGGAGCCTCGGTGGTGGGCCAGGCGGCGGTCGTCGTGTTCAACGATCCTGACCTCCAGCCGCTCGCGTTGCTCGCTCATCCGCGTGGGGCCGGCCTCAAGGACCCGCCCGCCCAGGAACTCTCGGTGACGCGTGACGGCCGGGAGGTGGCGCTGGCCGTCGCGTCGACGAGGCTGCACGCCGACGACGGCGGATCGGACGGACGCGTGCTGGTGGTTGACGACATCACGCCGTTGATTCGCGCGCAGAAGGTCGCGGCGTGGCGCGAGGTGGCCCGCCGGCTCGCGCACGAAATCAAGAACCCGCTGACGCCCATCCAGCTGTGCGCGCAGCGGCTGCAGCGGCAGTTCTCTACGGCGCCCGATCATGTCAAGGCCCTGGTCGACGAGTGCACGACCACGATCGTCGGCGAAGTCGAGTCGCTCAAGGCCCTGGTCGACGAGTTCTCGCAGTTCGCCAGGATGCCGGCTCCTCGCCGCGAGTCTGCCGATGTGCACGAATTGCTGAGGCGCATCATTCTCCTCTATGACGGATTGTTCGAGCACGTGCGCATCGAGACGCTGTTCGCCGTTGACCTGCCTCGCGTCCGGCTCGACCCGGATCAGATTCGCCGCGTGATCATCAACCTGGTCGACAACGCGATTGAGGCCATCAATCAACAGGGCCAGGTGGTGGTGGAAACCCAGCACGAGCCTGGGTCCAGTCTCATGCGCATCGTGGTGGCCGACGACGGGCCCGGCATCGCCGCGGCCGATCGGGAGAAACTGTTCATGCCCTACTACTCGACCAAGAAGCGGGGCAGCGGGCTCGGGCTCGCGATTGTCAGGCGCATCGTGGCCGAACACGGCGGGACGATCGAAGTGGCCGAGAACCAGCCCCGGGGCACACGCTTCACCATCGAACTGCCGTGTGAGGCCGAGGGTGGCATCGCGATGGGGGCCGCATGAAAGCCCGGCTGCTGGTCGTTGACGATGAACCAGGCGTGCGGACGGCGCTCGCCGGCGTGCTGCGAGACGAGGGCCACGACGTCGAGACCGTTGACAGCGGCGAAGCCTGTCTGGATCGACTGCTGCGTGCCAGTTTCGACGTCATGCTGCTGGACATCTGGCTGCCCGGGATCGACGGGCTGGCCACGCTCCAGCGCGTGCGCGACCGGCAGGTGGATGTGGCGGTGATCATGATCTCGGGACACGGCAACATCGAGTCGGCGGTCCGCGCCATCAAGATGGGGGCGTTCGACTTTATCGAGAAGCCGCTCTCGCTCGACAAGACCGTGCTCGTGGTGGCCAACGCCCTTCGGCAGCGGCACCTCGAGGCCGAAAACCGCGCACTGCGAGCCAGGGTCGACGAAGAGCTGACCATGATCGGCGAGAGCTACGCGATGACGCAGTTGCGCGAGCAGGTGGCGATGGCGGCGCCCACCAACGGACGGGTGCTCATTTTCGGCGACAACGGCACGGGCAAGGAGCTGGTTGCGCGATCGATCCACCAGTTGAGCCGACGCCGGGGTGGACCGTTTATCGAGGTGAACTGTGCGGCGATTCCCGAGGAGCTGATCGAGTCGGAGTTGTTCGGCCACATGCGGGGGTCGTTTACCGGCGCGGTTGCCGATCGGCGCGGCAAGTTCGAAGCCGCCGACGGCGGGACGATCTTTCTCGACGAAATCGCCGACATGAGCTTGAAGACGCAGGCCAAGGTGCTGCGGGTGCTCCAGGAACAGGTGATCGAACCAGTCGGCAGCACGACCAGGATCAAGGTGGACACGCGGGTGCTGGCGGCCACCAACAAGGACCTGCTCGCAGAAATCCGGAACGGCCGCTTCCGCGAGGATCTGTACTTCCGGCTCAATGTGATTCCGATTTTCGTGCCGCCGCTGCGGGATCGTGGCGAGGACATTCCGCTGCTGGCCGTTCACTTCACCAAGCTGTTCGCCCGCGAATACGGGCGACGGCTCAAGACCCTGGATGACGATGCGCTGAGCCTGCTGGCGCGCTACGGCTGGCCAGGCAACATCCGTGAACTGCGCAATGTCGTCGAGCGGTTGATGATCATGGTGCCGGGCGATGTCATCAAGACCGACGATCTGGCGTTTCTGGGCCCGACGCCGGCCGGGACGCCGGTGTCCGACATCGCGTCCGTGCGGCCGCTCCATGACGCCCGCGACGACTTCGAGCGCGACTACATCCTGAAGACGCTGGCCGCGCAGCAGGGCAACATCTCGCGGACTGCCGACGTGCTGGGTGTCGAGCGGAGCAATCTCTACCGCAAGATGCGCGGCCTGGGGATCGCGCCTGGCCGGCAGGGCGAGCGCGACGGTGAAAGCGCATAACGACGCCGCGACCCTGTCGTATAATCACGACACGCACTCCTGATGGCCTATGACCGATCCGCAATCCGCACCAACGGCGCTCCCCGGCGAGGATGATGCCAGCGCGGACCGTGGTGCGCGAATCGACGACTTGCTCCTTGCCGGGCTCGATCATTACTTCGCCGGGCGGTATCAGGATGCGACCAACGTCTGGGGACGCGTCCTGTTCCTGGACCGGACCCATGCCAGAGCCAGGGCCTATATCGAACGCGCGCGGAGCGCGCTCGCCGAGCGCCAGCGAAGGTCTGAACAGCTGGTGCAGGAAGGCGTGGCAGCGCTGAACCGCGGAGACGAAGGGATTGCCCGCGAGCTGCTCAGCTCTGCCGTCGATCACGGCGACGCACACGAAACGGCGCTGGCCTACCTTGAGCGGATCGAGCGGCTCTCGACCGAACGCGCCGCTGAGGTCCGCGAAACGCGTACGCGACGGATGCAGCCTTCGGCGCGGAGTGCGCCCGGGAGAGCCTCGATGGCGTCCTCGCGGCGCCCCGTG
>Ga0334722_10005505_pt1 | contig 12761 bp, 12 predicted proteins | sample C3_bottom_MG_FD_207210 | JGI IMG/M metagenome (GOLD analysis project Ga0334722, IMG submission 207210) | Sediment microbial communities from Yellowstone Lake, YNP, Wyoming, USA - C3_bottom | ecosystem: Environmental > Aquatic > Freshwater > Lake > Sediment | place: USA: Wyoming | collected...
TGGCAGTGTCAACCACTCTAAAGACGACCACAGCGGCTATTTCAATGGGATTGCCTTCGGTGTCGTTAACTTTAAGGGTTTTGCTATTGAAGTTGCGTACCCTCAGCGATACACCTTTGCGAGTTGACAAGGGGATAGTGAGCCACAATCCAGGTTGGCGCAGCGTGCCGACATAACTGCCGAAAAAGACAACTACGAAGGCCTTATTCGGTTGAACTACTTGGATGCCGGTGGCTAGGATTACCCCCAGCACCAAGGGAAGGATGCCCCAAAGATTGACTTGGGCAAGAAGTGCAATTCCGGCGGCGAGCAAGGCTAGGACCATAATCAGTACTAGAAAACCATTGACCGCCCAGGCTTTTTGTTCTTTCATCGGAAGACCCCCTTATCTGTTCTTGACATTGATATATTATTGCTAGGATATATTATCGATACCAAAATAATATCATGATTGCAAAGATGTGTAAATATAGTAGTGGTTTTTGCCCGACTCGTTGGCGAAAAGGTTATCGCCATTTTCAGAATAAAGCATCACTATTTTTGGTTGTGTGGCAGGAAAAGCCGGTGAGTTGGCCGAATTACTTGCGAGAAACCATTCTTTGCTGAAGCAGGGAGAATTGGCGGATGGCGCCCAAGGTTTTGGCTTGGCGCATTCGATTTAGATTTTGCGGCAAGGGAGCATGATGACGAGCATGGACGGGCGAGCAGCAGGCCAACGTGATGCGCACCCGGAAAACAAACAGATGGCTCTGGACTTTCTCGCTGCGGAAGCCAGGCGATGCAGCAATTGTCACCTCCGCGCGGGGTGCCGGGGTGTAGTGTTTGGCGAGGGCAATCCGCACTCTCCAGTAATGTTTGTGGGGGAGGGCCCGGGACGTACGGAAGATGAACTTGGCCGTCCGTTTGTCGGCAAGGCCGGCCAACTCTTAGACAAGATTTTGGCCGCCGCCGAAATGCCTCGCGAAACAGTCTACATTACGAATATTGTGAAATGCCGCCCGCCCGGAAATCGCACGCCGACAGTGCCAGAAATGCAGGCGTGCCTGCCCTGGCTTCGGCGACAATTTGCCGTCATTAAACCTAAGTACATGGTTTTGTTGGGTTTGGCCGCAAGTCACGGAATTCTCAGCCCTGACCTCAAGATGGGAGCAAGCCACGGGCTGTGGTTCGAGCGCGGCGACGTCAAGATCCTGCCGACCTATCATCCGGCGGCGGTTCTTCGTGATCCGAACCTTCGGCGCCTTGTTTGGGAAGATTTTCAAAAAATTAGTGCAATGCTCAAGTTGTATTGGGGAGCCAATGCCTAGCAACTTAAGGCGTGTCGGTATCACATCAAGGATGCAATATTGGGATGAACTAGGCCAGGTCAGGACGAACAGATGGCAGTGCCGACTTGACGGTGGTTGTGTCGGTATGGCCCAAGAATGGTGGCGACGGGTATGGAAAAAATGCAGCGTTACGGAGTTCTAGTGCTGCTCTTGCTGCTTAATATCCTTAACTACGTGGATCGAAACGCCCTAGCAGGCGTCAGTCCGCTGTTGAAGGAAGCTTTTCAACTCAGTGACGCAAGCATAGGTGCGCTGGGTTCGGCCTTTCTCTTGACCTACACCTTGGTAGCCGTGCCGTTTGGCATTTGGTCTGATGCCTGGAAACCGCAAAAAGTGGCTGCACTCGGTGTCGTGATCTGGAGTTTGGCCAGTGTCATGACCAGCACCGCGGCTTCCGAAAGTCAACTATTCGTCTGGCGTTCGCTGGTCGGTGTGGGTGAAGCTGCCTATGTGGCGACGGCTGGTACTTTGATTGCGCAACGGTTCGCCAACGAACAGAGGTCCAAGATGTTAGGAATCTTTAATCTCGGATTGCCGTTGGGAGCGGCGTTGGGGGTCGTCCTGGGCGGGATGCTCGGTGAGAAGTTCGGCTGGCAGAGCGTCTTTGTCTGGATTGGGATGCCTGGTTTCTTCTTGGCTGTGTTTGCCTGGTTGATTCGAGACGGAGCGGAAAGCAAGGCAAGCGGCCGGGGAACGACGGATGAGCAGCGTTTTGATTGGCATAGGTTCACCGGCACGCTGGGCTGGCCTTATGTTTTGGTAGTTGTCGGCTATGTTGGCATAAGTTATTGTTTTGGGGCTGTGATCAATTTTTTACCCCTCTACATGACGAGGATCCTTCATTTTTCGCTAACCTCAGCGGCGACTTACAGCGGCGCCATCATTGTTGTGGCGGGATTCTTGGGAGCCCCTATAGGGGGATGGATTGGGGATCGCTGGTTTAGGCATCGGCAGGGCGGGCGTGGCTATACCCTGCTGGTAGGTTGTTTGGCGTCTGCCGTACTCATGTGGTTGGGGGTCAGCACCGGTTCGACGGCCATGTTTGGGTTATCTGCTTTCTTTATGCTTTGGCACGTAGGTGTGGCTGCCTCGATGGTTTTCGATACGACCCCTCGATTAGTGTGGAATTCGGCAACTGCCGTTGCCATGTTGTTTATGCACTTGTTTGGGGATGTCCCTTCTTCGGCCATCACTGGCCTAATCTCCGATCACTATGGTTTGGTGTTTGCCTTTAGCTTGCTGCCGATAGCGATGATTATAGGCGGGTTGGCGTTTGGCCTATCCGGCTATCTTCAAGCCGGCCGCAGCGCTAAGTAAGGTTTCGAGTCTGAGTAGAAAAAACCGGCCAAGTACATCTTTGTGCTTGGCCGGTTTCATATTAGTCTAGAATTGATAATAGTAATTATCTTTATCAGTAAAATCTCTACCTTCATTGTGACTGATGCAGCCTATTTGCCGGACAACGGGCTTGGATGCTTTTGGGCGTACAACTTGCGAACATAGTCTTTCGCCCAGTGTTCAGCGGGCATCCAACGGGATTCCAAGGCGCGACGGTAATCATTCTTGTCTACACCAATGGTGTGGACCGGTTGTCTGTAGCTACTCATTACGAACACCTCTTTTTCATTAAGTAGTGAGAATTAATCTCAATTACTATAATACATGGCGAGATTAATTTTGTCAAGAGCGATTGTTAGCGATTCTAATGGCCGCGACAAAATATTCCTGAAGGTTGGTGCGCATAATAAGAGCCAGCATTTCCAGGTGGTCGTTTGTTTTGTCCAGGTTTCTTTACAAGATATTAACAAAATGTCCATAAAGCTCTCAACACTCGTTGACATTTCGATTTTAGAATTAACCTGTAGCCAGTACAGCAAGAAGAGGGTTGAAGATCTTGGGTTTTGGCAAGCTTGTGACGGTGAGCAGGCTGGTGGGGCGCCGTGAAGGAAGAGTCGGCCCTAGAATACGCCCTGGGATCGAGGCGGAAGCTTCGCTTAGGCGCCTCGAAGGAAGAGTCGGCCACAAATCGCGACCGGACTCAGGTCCGGCTACCCGATTGGCTTTCTTGGATGAAGCCCGTGGAATGATTATGGTGTTCATGGCCTGGGATCATGCCCTCTATTTTTGGAGCAGCGGCCGCATCAGCAATGAGGGCCTGCCCCTATTCCACCAGGGCAGCGTGCTGTTTAATTTACCGGGGGCTGCTCCCTGGCTAGGTTTTGCGGCCATGCTTCTCTCCAGCCTTAGTGCACCGGGGTTCTTGTTTATTACCGGCTACGCCATGAATTTGGCGGTGCGGCGCAGGCGTGAACGGGGCGAAACAGAGCCGGCAATTGATCGGCACTTGTGGTCGAGGAGCATACTCCTGATGGTCGTGCAGTTGGCGGTGGCTTCGCCGGCATTCAATTTGCCCCTATTACTGCGGGGTGGGCGGGAAGTGTACACTATAGGAACTTTTCTGTCTTTCAGCGTCTTGTCAACGATTGGTCTCGGCTATATGGCCTTGAGCTTCTTGCGCCGCTTGCCGTCCTCGTTTGGGTTGGGCTTGATCTTGGCCGGTTTTGGATTGACCCAGATGCAGTTATCCGGTTTAGCCAAAGGCTTTGCGGCAAGCCCGTTATGGCTGAAAGTTTTGCTCAACCTTTTCCTCTTGCCTGTTCCGTTTTCAACTGGGTTGCTTGTGAATAACAATTTTCCATTTGTACCTTGGCTACTGCCGCTTGTGTTGGGTTGGTGGTTCGGCGATAGTTTCAGGCCTGAGCTAGGGATGCCTCGCGAAGGTTGTCGTTTTGCTGCTTTCGGCGTGCTTTTTGTCTTGGCGTTTGTTCTCCTGCGCCTTGGGCATGTGGGTGACAATCTGATATTTGACGGGAGTTTGCAGGGGTTCTTCTTTCTGTCGAAATACCCTCCCAGCCTGGATTATATTCTTTTCTACTTGGGAGCCCTGTTGTTAATGTTTGCCTGGCTGATCTTCCGTCCGGCAGGCGGGGTGCGGACAGTCTTGCGACGCTTCGGGCAAGCACCGTTGTTTTTCTATTGTATGCACCTTTGGTTGTTTGCCCTTGTTCCTGCCTTGGGATCAAGCTTTAACCGGGTTTCCTTGCTGACTGGTACGGGCATATGGCTATTGGGGCTTGTAGTCCTCTACGTTTTATGCGACTGGTATTTGGATTTCCGGGTCTGGGCCGAACAGCGCCATCATTATGCCTAACTAGCACACAGGAATGGGCGAACGGCTAGCCATGATCTGGTTTCGGACCTTGGGTTAACCAAGATTGCAATGATGGAGACGGAAAGGAATAATGGCATGAGTTTTGTTTTAGGCGTCCGAAGTGGGTTGAGTAAGAGATGGCTGGTGCTGTTGCGTGGTCATCTTTTCCATTTGCTTGCTGGTGCTTTGGTTGTTTTTGTAATGCTGTATCCTTACCGGAGCGGCTATTGGGCCTACCTCTTGCTGGCGGCTGCGCTGTGGGGAGTGGGCGCCGAACAGCAGGGGCAAGCGTGGAGCCGATTTTTGCCTGTGGGTTTGCCGCTGCTGTTGTTTCCGATCTTGCTGTGGCGGTATTTTCCACCCGTCTGGAACAAAGTAGTTTACTGGCAGCTGGGAGCTAAACCTCATCTCTTCGAACTTGACGCACTGTTTAAGATGATTCCCTTAAACAGTGGTTGGTTGTTCAGACTGGTTCAAACACCTTGGCTTACAGCTTATTTCCGCTGGATTTATGCCAATGGGTTTACGTTGCCGGTCCTGATTCCGGTGATCAGATCTTTTTTTGCTAGAGACTCGCTTAAAATGGTCCGTTACAGTCTTTCTGCCCATGTTCTCCAGTTTTTTCTCATCTTTCCATTATATCTCACGGTTCAAGCGCGGGAGGTCTGGTATGTGCTGGGTGAACCTGACGGGATGGCCCGCCACCTGTCGCCGTTGGACGCTGCAGTCGTGGTAATCAATTGTTTTCCATCTATGCATACTTCAGTAGCTTTTGCGATGTTCTTGCTCGCTTGGCGGGAAAAAGACAAGGCCTTTCGCTGGACCTGGTCAATTTTCTGTCTGTCCGTAATCTACTCTACGCTTTATTTGGAAATTCATTGGCTTGCCGATGTAGCTGGCGGGTTGCTTCTGGGGTGGATTGCCGTGAAACTCGGCGACAAAGCGTGCCGCATCATGGGCAACAGGGTACCGGTGCTTCAGGTGGCGGCAACGGAGAAGTATGATTGAAAAAACGGTATGATTTATGGCTAATTCTCCATACTAGAAATGTTCTCCGGTGGAATATCAGGTAGGACTTTAGTGGAGGGAGCAAAACTCATGCCGAAGAGTGATGAAGTTCAGCCAACGGAAACCAAGAATCCGCCGCTGGAAAACCTGCGGGAGTTGGGTGAAATCCGCCTGCCTGAACCTGTCGGCCGGTTTTATTGTCTGACGATCGTTGGCCAGATCGAGGGGCATCAAATGTTGCCGCCGCCGAACAAGACCACGAAGTATGAACATGTCATCCCCCAGCTGGTTGCCGTGGAACAAAACCCTAAAGTGGAAGGGATTCTGGTAATTCTCAACACTGCCGGCGGGGATGTCGAAGCCGGACTGGCGATTGCTGAGCTATTGGCCAGTTCCAGCAAACCTTCGGTGTCTTTGGTGCTGGGGGGCGGCCACAGCATTGGGATTCCCATCGCCGTAAGCTGCCGCCGCAGCTTTATCACGCCTACCGCGAGCATGACGGTTCATCCAATCCGCTACACCGGACTGGTGATCAACGGACATCAGCAGTTCGACTATCTGCAAAAAATGCAGGAACGGGTCAACCGCTTTATTTGTTCTCACTCAAGGATACCTGAGGGGCGATTGCAGGAATTGATGTTTCGGACTGGGGCGTTGGCTCAAGATATCGGTACCATTCTCGTCGGGCCGGAGGCGGTCGAGACGGGCCTAATCCAACAGGTTGGCGGGCTAAGGGAAGCCTGTGAGGCTTTGCAAGCCCTGACCGAGAGCATTCAGTAAGCGGTTTCTGACATAACTCTGGTGAGGCTTGGACACTCAAACGCGATCTCTGAGTGTCTTTTTGTTTTTCAGAATAAAGGAAAACAACTCCCGGTGTTGAATTTCATATAGTTAAGAATCCGCAATGGGGGATTGTTTGTGGCGAAGAAAAGGAAACGCCGTCTTGCACCGCCCAAAGTTCATGCTGCAAAACAAAACATTCGCCGCGAAGCCACAGGAATTGTCATCGTCGGGCTTGCCTGCTTGGCCTTAGTTGCTTTATTTGCGGAACATAATGGAAGTCTGGGCCAGCAAATTCGCAAGGTTTTGACTATGATCGGCGGCGATGGCAGGATTTTCTTGCCCCTCATGGCTGCGGCCTGGGGGCTAGCCTATATGAACCGTGCCCAGTGGCGCTTCGGCTGGCGTGCTGCAGGCGTTTTCCTGCTTTGGCTGGTTTTGGTAGGTACGCTGCACTTGCAACTGCCAGATGCGGATACTCTGGCGCGCTCCGCACTCCTTCAAGAGGGCAAGCTCGGCCACGGCGGGGGCCTGGCCGGCGCGGGTGTTGCCATTGTCCTGCGGGCTACGGTGGGGATGCCGGGTGCCTATGTCGTGCTTCTGATGGTAGCCTTGCTCGGTGCGCTTTTGGCGGTAAACCGTTCTCTGGTGGGCGGTCTGAAAGAATTGGGCAGAGCGGGGCGCGGTACGGGAATCTGGGTCAAGGAGCAGATCGAGGATTTGGCCTATGTCATCAAGAATCCTGAACGCGACAGTTTCTCCCCGCATGCTCCGGCGCAGGAGGGCAATGAAGCGGGCGAACTGTCAGGCCGCCAGGGTGATCTTAAGCGGGGGTTCAAAGCTGCGGACGGCACGAGGCGATCTGGAGCACCGACGGGCAATGCTCTGGATAGAGGCTTTCCGGTTACGCCGCTGGTAATCAGAACTCTTGCTGACCGGGCTGAGCTTGCGCCTGGTGACTCGGAGGAGAGTGTCGCCAAGTCGGGCCGTCAGTTGGAATTCGATGATTGGTCAGCTGCCTCTGATCCCAAGAATCTTCCGGAGGATAAAGCAGCTGCAAGCCAGGCGACGGCAGGAGAGCGCCTGCCTGCACCGGGCCAGGTGACCGGGACCCCAATTTCCCGCCAAGCAAGATCAGATCAGCATTATCAGTTGCCTGCTGTGACGCTCCTGCAAAGGCCTTTAAAAGTAAAAAACACCCGTCTGAATAAGGACTTAGCCGACAACGTGCGCGTGCTTGAAGAAACCTTGGAGAGTTTCGGCGTTCGCATCAAAGTAACTCAAGTTACCCAAGGTCCGGCGATCACCCGCTATGAGGCGCAGCCTGCTCCGGGGGTAAAAGTAAGCCGGATCACCAATCTAGCTGACGATATTGCTCTAAGTCTGGCTTCTGCGGATGTCCGGATTGAAGCGCCCATACCCGGCAAGTCTGTGGTGGGAATTGAGGTGCCGAATAAAGAGGTGGCCATGGTGCCGCTGCGCGAAGTGTTGGAAACGCCAGAGTACCTTAATGCCGGCAGCAAACTAAGTCTTGCCTTGGGCAAAGACATCGCTGGCCTACCGGTTATTGCCGATCTTGCCAAAATGCCGCATTTGCTTATTGCCGGGGCGACCGGATCCGGAAAATCCGTTTGTATCAACACCCTCATCAATAGCATTTTGTTTAAGGCACAACCCACGGAGGTCAAATTCTTGCTCGTCGATCCCAAAATGGTGGAGCTCGCTCATTATAACGGCATTCCGCATTTGATCGCGCCTGTCGTTACGGACCCGAAAAAGGCTGCCGGAGCCTTAAAGTGGATCGTAACAGAAATGGAAACCCGGTACGAGCTGTTTGCCAGTGCGGGTGTCAGGGACATTGTCCGTTACAACTATGTGCAGACCCAGGAAAAGGGTGCCGGCCAGCCGGCCTTGCCTTATGTGGTGGTGATCATCGACGAATTGGCTGATTTGATGATGGTGGCGCCCGGGGATGTGGAAGACGCGATTTGCCGGCTTGCCCAAATGGCCCGCGCCGCCGGCATTCATCTGGTGGTCGCCACGCAGCGCCCATCGGTCGATGTGATTACCGGATTGATTAAAGCGAATATCCCGTCGCGCATTGCTTTTGCGGTGTCGTCTCAGACGGATTCGCGCACGATTCTGGACATGAACGGAGCGGAGAAGCTCTTGGGACGAGGGGATATGCTCTACTATCCGATGGGAGCAAGCAAGCCCATACGGGTTCAAGGGTGCTATGTTGGCGACAAAGAGGTGGAAAACGTGGTCAAGTTTCTGCAGAGCCAAGCAAAACCGGACTATCAGGAGATTCCGCAGATAGATGTGGGCAAAGGCCGGGAAGCAGAGGCAGAAGAAATGGACGAGCTTTTCCATCAGGCAGCCCTTCTTTTTATGGAGAGCGGGACTGCTTCGGTCTCGTTGTTGCAGAGGCGGTTCCGCATAGGTTATACGCGAGCAGCGCGCATTGTTGACCAACTGGAGGAAAAGGGAGTGGTCGGTGGCTATGAAGGTTCCAAACCCCGGGAGGTACTGATGACGCGTGGCCAGTTTGAACAAAAGTTTGGACCGATCAAAGAGTTCAAAGCCAATTAGCGTTCGGCGATATGGAGCAACAAATGCTCATAATTTGTTGTGTTGCGAAGCAGGATTTATTATAGAAGTGTAGAATAGCTACAAGTTGAAAGGAATTGGTCATGATCCGGGACATAACGGTTCGCGAATTAGAGAATTTGCCTCAACCGGTCTTGATCGATGTGCGGTCGGAGTCGGAATATCGAGAAGCTACGATTCCCGGCGCGGTGAACTTGCCCTTGCTGAACGATGCTGAGAGGGCGGAGGTAGGGGAGATATATGTTCAACAGTCGCCGGCCTGGGCCCGTCACAGAGGTCTCCAGCTGATCAGCCCGAAGCTTCCGGCTTTGGTGGAGGAAGTGGAAAAGCTCAGCGTTCAGGGTACTCCTGTTCTTTTCTGCTGGCGCGGCGGGATGAGAAGCAAGTCACTGGCTGCGGTTCTCGATCTCATGGGCGTGCCAGCTTACCGCTTGCAAGGGGGGTATAAGGCTTACCGCAGAGAGGTCCTCGCTTATTTTGAACGCGTCTTGCCTTTCGCAATCGTTGTTCTGAGAGGCAACACCGGGGTAGGTAAGACCGAGTTGTTGCTCAAACTGCGGCACTTAGGGTACCCGGCGATCGATTTAGAAGGACTGGCGAATAACCGGGGCTCAGTCTTTGGCGATGTGGGGTTGGGCACACCTCCTTCGCAAAAGGCATTCGAGGCCGCGCTTTATGAGGAATGCCGTCGCTGCGAGAAGTACGGCTACGTGGTTGTGGAATGTGAAAGCAAGCGCATAGGGCGGATTGCTTTGCCGGACAAGTTCCATAGTGCGATGCAGGAAGGTACGCAGATTCTTGTGTATGATAGCTTGGCCAATCGTGTTCACCGGCTCGTCAAAGAATACGCGGCCCGTTCCGAGGCTACCGTGCAGATTGAGGCTGCTCTGGAACGCTTGATCAAAACGCTAGGGCATGCCAAGGTGAGCGAACAAAAAAGTCTGCTGGCTGCCGGACGGTTGGAAGAGTTTACCGAACATCTCCTGCTGGACTATTATGATCGGCTTTATGCTTATCCTAATGAGCCTAGTCCGGGTTATGCTCTTTGTCTGAGCCAGGCCGAGCCTGAGCAAGCCGTAAAGGAGCTGGCGCATTTCCTTGACAACCAGGTGGCCCACGTCGACGAGCAATCTTCTCTATCTTGAGTATGAAATTCGTCAGAACCGACCAGGCTTGCTTGGGGCGATCACGACGCTCATCGGGATGATGGAAGCAAATATCCTACTGGTGGCAGGGATCGGTCCTGACCGCCGCGGTTTTTTGCTCGAAGCGCCTTCCGAGGGCAAGGTCCAAGCATTATGGGTTGCTTTGGAGCAGGTGGATGCGATCGAGGTAACGGCGTTTCGCCAACCCACTCCCTTGGACCGCATAGCCTTGCGCCACGGCAAGCGTCTGGATCTGGCCGAGTTGAGCCCGCCCACGTATCGATTTGTGCGCGAAGATTTAGGAGTTTTGGTTGATTTTTTGGGGGATACTTTAGTTGAAGGCGGCCATAAGATCGTTGGGGTGCGGGGCTTGCCGCGGGTGGGCAAAACCGAAGCAGCGATCGCAGCTTGCGTTTATGCGAACAAAAAGTGGATTCTGCTTTCGTCAACGATTATCCGCCAGTCTTTGCGGACCCAACTCCTTGTCGGCGAAGCCGAAGACAGCATTTTTCTCATTGACGGTGTCACCAGTTGTTCGCGCGGCAATGATGCGCATTGGGAACTCTTGCGTCGGGTCATGGAGATGCCGACGCCTAAACTGGTGGAGCACCCGGATGTGTTTCTGCGGGACGGACGCTTGAATGTGGAATATGACTTCATCGTGGAAATACGTAACAGGCGCGATGAAGATATCCGGCTGGTCGAGGTAAGCACAAGCATATCATCCTTTGATCTAAGCTAGTGCTTGGCAGATGTGTTCGGGCCTTTGGCGAAGGAGGTTGGAGCTATGGCAGGGGAAGGAGAAATCCTGCGTCAAGCGCGGGAGACAAAAGGTTGGAGTCTCGGCCAGGCTGAGGAAGCGACGAAAATCCGGGTTCGCTATCTCAAGGCCCTGGAAGAAGAACAATACAGTGTGCTTCCCGGGAGTACTTATACGAAAGGTTTTTTGCGAACATACGCGCGCCATCTTGGGTTGGATCCTGACGCGGTTATTGCTCAATACAAGGCAACAACTGCGGGCGAGGTTGCTCCACCGCCGGCGGCTCCGCTTGCTCCAATCGCAACCCGGCCCATCTGGCTGCGTCCTGCCGTCGCGGCTATTATGGCAGTTCTCGCTGTCATCGCCGTGATAGGCATTGCCCATTGGAGCAGCCCTGAGGGACAGACGGCCAACCAATCCTATTCTCCTCCCCCGGTACCTTCAACTCCTAAAGTGGAATCAACCCAGCCGGCCGTTCCCAAACCCGGCCAGGCTCAGGCCCAAAGTTCCTCCCCGGGTACGACTAGTGCGGTTACCGCTGCTGAGCAACAAGGCCTTATTGCTCAGCTGGTGTTTACGCAAAACTGCTGGCTGGTGGTTGAGGCTGATGGTCAGCTGGTGCTCCAAGGTACTTATGCGCCCGGCACAACTAAGGAGTTAAGGGCTAACGAGAAGATCACGCTGGTTACGGTGGGCAACGCTGGTGGTTTAACGATTACTTTGAATGGCAAGACTCTTCCCAGCTTGGGAGAATCTGGCGAAGTTAAGCGCAACGTTGTTTTGACCAAGGATACTGTTCCCAAATAAGCCAACTGGTGGGGCTTGCCGCAGGAATTTGATCGAAGTAAGGAGTCTGAAAAGGTTTGGCGAAGGACGCATCGTTTGACATCGTTTCCCAGGTAGATGTGCAGGAAGTTACCAATGCCGTGCACCAGGCGCAAAAGGAGATTGAGACTAGGTTCGACTTTAAGAACAGCAAATCCTCAATCGACTTTGACAAAGAGAAGATCACCCTTGTCAGCGACGACGAATTCAAGTTGCGCAATGTCGTCGATATTCTGGAGAGCAAGCTGGTAAAGCGCCAGGTCTCTCTCCGCTGTCTGGAATATGGCAAGGTTACCCCGGCAGCCGGGGATACGGTACGCCAGGAAGTAAGCCTGGTCCAAGGCATTGCCGCGGATAAGGCCAAACAGATCAACAAGGTGATCAAGGATAGTAAAATCAAGGTCAATAGCGCAATCCAAGGTGAGATCATTCGTGTGTCGGGCAAGAACAAAGACGACCTGCAAGCGGTGATTGCCTTGCTGCGCAAGGAAGATTTCGGAATTGACCTGCAATTTGTCAATTACCGGTAAGACAAAACTAATCAAGCGTTAACTTCCGCCAGCCTAAAAGGGGGAAGTAACGCTTGATTGTCTTTAGGGGGAGGCAGTGTGCCAACCGCGACATTTCTACCTGTGTCTCCGAACGACATGCGCCTGCGCGGCTGGGATGAGCTGGATTTTTTGGTGATTACAGGCGATGCCTACGTGGATCATCCAAGCTTCGGGATCGCCATCATCAGCCGCCTCCTGGAAAAGGAGGGCTTTCGCGTAGGCATCATGGCCCAACCGGACTGGCGCGATTTGTCCCAGTTTACGCGCCTGGGCCGGCCACGCCTGGCCGTCCTGATCTCCGGGGGAAATCTTGACTCCATGGTCAACCATTTTACTGCGGCTAAGAAACGGCGCTCAACCGACGCGTATTCCCCTGGCGGCCGGATCGGGTTGCGTCCTGACCGAGCTACTATCGTCTACAGCAACCGGGTGCGCGAAGCTTTGCCGGGCGTACCGGTGATTATCGGCGGCCTTGAGGCTTCTTTGCGCAGGTTTGCGCACTATGACTACTGGAGTGGTAAGGTGCGCCGTTCCATTTTGCTT
>Ga0334722_10005506_pt1 | contig 12760 bp, 12 predicted proteins | sample C3_bottom_MG_FD_207210 | JGI IMG/M metagenome (GOLD analysis project Ga0334722, IMG submission 207210) | Sediment microbial communities from Yellowstone Lake, YNP, Wyoming, USA - C3_bottom | ecosystem: Environmental > Aquatic > Freshwater > Lake > Sediment | place: USA: Wyoming | collected...
GAAGGCGGTAGTTCAGGATTCCTTCTGTTCGGGCACGTAGCCGGGCGGCAGTTGCGACCCCTCGCCGAAAAAGAACTTTTCCATCTGCTGGGCGATAATCTGCTGATGCTCCTTGAGGGCGGGGCTGAGGCGGTATTCATTGATCATCATCCGCAGGGCATCGAGCCACATCTTCCAGGCGTCCTTGGAGACGTTCTCATAAATGCGCTGCCCGAGTTCGCCCGACCAGGGCGGCTCATCCAACCCGGGAAGCATCTTCCCGAGTTTTACACATTTGACCATTCGCTCCGCCATGTGAAGACCTCCGCTCGAAATCCCGGCGCGCCGTATTTCCTGAAATCACTGAACCGCCCTTCGCTGAAATTTCATTATACCGGAAACGTAGCCCTCGTCATGCGGCCTTGTGAACAATCTGCGGCGTTTGATTGCCGGCCTTTTACGGTTATCATCTAGCACCGGCGCGGATTCAGCTGCCGCGCTGAGAATCGGGAGGATGCCCGTTGAAAGCACTGGTCAAGAGCAAAAGCGAACCCGGACTCTGGCTGGAAGATGTCGAAGTCCCGAAGATTGGCATCAACGACGTGTTGATTCGAGTGCAGCGCACGGGCATTTGCGGCACCGACCTCCACATCTACCGCTGGGATGCCTGGGCGCAGAGGACCATCCCTGTTCCGCTGGTCATCGGGCACGAGTTTGTGGGCGAGATCGTCGAGGTGGGTTCGAACGTCGCCGACTTTTTCCCCGGCGATATCGTGAGCGGGGAAGGCCACGTGGTGTGCGGCCGCTGCCGCAACTGCCTGGCCGGGCGCCGCCACCTTTGCGCCCACACGCAGGGCGTGGGCGTGAACCGCGCCGGAGCTTTTGCGGAATACATCGCCTTGCCGATGGCCAATATCTGGCGCCATCAACCCTGGGTGGACCGCGACGTCGCGGCCATCTTCGATCCCTTCGGCAACGCCGTGCACACCGCACTGTCATTTCCGGTGCTGGGCGAAGATGTGCTGATTACCGGCGCCGGGCCCATCGGCCTGATGGCCGCGGCGGTCGTTCGCCACGCCGGCGCGCGCTTTGTGGTGATTACCGACGTCAACCCCTACCGGCTGGAACTGGCAAAAAAGATAGGCGTGACGGTCGCGCTGAACGTGCGTGACGGCAAGCTGGGCGACGTCCAGAAGCAGCTGGGGATGATGGAAGGCTTCGACGTGGGACTCGAGATGTCGGGCAACGGCGCGGCGTTGCGCGAGATGCTCGCCAACATGAGTCACGGCGCCAAGATCGCCATGCTGGGAATCCCCGCCGGCGAAATGGCCATCGACTGGAACACGGTGATTTTCAATATGCTCACCCTCAAGGGCATCTACGGCCGCGAGATGTATGAGACCTGGTACAAGATGACGGTGATGCTGCAATCAGGCCTCGACATCACGCCGGTCATCACCCACCGCTTCCCTTACCAGGATTTCCGTAAGGGGTTCGAAGTGATGGAAACCGGCGAGTCCGCCAAGGTCATCCTGAATTGGATGTGAAGCCGGCACGCGCCCCGGTCCGGTCAGGCCTCAGCGGCGAGATTTCTCCTCGAGCGTGCGGCGCAGGATCGCGAGCTGAGCTCTGTCTTTTTCCTGCGCGGTCTCCTCTTTGATTCGAATCAACGCCGCGAGGCCGAGGACGCGTACTATCAATCCCCTCCCCGCATCCAACTCAATCGTTTCCTTGATCAAGTCTTCGTAAGTGTGGCCTTCACCGATGGCGCCAAGCAAGTCGAGCGGCCCCGCGTTCGTCATCAACAGTTGATGTCCCGGGGAGGATAAGTGCGAAAGGGCCGGCCGCCGGTCCTGGTTGCCCGGTGTCCGATACCGCGCGTCAAGATCCTTCAACGCTTTCTGAAGATTAGCGAGATTTTCGGGCGCGCGTGAGTGCACCACGTCCAGGTCAAAGGTCGTGATCGTCGCGCCATGCAAGGCGGCACAGACTCCGCCCACCACGATGCAATCAACGCGATGCCGCAGGAGCGTTCGCAGGATGGCCAGAAAATCAGGACTCGGTTTGCTCGCCACGCAGCCTCAATATCGAACGCACGTTATTCTGAAGGACCTGCAACCGCTCGGCAGGGGTCAGAGAGAGCATCCAGCGGATCAGCGTCAAGTCCACACTGTCCGGGCTATAGGTCGGCTCAGATGGAAGGGCGGGCGTGGTTTTGCGGCTTTTCTTGCTCACCCTGGAGCTCTTGGTCTGAGCCTTGCGCTTCACTCTTCAATCCTTATCTCCAGATTGGCAAGACGTCAAGAGGCAGGTAACGAAACGGCTTCCACCCCTGGTCACGCGCGGTATGATGAACGGCGCGAAACCACGATGACTTTGTCGGATAATCACAGCGCGTCGAGATCGGGGACGCAGAAATCGGCAGGAGTAGCGCTTTCACACAGGATGAAACCCATGGAAACCAAACGAGTTCGAGTCGGCGTGGTCGGCGTGGGAATCTGGGGGCGGATGCACATTCGGGCGTATCTCCAGCACCCGTCGGCGGAGCTGGTGGCGGTTTGTGATCTTGACGGGAAACGCGCCGCGCGGGTGGCAAAGGAATTCGGCATCCCCAAGCACTTTTCGAGTGTTGAGGAGCTCCTGAACGAAAACCTCGAGGGCCTCTCCATCGCCACGCCCGACCGCGCCCACGCGGCGATTGCCGTTCAGGCGGCGCGGCGCGGCGTTCACCTGCTGGTCGAGAAACCTCTGGCGACGAGCCTGGCGGATTGCCGGCGCATGATTGCTGCCGCCCAGGCGGCCAAGGTTCACCTGATGGTGGACTGGCACAACCGCTGGAATCCACCCGTTTATCATGCCTGGCATTCGATTCGCGATGGAGAATTAGGCGAGGTCCGATATATCTACTATCGCCTGAGCGACACCATCTACGTGCCGACCAAGATGCTGCCGTGGGCCGGCAAATCCTCGGTGCTGCTTTTTCTCGGCAGCCATGCGCTTGACACCACGTGCTGGCTGATGGGCCAACGGCCGGTGCGGATCTTCTGCCGCCGCCAGGAAGGCGTCCTGAAGAAGATGGGGATTCCGACCGCCGACCTCTACGTCACCTCCCTAGATTTCGCGGACGGCGCCATGGCCGTGATCGAGAACTGCTGGGTGCTGCCCCAATCCGCGCCCGCGCTCATCGACCATCGGTGCGAAATCATCGGGACGAAAGGCGTGATCTATCTCGACCTGACGCACCAGGCCGCCGTGGCCAAGTACACAGAGAAGACTCCGGCAGGATTTCCGCATGCCTCTTACCCGGACATGTTCGTTACGCCGGAAGTGCACGGCCGCCAGATGGGCTTCAGCGTGGAAAGCATGTATCACTTTGTCGAGTGCATCCGCGACGGCAAAACACCTCTCACCAGCGGCGAAGACGGTCTGCTCAACATACGCCTGATTCTCGCCGCCGAGGAATCGGCGCTCAAGGGCTTTCCGGTTTCGCTGCGAAAGCAGTGAACTCCATACCGCGAGCCAGCGCCCGGAAATCCATTCCCGGGTGGATCCACAACTAAGTCCAGTAATTCCGATCGAGCGAGCGATACTGGATGGCCTCGGAGATGTGGGTGGTGGAAATTGACTCGGCGGCGTCGAGGTCGGCGATGGTGCGAGCGACTTTGAGGATGCGGTCGTGGGCGCGGGCGGAGAGGCCGAGGCGCGTCATGGCGCTCTCGAGCAGGCGCTCCGATTCGGGCGCGATGCCGCAATACTTGCGAATCTGCCGCGGGCTAAGCTGAGCGTTGCAGTAAATCTTCTCGCCTTGATAACGGCCCAACTGCCGCTCGCGGGCGCGCACCACACGCTCGCGAATCTGCTCGGAGCTTTCGCCCCCGGCATCCTCGCGCAGTTCGCGGTATTTCACGGCCGGCATATCAATGTGGATGTCAATGCGGTCAAGCAGGGGGCCGGAAATCTTCGAGACGTAGCGCTGAATCATGGGCGGCGTGCAGGTGCACTCGCGCGAGGGGTCGTTGAAGAAGCCGCAGGGACAGGGATTCATCGCCGCTGCCAGCATGAAGCGCGCCGGGAACGTCAGCGACATCGCGGCGCGTGCGATCGAGACCGTTCCATCCTCGATGGGCTGGCGCAAAACCTCGAGCACGTTGCGCGCGAATTCCGGCAACTCGTCGAGAAACAGCAGGCCATTGTGCGCCAGGCTCACTTCGCCGGGGCGAGGGACAGCGCCGCCGCCGATCAATCCGGCATCGGAAATCGTGTGATGCGGCGCGCGGAAGGGCCGCGTCCCGACCAAACCCAAACCCGCTTCCAGCACGCCCGCGACGCTGTGAATCTTGGTGGTCTGAATGGCCTCGTCAAAAGTCAGCGGCGGGAGGATGGTGGGGATGCGCTTGGCGAGCATCGTCTTGCCGGCGCCCGGCGGCCCGATCATCAGGATGTTGTGTCCGCCGGCGGTGGCGACTTCGATGGCGCGCTTGGCGTGCAACTGGCCCTTGACGTCGCGGAAGTCCACCGCGTATTGGCCGGCCGCCGCGAGCATCTCCGCCGTGTTCACTTTGGCGGGTTTGAAGGGGCGCGTCTCGTTGATCAGGTCGAGGACTTCGGGCAGCGAGCGCATCCCGTGGACCTCGACCTCATGCACGACCGCGGCTTCGCTGGCGTTCTCCAGAGGCACCACCAGTTTGCGGATGCCTTTCTGCCGCGCCATGCTGGCAATCGAAAGCGCGCCTTTGATGGGGCGGAGGCCGCCGTCGAGTGAAAGCTCGCCCAAAAAGATGTACTGCTTGAGGTCGCTCTTGAGCAGGACGCCCGTGGTGCCCAGAATCCCCAGGGCGATCGCAAGGTCAAAACCCGAGCCCTCTTTTTTCACATCCGCCGGGGCCAGGTTGACGGTGATGTTTTGAAAGGGAAATTCCAGGCCGCAGTTCTTGATGGCGGACTTAATCCGTTCGCGGCTCTCGCGCACCGCGGCGTCGGGCAGGCCGACGGTCATGAAAAGGCCGTTGCCGGCGGAGATATCGACTTCCACTTCCACCAGGTAAGCGTCAATTCCAAAGACTGCGGCGCTGAAACTTTTGAAGAGCATGGCGACGAGGCTCGACGGGACGCAGCGAGGGTTCTGGACGATTCGGGCCCGCCCCCCACCCCAATGTCCCACGGTGCGCTGGGACCGGGGTGTGGACGGCCGCGATTATACCAAAAATGACGATGAGACTTAGCAAAAGAGAATGGGCGCCGGTCCCCAGCAAACCGTCCGGTCAGGGAGCCTTCAGGCACGCCGGCTCGGTGCTGAGACCTACTGACGGCGCTTCCTGCTCGGTGTGGTTCAGCTCTTCCGTGTCCACAGACCAGAGGTCATGGTGACCGCCCAGGATGTTGCGGACGGCGAGGAGCGCCGTCACCATGGAGTGGTCCTGGCTGTTATAGCGGTGTTGCCCATTGCGGCCGACGAGCTGCAAGTTCGAGAAATTCTCCAGGTAGGTTTTCACCACAGGGAAATAGCGGGCGTAATCCCTGTCATAAACGGGATACGCCTTGGGAACGCGGATGACGATGCAATCTTCGCACTCCTCCGCACGCGCCAGGCCGAGCCGCTCCAGTTCGCGCCTGGCCAGGTCTTTGAGCTTGTGGTCGGACATTTCCCAGAGCTCGTCTCCGCGCGAGCAGAAATACTCCAACCCCAGGTTCGTCTTGGCGGGATCCGCGGACATCTCCGGATGCCAATTCTTGTAGTTCTGGATGCGGCCCACCTTGACCTCGGTGGAGTGGACATAAATCCAGTTGTCGGGAAAGAGGTGCGCGCGGTTGACGATGACCCCGACGGTCAGGAAGTCGCGGTAGTGAAGTTGCTCCGCGGCCTCGCAGACGTTTTCCGGGGCGGGCGGATCGAGGCGTCGAATCAGCCCGCGCATAGGGATACTGGAGATGAACTCCGAGCCTGCGATTTCTTCGCTGCCGCCTGGCGGGTTCTTAACAAGCACGCTCAGGATGCGGCGGCCGTCGTGGCTCAGGCGGACGACTTCGGTTTGCAGACGCAGCTCCTGCCCGTGCTCGCGGAGCCGGTCCGTAAGCTTCTCCCACATCATTCCCGGGCCGTGGATGGGATAGTGAAACCGGTCGATCAGAGTCGTGATCTTCTTCTTTCCGTTGCGCCGGAGGAACAAGCTGGCAACCGCCTGGCCGAGGGTGAAGTTTTTGATGCGCTGCGCAGCCCATTCGGCGCGGACTTCGGTGCACGGCATCCCGAGAACCTTCTCCGTGTAGGTCTTGAAAAAGATGCGGAAAAGGCGGCGGCCGAAGCGGTTCGAAATCCACTGCTCGAAATTCTCCTCCGGCCGCATGGGGAAAAGTTGGCTTTGCAAATAGCTGAAGAGGATCAGGCAACTTTCGAATGGTCCCAGGCCCCAGAGCGCGTTCCAGGGCCGCAGCGGGTAGTGGAAGAACTTGTTGCGATAGTAGATGCGAGAGAGGCGGCCGCGTTCGACGAAATGATCGCCCAGAATCTCCTCCCAAATCCGCTGGACCTCGGCGACTTTGGTATAAAACCGGTGACCGCCGATGTCAAAACGGAAGCCCCTGTAATCGACGGTGCGCGAAAGGCCTCCCACCACTTTGTCCTGTTCGAGAATGCAAGCGGGAATGCCATGGCGGGCCAATTCGTATCCTGCCGTCAGGCCCGCAGGCCCTGCGCCGAGAATGACAACCTTGTCGGTAGAATCCATAGATCTCGCGAGCGCTGATTCCGTCGAAAAAAAGAGTTGTTATCGGAGAAGGAGGAGATGAGAGTCAGAATGAATATAGCCCAAGAAAAGTAAACAGGAAGTAAAGGTTTTTCAAAATTTCAGGGCACCGCCTGGATGCGCGCCAACGCCGTTAATCCCAGCCCGCGCCCGCAGTCGGTCGCGTAAATGAGGGTTCGCGAGTCCGGCAGCCACGCCGGCGTGATGGAGTTGCACGCGCCCTGGGTAAGCTGGCGAACGGCGCCGGAACTGACCTGGGCCACGCACAACTGCCATGCGCCCTCCTGCTCCCGGGAGAATGCCAACCACGCGCCATCGGGCGAAAAGGCCGGGTAGCGCGTCGCAGGCCAATCGGAATACGGTTTTGCCGCGGTCACACCAGGATTTCCTTCAACGGGTACAACGAACATTTCGGGCCGCGCACCGTGGCGTGCCGAAAACAGAACCCATCGGCTCCTGGGAGAGAATGTTGCCTCGAGCACATCGTACTCGCCTCCCGCGAGCCGGCGCTCGAATGTGGAAAGGCCGCTCGATTCCTCCGGACGCAGGTCTTTAATCCACAGGGCCCCCCGCCCCTGACGCTCGCGAATGAACAGCAACCACCGGCCATCCGGGGAAACCACTGGTTGTTCGCCGTCCCCGACTTCCACCGCAAGCTGATCCTTTGGAGGCAGCGGGCCGCGGAGCGGGAATCGCACAATTCGCGAGCGCGTTGACGCGAGTTCCACCCATCCCTCCGGGGCGTTCGGCGCCACGGTAGGATGAAAAGCGTCGGCGCCGAGGTCGAAGGACGTAAGCGCGCCGGCTGCCGACTTTCGCAAGACATACCCGTTCACCGTGATGGTGGTGAAGAGGAAATCACCGCCGCTGACCGCCGGCTGAGCCGTCATCAGCGATGCCGGAATGACCGCCGCGCGCGAGGAATAGTTCGTGAACTGCCCCTGCAAGTGACGCCAGGCGGACCCTGTCCCCACCGTGACGATGGCGAGGAAGAAGCCGGCGAAGGCGATCGCCTCGCGCGATTTGAGGCGCACCCTCAGCGGTTGCGGAGAGGAAGCGGCAAGCGTCCGCAGCATGAAGAGCATCAAGACCAACAACGCGTAAAGGCGGGGAAAGCCCAGAAAGATCTTCCAACCGGAGGGAGTGTGCGCCATCCAGCGATAATGGGAAATGGATGCCACGGCGTAAAGAAGAGTGAGAATGCCGGCGTGCACCTTCAACCCTCGGCCGAGCTGGTAGCCCGCGATGAGCACCACCGCGAGAATCGACACGCAATAGTGGTACGAAGCCGGATTGGGAGACAGGACCAGGAGCATAAACACGTAACTCCCCCATTCCAGTTTTTCCCGCGCTGCATCATCTCGAGTGGGGCTGATCAACCAAAGAAATGGGACCAGGATCAGGGCCTGGCAGAGCGGCTGGAGAAAAGCGAAGGCCGCGGGCCAGTGCACCAGGGGAGCCGGGTTGAACGTCGGCTCGGAAATGAAAAGGCGGCGAAGGAGCGCCGTAACCGATTGCCAGTGGGTGTTGTAAGGGTCGGCGATTTCGCCCCGCATGGCCCGCGGCAGAACTTCCATCACGTACGCCCGGTTTGCTTCATAGCCAAAAAGCCAGAGGGAGAACGCTGCCAGTCCAAGCCCCGCAAACACCAACCCTGCGAGAGCGCGCCACTGGCGTTTGCGCAGGAAATAGAGCCCAAACAGCGCGGGGTAAATCTTGAGCGCCGCGGTCAGGGCAAGAATCGCTCCCGAGGAGGCCGGGCGCCGTGAGAAATAGAGCCAAGCGGCAAGCGTCAGCAGAAACAGAACCAGGATGTGCTGCTGGCCGAAAATGAAATTGTTGCGCAGGGGGAAAATGCAAAGGAAAGTGAAGATGGCAATTCGCCGCCCGCCCACTCCGGTGAGGCGATGCGCCAGCATGCCGGCCAGGCCCAGCAAGACCAGGTCAAGAATCATCCAGCAATGCTTGGCCCGCAGGACAGAGAGTGAGGCCAGCGGCAGCGTGGGCAGAATCGAAGGGAGAGTCACCGGGACATACGCCGCCACGATGTTCTCGAGCCCGGCGTGATCCTTCTGGCGCTGCAGCCAGGTCCACTCGTACACACGGTCCAACGCGTACCCCTGGCGGTAAAGGCGGGCCACCAGATAATAGTTCGGGAAGTCGCTGGAGAGCGACGACCAGGCGGGAACCAGGGCGCGCCAAACGAACAGGCCGACGAGCGCGGCGAGCAGGAGATATTCCAGCAGCCGGGTGGTTGAAGGGCGGCGGAGCAAATTCGGGCGGGCGGGCGTTGTCGCGGCGGACCGAGAGGCGCCCTGAGAGTCGCTCTCTGCCATGGAAGCTTTTTCGGGCGGCGGCCGGAGAAAAGCTAGCGGCCCTCGCGCATCTTTTCCGGCTCGATCAGCGTGACGGAGTCGTCGTCGGAAGCAGCGGCCGAGAGGCGTCGTTCGAGCTCTTCATCCACTTCCTTTTCGATCAGGTCGAGATCCGGGACCGTCTCCTCGGCCTCGCGGATTCGCGCCAGCAATTTCCGCACACCCTTCAGCCAGCTTGTCGACTGTTTCTTGATATCGGCGTGAGCAATACCGTAGATTTTTCCGTTTTCAATAATGGCCATGGTTCAGGATCTCAACCCTCGTTTCTGCCGCCGCGCCGCGGGTCCGACCGTCCACCTTGCACGTTCTCGGCTGGGTCGGCGACCGGAGGACAAGAGCATACCACGAGAGGGCGCCGTCGCCGACCGCGCGCCCTCAAGCCGCGCGTTTGCGTGCCCGGGGTCCTTTCCGCGGGCCGCGCATCGCGGCGACGCGCCGGGGGCGTGGCTGGCACCGGGGACAGAAGTGGCTGCTCCGGCCGGCAATGATGAGGCGGCGGATCTTCGTCTTGCAGCGGCGGCAGGGCTCGCCCGTCCGTTGATAGACGCGCAGGCGGGGCGAGTAATTCCCTGGTTGGCCCTCGATATCAAGGTAGTCGCTGAAACTCGTGCCCTGCAGCGCCACGGCGCGCTCCAGGACGCGCTTCACAGCTCTATAAAGCGCGCATGCTCTTTCTTTCGCGACCGCTGCCGGCTGCGCCAGGGGATGGATGCGCGCCATGTAGAGCGCCTCGTCGGCGTAAATGTTGCCGAGCCCCGCAAGCACCTGCTGGTTCATCAGCCAGCTCTTGATGGCGCCGCGGCGGCCGCGCATCGCTGCATAGAACTGCTCCTCTGAGATCAACTGCGCGTCCGGTCCCAGCTTGCCGAAAACCGCATCCAGCTCGGCCTGGGTGCAGCAGCGCAGGCGGCCGAAACGCCGCGGGTCGCGAAACCGCACTTCTTCCCGGCCTTCGTCCAGGCTGAGCCGGACGTGCGTGTGCGTCTCAAGCGGCGCTGCGGCGGGGCCGACGGTGACCTGCCCCGTCATCCCCAGGCGAATCAGAAGGTAATACGGCGGCGCCCCGTCATGTCCGGCCAGCGAAACCGCCAGCGCTTTCCCTTTTCGCTCGAGAGACTGAATGGCGCGCCCCGCGATGTGGCGGGCAAAATCCTTCGCGTTGCCGGCAATCGCGCCGGGGTGGCGCACTTCGACCGTCGCGATGCGGCGGCCGAGGGCACGCGCGCACAGTCCGCGCAGCAGCGTTTCGACCTCGGGGAGTTCGGGCATGAGTCAGTTGTCAGTACTCAGTACTCAGTTCTCAGTTGTCGGTTGTTCGTTGTTGGTTGTTCCCGATCAGAATGCTCCGGCCGCAGTGGACGGATCACCCGGCCGCAAGATGGATTTGCGGGGAGCGAGACGGAAAGCGAATTCACTGAGCACCGGTTGTATGGGGACAAACCGAATGACGTCAATCGAAGGGCTGGAAACAACGAACAACCCACAACCATCTAAACCGCGACCTTAATATCGTTGCCCTCGACCTGAACCGGATAGGTTGCGACCTTGAGGGAAGGATTGCCGACCTTCTCGCCCGTGCGCACGTTGTATTCCCACATGTGCCAGGGGCAGGTGACGACCTCACCCTCGAGCATGCCTTCGCCGAGCGGCCCGCCCTGGTGGAGGCAGGTATTGTCGAGCGCGAAGATCTTGCCCTCCACGTTGAACAGGGCGATCGTCTTGCCGCGGGCTTCCACGGCTTTGCAGGAGCCGACGGGAAGCTCCGCCACGCTGGCAACTTTGACGAGCTCAGCCACGCTTGATTCTCCGGGTGATGGGCTTCGCGCCCTCGCGGGTTCCTTACCCGAACTGCACCAGTTCCGGCGTCCCAGCCTTGCCGATGCTCACCGATTTCTTGAATTCTTCCAGCATCGTCTCGTCCAGACGCACCTCGGTAGGGCGCTTAGCGAGCGTCATGCCATCAATCTTCTCCTGCAGCTTAAGGAGCCCATAGAAAAGGTTTTCCGGCCGCGGCGGGCAACCCACAATATAAACATCCACGGGAACAATCTTGTCCACGCCCTGCAAGACCGCGTAGGTGTTGAACGGCCCGCCCACGCTGGAACAGGCGCCCATTGAGATGCACCATTTGGGGTCCGGCATCTGCTCCCAGATGCGCTGGATCACCGGCGCCATCTTAAGCGTCACCGTGCCGGCGACAATCATCAGGTCAGCCTGGCGCGGGCTGGGGCGAAAAACTTCCGCCCCAAAACGCGCCATGTCAAACCGCGAAGTCGTGGAGGCAATCATCTCGATCGCGCAGCAGGCCAGCCCAAAGGTCAGCGGCCAGAGGGCGGACTTGCGCGCCCAGTTGAAAACGTAATCCACTGAAGTCGTGATGATGTTTTTTTCGAACCGGTTCTCAACCCATCCCATACGTCAGCCTCGCGGACTCCTATCTGTGAAGCAAACTAGTCTCCATGCCCCGTTCGGGAAGAAAGTTATTATACCGCTCCCCGCCTCGATCCCCGCAACTATTCCACCGGCGCCTGCGCCGCCAGGGCCCGTACCTGCGCCGCCGCGGCGGGATCTCCGGCGGCCTCGAGGGCGCGCGCCTCGGCCTCGTAGGCCTGCCGGAAGGCCGGGTCAATCTCGCGTCCGGCGCGGAACTGTTCCGCGGCTTCCCGGTACCTCCCGAGTTTCATCCAGCAAGTTCCCAGGTAGAAGCGCGCGCTGACGTCCTGGGGATTCACCTTGACCGCCTGGGCAAAGTATTCCGCCGCGCGCGCGTAGTCGCCGTGCGGAAAGAAGATGGCCCCCAGCGCGTCGTACGCCGGGCTGTCGTTGGAGGAAACGCGAATGGCACGCTCGAAATACTCCCGCGCCTCTTCCGTCTGCCCCCTCCCGTGCGCGATCTGGCCGAGACCGATATAGCAATCGTACGTCACCTTGGCCAAGGGTTTCACGCTCGAGGCGTTCAGGCGCAAGGCCGTCTGATATTCGCGGGCGGCGCCGTCCCAGTCGCCGTGGTGGTATTGCAGCACCAAGGCCTGGATCACATGCAGGAGCGCAGCTTGGGGCGAGACGCGCATCGAATAATCGGCCAGGCTTTGGTTGTCGTGCCAGTTGGGAATGGCGCGAACCGTTTGGACCGCATAGAAAACCATCAGCAGGCCCAGCGCCGGCAGGGCCACCCGCGCGGGCCGGGCACCGGGCAGCCAGCGCGGCAGCCCCACAACCACGACCCACGCCATCGCCAGACACAGCGCCAGCGAAGGTACGTACGCGAAACGCTCCGCCACGAGCGGGAAGCTGAGCTGGCGAATGTCCAGGCAGGGGACGAGCCCGATCGCCCACCAGGCGATCAGGAACGCCGGAAGGGGCGCGCGCTTGCGCAACCAGAGCGTCGCCCCCAGCGCCATGAGCGTGACCCAAGGCCAGGGGGAGCGGAGGCTGGGGCCCAGCTCAAATGTCCGGAAGACGTTCAAGTGCGTGGGCCGCAGGAAGATTCGCGTGTGTTCGCCCAGCAGTCCCACCGCCGCTCCGGCGACACGCGGGGTGATTCTCCAGAGCCCGCCTGACTGCGTGACGTAGCCGAGCGCCGCGAAGCGGATGACGATGCTCAACGCTACCGCGGCCACGTAGGGCGCCAGACGCAGCGCCCGCGAGCGCCACCCGGCAGTG
>Ga0334722_10005507_pt1 | contig 12755 bp, 9 predicted proteins | sample C3_bottom_MG_FD_207210 | JGI IMG/M metagenome (GOLD analysis project Ga0334722, IMG submission 207210) | Sediment microbial communities from Yellowstone Lake, YNP, Wyoming, USA - C3_bottom | ecosystem: Environmental > Aquatic > Freshwater > Lake > Sediment | place: USA: Wyoming | collected...
CAGAGTGTTGGTCTTGCCGCTGCCCGTCGGCCCGGTCACCAGCACCATTCCGTAAGGCTTGAAGATGGCTTTCTGGAACTTGTCCAATGACTCCTGCTCGAACCCCAGCTTGGTCATATCCAAGCGGAGGTTTTCCTTGTCGAGCAGCCGCATGACGACCTTCTCGCCGTGCAGCGTGGGCAGGACGGAAACGCGGAAATCCAACTGCTTCATCTTGCCGTCTTTTTTGAACTTGATCATGATGCGCCCGTCCTGCGGCAGGCGCTTCTCCGAGATGTCCAGCTTGGACATGATCTTGACGCGGCTGATGATGGCATCGCGCAGCTTGTTGGGGGGGTTCATGATGGTCTGCAACATGCCGTCAATGCGGTAGCGCACCCGGTATTCCTTTTCGTAAGGCTCCATGTGGATGTCGCTGGCGCCGCGCTTCACCGCGTCGGTCAGGATGTAATTCACCAGGCGGATGACGGGAGCCTCCTCCGCAGCCTTTTCCAGGGCCGCGAGGTTGAGCCCGCCTTCTTCCTCCTCTTCCAGCTCGACGCTCTCCGTCGCGCCCTCGTCAATAAAGCTGACGATCTCCTCGATCTCCTTCTTGCGCTCCACGTCCTCGATGGTGCCGTAGTGCTTTTTGATAGCCTCCATGATGGCGGATTCCGAGGCTACCACGGGCTCGATGTTGAAGCCCGTCATGAACTTGATGTCGTCCATGGCGAAGACGTTGGTGGGATCCACCATGGCCACCGTCAGCGAAGAGCCCACCCGGCTCAAGGGCAGGATCTGATACTTCATGGAGGTTTCCATGGGAATCAGCTTGATGACGCTTGGGTCCACCTCGAAGTAGGCCAGGTTGATGGAGGGGACGCCATACTGGCGCGAGAGCACCGCCGTCACCTCATCGTCGCTCATGAAGTTCAGCTTCACCAGGGCGTTCCCCAAACGCCCGCCATTGGTCTTCTGGTACTCCAGAGCCTGCTTGAGCTGTTCGTTGGAAATGATCTTTTCTTTGATCAGTATTTCGCCCAGCTTACCGGACATTCCCGAACCCCCAGCCAGGGACACTTGGAACTCTGGGCCCTCGGTACGTTTGTGCGCGGCATGAGTCCAGCAATTGGCCCCAAATCATTCACTTGCACGCATCCTAGAGATTTCGCCCTATAAAGTCAAGACGATTTGCGCTGGCGGCACCCTGCGGGACCGTGTTTCCCTGCACTTCCCGAGGCCCGCGGGGCTGGAAGCCGCCCGCGGCTGCCTTGACTTCAACCCCACTGAAGTATAGCTTGGCATATTATGCCGTCAGCGCCGGCACAAGCTGAGGGCGAGGTGGCCCGCACGCTCCACCGATACTATTCCAGTCTGCTCAAGTCCCTGGGCGCGCAGGGCTGGTGGCCGGCCCGGACGCGACTGGAAGTAATCCTGGGAGCGATCCTCGTCCAGAACACTTCCTGGACGAACGCCGCCCGGGCGATCCGGCGCCTGCGGGAGAGCGGCCTTCTGAATCTGGCGCAGCTGCGCGCCGCCTCGCAGGCGAAGCTGGAATCGTGCGTTCGCCCCGCCGGCTTCTTCCGCCAGAAGGCCGCCGCCATCCGCAATTTCCTCGATTGGCTGGAGCAATCCGGGGACGGCTCGCTGGCGAAGCTCTTTGCCCGCCCGGCGGAGGAAATCCGGCGCGAACTGCTGACCGTCAAAGGGCTAGGGCCGGAGACCGCGGACGCGATCCTGCTCTATGCGGGGCGGAAGCCCTTCTTCGTGGCCGACGCCTACACGCGGAGGATCCTTGCCCGCCACGAATTGGTGCGGCCGGCGGCAGGCTACGCCGAGGTGCAGGAGTTCCTGCACCGGCACCTGCCTGCGGACTCCGCCCTCTTTAACGAATACCACGCGCTGCTGGTCGAGGCGGGAAAACGCTACTGCAAGCGCCGCGAGCCCGACTGCAGCGCCTGCCCGCTCCGAGAGTTCCTGCCCGGGCGCGGCGCAGCGGCGAGAGACCTCGATGCCTCCGGCGTGTGGCCCGCGGCCGCCGCGGCGAGGCAGACAGCGGAACCCGGCCGGTGAGAAATCGTCATGGATGATGACCGCCGAACCCGGCGCAAGACCTACCTGGTTCTCCTTCTGATCCTGGTGCCCGTGCTGTTTTTCCTGGGCTGGAGCCAGGCGTCGCTCAACCTGTCGTTCATCCGCCCCGCCAGCGCCCAGCAGACCATTCTCCTCTTGGCGCTTTCCACCGTCATCTTCATCGCCTTCGTCATCTTCGGCCTGATCCTCACCCGCATTCTCCTCAAGCTCTACGTCGAGCGCAGCCAGCAGAAACTCGGCGCGCGCTTCAAGACCAAAATGGTGGCGGCGTTTCTCGGTCTGTCGCTGGTGCCTGTGTGCTTCCTCTTCATCTTCGCCTACGGCCTGCTGAACCGCAGCATCGATAAGTGGTTCGGCATTCCCTTCGACATCGTGCGCAAGGACGCGGACGAGATTTTCCGCGAGGTCGAATTGCAGGCCCAGGACCGGGCCGTCCACAACACCGGCCATCTGGCGGCGAGCGCCGACCTGCGCGCCGCCCTCGCCCAAGGGAACACTGAGGCGGTGGGGCAGATCCTGGACCGTCACGTCAATGACCTGGCGCTGGGGTCGGCGATGTGCTTCGACGCCCAGGGCCGCTTGCTGGCCGGCGCGGGGCATGCCTGGCCGGGTTCGGCGGAGGTCTTGAAACTGTTTCCGGCCATGGCCGCCGGCGTCCTTCCCGCGGAAGGCGTCCCGGCCCGCTGGCGATCGGAAAACACCGACCTGTTTCTGGCCGCCTGCCCCGTCTTTGGACCGGGAGGGGCGCGCCTGGGGACGGTGGTCAGCGCCACGGAACTGCCCACCATCATCAAGCAGCGGGCGGAAGAAATCCGCGCCGAAGCGCGGAAGTACGACGAGCTGAGCCGCGAGCGCAAGGCGGTCAAGCGCACCTACCTTTCGGTGCTCTGGCTGCTCACCCTGCTCATTCTCTTCCTCGCCACCTGGTTCGCCCTGTTCCTCTCGAAGCAGGTGACCGTGCCGATCCAGGCGCTGGCCGAGGCCACGCACGAAGTTTCCCGCGGCAATCTGAGTTACCAGGTGGCGGCCCGTGCCGACGACGAACTGGGGCAGCTTATCCAATCCTTCAACGAGATGACGCGGCAACTGGAGGAAAACCGCCACGCGCTGGAGCAGGCCGCCGCCGATCTCCAGACGGCCAACCGCGCGCTGGAAGTGCGCACCAACACCACCGAGGCCATCCTGCAGAACATCCCCACCGGCGTCATCTCCCTCGACCGGCAGGGGCAGATTACCCAGATCAATTCCACGGCGGAACGGATGTTCGGCCCGGAGGGAGTGAAATCCGCGCGCACCCTCGCCGACCTGTTTTCTCCCGAGGACGCGCGGGAGATTTCGCGCCTCTTCCGCCGCGCCGCGCGCCAGGGGGCGGTGACGCGGCTGATGGACCTCGATATGGGCAAGCGGCGAGTCTCGGTGGCGCTGACCGTCTCCTCGGTCCGCGCCCGGCACGGGACCGTGGGCCTGCTGCTGGTGCTGGAGGACCTGACGGAATTGCTCCGCGCCCAGAAGGCCGCCGCCTGGCAGGAAGTGGCGCAGCGCATCGCGCACGAAATCAAAAACCCCTTGACCCCCATTCAGCTTTCCACCGACCGCATCCGGCGCCTGATCGAGCGCGCCGACCCTCACACGCTTTCTCCGGACCTGGTGGAGGCGGTGAGGGAAAGCGCCGCGCTGGTGGGCCGGGAAGTCGAAACCCTGAAGACTCTGGTGGACGAATTCTCCACCCTGGCGCGCTTCCCTGCTCCCCGGCCCGTGCCTACCGGGCTGAACCCCATTGTCGAGACCGCGCTCAACGTCTTCGACGGGCGGCTGGACGGCATCACCCTGCACCGCGAGCTGGCCCCCGACCTGCCCCAGGTGCAGGCCGACCCCGACCAGATGAAGCGCGCGGTGGTCAACCTGATCGATAACGCCGCCGAGGCCGTCGAAAACACCCCGCGGAAGGACATCTGGGTGCGCACGGCGGCGGATCCCGAGCGCGAAGTCGTCGAGCTCATCGTCGCCGACAGCGGGCCGGGCATCGCCAGCTCGGAAAAAGACCGGCTCTTCCTTCCCTTCTTCTCCACCAAGCGCCGGGGGACCGGGCTGGGCCTGGCCATCGTCAGCCGCATCGTCTCCGAGCACGGCGGCTCGATCCGCGTGGATGACAACCCGCCCACGGGCGCCAGGTTCGTGATCGAGTTGCCGGTCGAGCGCGCCCCGGCGGCCACAGAGTGATGAATACTGAATTATGAATTATGTACTATGGAAAAGGGTTTCCAGCTTTCGCCCGTCCCTGGGGCGTCGCCAAGGGTATTTCTTGGTTCACAATTCACCCTTCCTCATTCATAATTGATAATTTCCATGGCTCGCCCCACCCTGTTGATCGTCGATGACGAAGCGGGCATCCGCCAGTCGCTCGGCGACGTGCTCCGCGACGAAGGTTACCGCGTCGAGGCGGTGGCGAGCGCCGAAGCCTGCCTGGAGTCGCTGGACAAGAAGCCCTGCGACCTGGTGCTGCTGGACATCTGGCTGCCCGGCCTTGACGGCCTGCAGGCGCTGGAGAAAATCCGGGCCTTGGAGAATCCTCCGGCCGTCATCATGATCTCCGGCCACGGCACGATCGAGACCGCCGTGCGCGCCACCAAGCTCGGCGCCTTTGACTTCATCGAAAAGCCCCTCTCCATCGACAAGACGCTGCTCACCGTCAAACACGCGCTCGAGCAGGTGGCGCTCGCCGCCCAGAACCGCCAGTTGCGCGAGGAGCTGCGCGGGCAGTACCGCATCATCGGCGACAGCGTCCCCATGAAGGCGTTGCGGCAGCAACTGGCCCTCGCCGCTCCCACTACCGGCCGCGTGCTGGTTTACGGCGAGAGCGGGACGGGAAAAGAACTGGTCGCCCAGGCGCTCCACCTGATGAGCCCGCGCGCCGAGCAGCCTTTCGTCGAGGTCAACTGCGCCGCCATCCCCGAGGAGCTGATCGAAAGCGAACTGTTCGGCCACGTCAAAGGCTCCTTCACCGGCGCGCTCGAAGACAAGGTGGGCAAGTTCGAGCAGGCCCACGGCGGCACGCTCTTCCTGGATGAAGTCGGCGACATGAGCCTGCGCACGCAATCCAAGGTCCTGCGCGTCATCGAGGAGCAGCGCTTCACACCCGTGGGCTCGGGCACCAACCTCACCGTGGACGTGCGCGTGATCGCCGCCACCAACAAGCACCTGGAACAGGAGATCCAGAAAGGCAACTTCCGCGAAGACCTCTTCTACCGCCTGAACGTCATTCCCTTCTACGTTCCCGCGCTGCGCGAACATACCGAAGACATCCCTGCCCTCGCCGACCATTTTCTGAATGAGTTCGCGCGTGCCTACGGGCGGAAGGCGAAGCGCTTCTCCGAGGCGGCCCTGGAAACCCTGTTGCGCTACCGCTGGCCCGGAAACGTCCGCGAGCTCAAGAATCTGGTGGAGCGCCTGGTGATTATGGTGCCGGGCGAGCGCATCGAGCGCCGCCACCTGCCCCCCACCCTCCACCACGACCACGCGCGCGCGCCCGCCTCGCGCGCCGCGGGCCCCGCCGGCTCGAGCGGCTTTGCCAGCCTCCAGGAAGCGCGTGCCGCCTACGAGCGCGACTACATCCTGCGCAAGCTGGAGGAGAACCAGGGCAACGTCAGCCGGACGGCGGAAGTCCTGGGACTCGAGCGCAGCCACCTCTACCGCAAGATGAAGTCGCTGGGAATTGCCGCCAGCGAGTAGGGATCAGCCCCCTGCCTCAGCCAGCGGAAACCCGCCCAAGACCCTCCGGCCCTCCCGTCTTCTTGCCGAGGCTCCCAACCAATTGCTTCGGGCATATGGGAAAAGCGTCGCAAACGCGCGAAAAGCGTCTGGTTGGGCGCGATTTCGAGCACAAAATGGCGCGTTTCGCGTCAATTACGTGCTGTTTTGCGCCACTCGAAAGCTGCCATGTTGCTGGTTATCAATAACATGGCAGCTTAAGGGGGTCAAAAAACAATCTTTTAGCCTTCTGGCCGCTCCCCGGCCAGGTATTGCACGCCATCGGAATACCGCAAAGGGTGAACATCCTGTCCATCGGCCCGCCCCCTCCTTCTCTTTGACGGCCCGCCGGCGTCATCCTTCTGGAATCTAGCCTATACCTATAGCATACTACGGCCAGAAAGTCAAGAGAAAAAACGTCCCCCTCCCCACGCCGTGGCGGAGCGGCCGAGGCAACTGGAAAAGAGGTTTATTGCAGGGGGGTGTAACTGAAGCGGTCGATGTAGAAATAGCGCGGGGTGTTCAGGGTGGCCGGGCCGCCCCAGCCCGAGCTGTTCGTTCCCCAGTGGTTGATCATGATGTAGGCGGCGGCGCTGGGGACGTTGGTGGTGTGAACGTCGCGCTGCACTCCATCAACGTAATAGGTAATCTTCCCGGGGGCCCAGACGTACTTGTAGGTGTGGACGGCATTCCAGGGATTGTTAGAAATGTAGGTTGCCGTCTCCTCGTCGGGTGTGGGGGTGGTGCCGCGGTTCAGCCAATTGACCATCCAGAGGCGGTCGCTGGTCAGGGCGGAGAATTCGAAGTCGATTTCAGTCTGCGAGTTGTTGACGTAACTGAACCCCGCCGAAACACTGCCGGAGATGGGCACGCCGTTCAGGGTGGGCGAGGTGGCCGTGGACGACATCCGCATCGTCCACTCGTAGGTCCCGTAGCCGCATTTGGCGAGGCTGTAGATCAACGCACCGGAGGAGATGACACCCTGCTTGCCATCCACGAGTCCGGACGCCTGGTTCAGGGTCAAGGTCAGCCAGCCGTTGCCCACCTGAACGTTGGCAGGAACGTAGTAGCCCCTGTGGACGCCGGGAACGTACCCCGGGGCCTGCCCATTGGCGATGACCCAGAGATTGGGATTCACCGCCGAGCCGTTGAAATCGTCAGCCCAGGCCGAGCAGGAATTCTTGCCGGGAGCCGCGCTGGCGGTCGCGGCCACCATGAGCAGCCCGAGCAGACTGACCCACAACGCCTTCGTTTTCATGACGGCCCATCCCCTTCCCCTGCGCCAGTCCCGTGGACATCACGGTTAGGTTCAGCGCACTAACCGCCACTCGCCTGGAAGCTTGGCTTTCCGAAGCTTGCCCGTAAGCACAACATACGCCGATAATTGACAGAGGTCAATAGTCCAGATGTTGTCAAGGCTCTCGGAGGCCAGAGGCTGGGCCTTGTGGTTCCTGGAGGTTACCTATCGGCCGATGATATAGCCCTGCGGGTCAATCTCTTCACGCAGGATCCTCAGTTCCTCCGGTTCGGGAGGCCGCGTCTCGGCCATGTCCGGAGCGGGAGGGAGTTGGAACTCGGTGTTCGCCTGGACTTGCTCGAGGGTGATGCCGGGGTGGAGGCTCTCGACCTGCAGGAGCCGGCTATCGGGATGAAAGCTCATCACGGCAAGATTGCTGATGACCCGGTAGGGGCCGCAACCGGCGGGCAAACCGGCGGCCTCGCGCGCGCCGGGACCCGTCAGGTAGCCGGGGGTGGTGAGGAAGTCGAGTTTCTTGACGAAGCGCCGGCGGTCGTGCGGCGTCAGGATTAAGGTTCGCCAGCAGAAGCTCGCCAGGTCGTCGGCGCCGCCGCTGCCCGGTAAACGTACTTTGGGGCGGCGGTAATCGCCGATGACAGTGGAATTGAGGTTGCCGTAGGCGTCGATCTGCGCTCCGCCCAGGAAGGTGTAGTCCATCAGGCCGCGCTGGCAGGTTTCCATGATTTCGCACATACTCGAAGCCATTACGGCGCGATGGAAGCTGCGCGAGTCGCCCACGGAAATCGGCATGCGCGGCAGGAGCGGCGCCAGGCCGCCGGACTCGAAGGCGATCACCAGGTCAGGGGCGTGGGTTTTTTGAGCCAGCATGGCCGCGGCGCAGGGCGCGCCGGTACCGACCGCCACGCTCGAGCCGTTCTCGAGCAGCCGCGCCGCCGCCACGATCATCAGCTCCATGGGATTATAATCGGGCATCGTCATCCCTCCCCGGCGTGAGCAATTCCAGGGCGCGCAGTTGCGCGATCCTCCTTGCGCCGCCGCAGTGCTCAAGGTAGGCCGAAAAGTCGGGCACGTCGTAAATGTACTTCCTGAGGAAGGAGCGGAAACCCGCTTCGTCCTTCTCGGCCTCCAGCCACTGGCGCAGATGATCTTCGTCGGAAAAATACTCGCCCGGCATGTTGCCCGGATACGAGCCGCCGGGAACTTCGCACACCGCGTCCACACAGAGGGCCGGTATCGCCGTCATGTGCGGCGCCCGGCGGATCTCGTCGGTCGCAATCAGGCGCTCGGTGGTGATGATCAGGCGTTTGGAGGCCCGCGCCAGCTCCACGTCGGCAATCGTGATGCCGTTGATGCGGCAGTTGCCGAATTCATCGGCTTCGTGGACATGAATCACCGAAACGTCGGGATAGAGCGCCGGCAACGCGACGAGCTTGCGCCCGGTGAAAGGGCATTCAATCTCCTTCGCCGCGCTTTCGCGGAAGGTGTCGGTGCCCAGCATGGTGTGCGAAGGGAGGAACGGCACACCCATCGCCGCGGCGCGCAAACGCACTGCCAGCGCGTAATTGGTCCATTCGCAGACTTCCACCTCGCCGCTTTCGAGCACGCGGCGCGAGTGCGGCGAAAGGCCGCGCGCTTCCAGACCCACCACATAAGCGATATCAACCTGCGCCAGCAGCTTTCCGCCGTCCAGGTTCCCCGCCGCCAGAATTTGAAAATCGTGTGTCGCCGTATGGCCCGCAAAACGCAGATGGCGCTTCCGCTGGCGCAGGATTTCGTGCAGCGCCGCGGTCGCGATGCGGTTGGTTCCAAAGCCGCCCGAGGCCAGGTAGTCCCCGTCGCGGACGAAGCGCGCGACCGCTTCCTTCACCGGCATCAGCTTGCTGGTTAGGGCCTTATTTTTGTTTCGGAAGAACTCGCGCGCGCCCTCGGTGTCGGGCGGCGTGAACAAGGGCCCCGCGCCGCTGGTCAGAGTCGTCATGTGTCCCTGCCTCGGAAGCAATTGCGGCGCGCCCGCGGGCCGACTCCCCCCGCCGCTCCGCCGGCCTGCGATTCTCCGCCATTGAGCACGGCAAGGCAAGACGTAGCGCCGGGCCGAAGTCGGCGCTACTCGCCGCGGTAGTCGAGGGCGGAGACGATCTCGCGATTGTCACGCCAGTGGGGCTCAATCTTGACGTAGAGTTCCAGGAAGACTTTGGGCGGGAAGAGCCTTTCGAGTTCCAGGCGGGCTTCGGTGCCGATCTGCTTCAGGCGCTCGCCGCCCGCGCCGATAACGATGGGCCGCTGCGAGTCGCGCTCCACAACGACGGTAGCGTGAATGCGCGTGAGGGTTTCGCCTTCCTCGAACTGATCGATGAGGACGGCCGTGACGTAAGGCAGTTCCTGCTTGGTGTGGTTGATGATCTTTTCCCGAATGATTTCGCCGGCCAGAAACCGCTCGGGCTGGTCGGTGTAAATGTCAGGAGGAAAATACTGCGGCCCCTCGGGCAGAAGTTTGACAACCGCGGCAGTTAATTCCTCCAGACCCTCATTCCTTAATGCCGAGATGGGGATTATCTCGGCAAAATCGTAGAGTTTTGAATACCGGTCCATCAGAGGCAGAAGGTGGGGCTTGCGGACGCGGTCGATCTTGTTGAGCGCCAGGATAGTTTGGGGGGCGTAGCGCTTCAGAAGCTCGACCGCGAATTCATCCCCCCGCCCGAAGCGCTCCGCGGCGTCCACAATCAGCACCGCCAGGTCGCGTTCCTCGAGCGCCTGCTGGACGTAGAGCATCATCTGCTGGTTCAGTCGCGAGAGCGGCTTGTGGATACCGGGCGTGTCCATGAGCACGATCTGCGCCTCCGGGCGGTTGACGACGCCCAGGATGCGGTTGCGCGTGGTCTGGGGAACGGCGGTGACGATGGAAACCTTGGCGCCCACCAAGGCGTTGAGCAGAGTGCTCTTGCCCGCGTTGGGCCGGCCCACCAGGGCGACGAAACCCGATCTAATGGCTTGATCCGGCATGGGTCGAGGAGGCTTGCGGCGGGGAGAATCGCAGGCGGACCTTCAGCACCGCGCGCTGGCTGGCGTCCATCACTTCGAAGAGCAGGCCGTTGCGCTCCAGCTTCTCGCCGGGTGCGGGGACGTGGCCGAGGTAGGCCAGCAGCAGGCCCGCAACCGTGGAGTAATCGCCCGGCTCAAAGTCCACGTGCAGTTGCTCGGTGATTTGGGCCAGCTCGGTGTTGCCCTTGACGACGTAAGTGTCGGAGGTTTCGCGGACGATGTCGCGCGCGTGAGGCTCCACCTCGTCGCGGATCTCTCCCACAATTTCTTCCACCATGTCTTCGATGGTCACCAGTCCCGCCACGCTGCCGTACTCGTCGATGACGATGGCCATCTGCGTGGTGGTCTGCTGCAATTCCTTCAGGAGTTCCTGGATGCGCTTGGTTTCGGGGACAAAGGTGACGGGGCGGACCAGCGACCGCAGCGTGGTTTTGGATTGCTCCTCGGGAGGCAGTTCCATCAAGTCCCGCACGTTGACGATGCCCTCGACGCGGTCGAGCTGGCCGGAATAGACCGGGTAGCGCGTCAGGCGCTTTTCGCGAAACAGCCGGCGCAGCTCCTCGACAGGAGCGTTGATTTCCAGGGCGGCGATCTCCGGCCGCGGGGTCATCACCTCGCGCACCAGCGTGTCGCCGAACTCGACCACCGAGTGGAGCAGTTCGCCTTCGCCCTTTTCCAGCAGGCCTTCCTGCTCCCCCGCCTCGATCAGCTCTTGGAGATTCTCCTGCGGGGTCTGCGGCTGTTCCTTCTCCTCCGGCGGTTCCAGCAGGCGCGCGATGGTGGTGGAGATCAGAATGGGAAAAGTCAGCGGCAGCGCCAGGAAGACGCACAGGCGCAGAAAGGGCATCCACCCCTTCAGGATGTCCTCCGGGGCGTCGTGGCGGGCGACGAAAACAAAGGGAATCAATTGGTCGCAAATAGCGACCGCGCACGAAACCACCAGCACCGCGCCGCCCAAGTTCTCCAGGAGATGCTGGGGACGCCGGACCATCAGGAAGCCCGTCACGCCCACGGCGAACGACGCCATGGCGGCGCCGTGCAGCGCCGAGATCGAAACCCCCACGCGCTCCCGGTCAATCCGAATGCGCTGGTCTTTGTAAGCCTGGAACAAGCGCAGCGCCGCCAGCGGCGTCAGCCGGCGCATCAACAGGCGCAGATAGGACGCCACTGAGCTCCATATCAGGAGCCCGGCCAGCCCCAGAATCCAGGTGAGCGTAAGGACCATCCGTCTTCCCTTGCCAACTCCGCAACGCCAGGCCGGACCTCCGCCCGGCCCGCCGTCCCGCCCCAAGCAGGAGTACCGTTACGACGTCCGCCGTTGTCCCTTTCCGCCGGATATCCCCAGCCGCTCGCGCAGGGAGAGCTCCAGCGCCGTCATCTCCCCCCGGTCGGTTTCGTGGTCGTAGCCCAGCAGGTGGAGCACGCCGTGAAGAATCAGCCAGCGGATCTCGTTGGCGGTGGAATGCCCCTCGCGCCGGGCGTTGCGGCGAGCCGTGGGCGCGGAGATCACAACGTCACCCAGGAACCCCGCAAATTCGCTCGCGGCTCCGTCACGCCACCCGTTGCTGTCCTCCCAGGGAAACGACAGCACGTCGGTGGGACGGGCCTGGCCGCGATACGCCGCGTTCAACCGCCGGATCGTCGGGTCGTCCACGAAACAGACGTTAAAGTCGCGCCGGCCCAGGCGCAAGGCGCGCCGCACTCGACGCGCAAAATCGCGTGCCGCGGCAACGTCAACGGCCACTCGTGCCTGCTGATTCACAACCATGGAAGCGAGTCATTGCGACCCAAAGATTATCTGTTCGGACTTCCCCTATTCGGCACATTCACAATGCACTATTCTTTGCTTGCTGTGCTCTTCCCGTTCGTATCGGCCGCCGCCTTCGCCCGGTCGAACTCTTCGTAGGCGCGGATGATGCGCTGCACCAGGCTGTGGCGGACCACGTCGCGCTCGGTAAAATAGATAAAGCTGATGCCCTCGACCCTGCCCACCACCTCGACGGCTTCGATCAGGCCGGAGCGCCGGCCGTTGGGAAGATCGATCTGCGTGATGTCGCCGGTGACGACGGCCTTGGAGTTGAAGCCCAGGCGCGTCAAGAACATCTTCATCTGCTCGCTGGTGGTGTTCTGCGCTTCGTCGAGGATCACGAACGCATCGTTGAGCGTCCGCCCGCGCATGAAGGCGATGGGCGCGATCTCGATGATGCCCTTCTCCAGGTAGCGCTCCACCCGGTCGGGATCGAGCACGTCGTAGAGCGCGTCATAAAGCGGGCGCAAATAGGGATTGACCTTCTCCTGCAAGGTTCCGGGCAAGTAGCCAAGCCGTTCGCCCGCCTCAACTGCCGGGCGCGCCAGAATAATGCGGCTGACTTCTTTGGTCAGAAGCGCGTCCACGGCCATGGCCACGGCGAGATAAGTTTTGCCCGTGCCCGACGGCCCGATGCCGAAAACCATGTCGTGCGACTCGATCGCGTCCACATAGCGGCGCTGGTTCAGGCTCTTGGGGGAGACGGTCTTCTTGCCGAAGGTGCGCGGACGGCCCGCCTCCGCCAAGCCCTTCAGCGTGGCGTCGGGATCTTCGCTCAGGATGCGCAGGAAGGCCTGCACCTCAGCATTCTCAAAGCGCGTGCCGCCCTCG
>Ga0334722_10005508_pt1 | contig 12754 bp, 7 predicted proteins | sample C3_bottom_MG_FD_207210 | JGI IMG/M metagenome (GOLD analysis project Ga0334722, IMG submission 207210) | Sediment microbial communities from Yellowstone Lake, YNP, Wyoming, USA - C3_bottom | ecosystem: Environmental > Aquatic > Freshwater > Lake > Sediment | place: USA: Wyoming | collected...
CCTCAAGCTTTCGTGTGAAGCGCGCACCGGTAAAAAGATTGCGGTTGTCGGTGGTGGACCGGCAGGACTCACTGCCGCTTTCTATCTGGCCCGCAAGGGGCACGACGTGACTATCTTTGAGGCCATGCCCAAACTAGGCGGCATGCTTCGTTATGGTATCCCCCCGTATAAGATTCCGCGCAAGGTTCTTGATTATGAGACCAACGCCATTTTGGCCATGGGGATTTCGGTCAAATTCAATCAGAAATGGGGCGAGACCTTTACCCTTGATGATCTCAAACAGCAAGGCTTTGACGCTACCTTTTTAGGTATTGGCGCCTGGTCTCCACAACCTTTGGAAATACCAGGCGCCACCTTGCCCGGGGTGATGGGCGCCACCGATTTTTTGCGTTTGTCCGCTCAAGGAAAGGTTAAGGATTTGGGTCGGCGGGCCGCAGTCTTCGGCGGCAACAACATCGCGCTTGAGGCGGCCAGATCCATGCTGCGGCTTGGGGTCGATGAAGTCACCATTATCTTCCAAAAGTCTCGGACCGGGATGAGCGCTAACCAGCGTGTGGTCAATGAGGCGGAGAGGGAAGGGGTGCAATTTTTGATGGTTGCCTCGCCCGTCAAGATCGAACAGGTGGCAGGTGGTCTTGATGTCGAGTTGATCCGCATGCGTTTGACTGAGCCTGATAAGCGCGGGATGCGGCACCCCGAGCCCATACCCGGCTCGTCCAATTTTATCCAAGTAGATACCTTCCTCTATTCCTTGGGCCAGATGGCCTTTTCCGATCAGGAGTTGGCCAAGAATAAGCTGGCTGGGGTCATCGATTTTTCCGAGACCAATTGTCTGAATGCCAATGTCAGGACTTCGCTTACCAACCTTGATGGGGTCTTCGCGGCAGGTGACGCAGTTTCAGGCACCAGGACCGTTATTCAAACCGTAGTCGCCGCCCGCCGTGCCGCCGAAAACATCCATGCCTTTGTCATGGGCATGGATAAAGAGGATACGGAAGGACGCTTTAATTTCCATCGTGGACGATCGTTTGATGATGTTGATCTGCGTAACTTTGAAGGGGTTAAGGTTAAGTTGCGGGAAAAGATGCCGACTAGACCGCCAGCGACAGCGGTACAAGACTTCAATGAGATTAAGCTTGGCTTCTCCGAAGAGATGGCGGTCAAAGAGGCGCAACGCTGTCTCTCCTGTGGCTGTTCGGCCTTTGAGCGCTGTGATTTTAAACGTCTGGCCATCGACTACAAGGTCGATCCGAACAAGACCGGGATGGGCACGGCCCCGACCTACCCGAAGTTTACCGATCACCCCACTTTAACGGTCGATCTCAACAAGTGCATCTATTGCCAGCGTTGCGAAAATAGCTGTGAATATAAGGCCCTGGAGTTATCTGCTTCAGGGTTTGACGAGAAGGGCAGGGCGCTTGGTATCAGCCTGAAATTTAACGACCGTTGCGTGGCCTGTGGCCGTTGCTCCGAGTTTTGCTCAACCGGCGCACTCGCCAAAAAAGAGGCCTTTGTGCCTGTGGTCAATGAAGCGGTGCGTGAAGTGCGGACGACCTGCCCCTATTGCGGGGCTGGTTGCCAGATGATCCTGCGGGTCAAGAACAACACCATCATGGAGGTGACGGCTGATCCCGAGCAGGCGCCGAATTATGGGGCGCTTTGCGTCAAAGGTCGCTTTGGCTTCGATTTCATTCAGCATCGCGATCGTTTGACCAAACCTCTGGTGAGGCGGAACGGCATCCTGCATGAGACCACCTGGGAAGAGGCGCTCAATGTAGTCGCCAAAAAATTCTTCGATCTGAAGGCCATGTATGGCCCAGACACGATCGCCGGTTTCAGTTGCGCTCGGGCCACGAACGAAGAAAACTTCCTTATGCAAAAATTTATGCGCACGGCGATCGGGACGAACAATATCGATCACTGTGCGCGTCTCTGACACGCTCCCACGGTGGCCAGTTTGGCCCTCTCATTCGGCAGCGGCGCGATGACCAACTCGATTTCGGACATCAAGGACTCGGATGTCATCTTCATGATCGGCTCAAACGCCGACACCGGCCACCCGACCATCGGTCTGCGCCTCCATCAGGCCCTTGATCGTGGCGCCAAGTTGATTGTGGTCGATCCCCGCGGCACTGATTTTGCGAAACGTGCGGATCACTGGGTCAGGCTCAATCCGGGAACCGATGTCGCGCTGCTCAACGGCATGATGCGAGTGATCATCAAGAATGGTTGGCAAGATTCGACGTTTATTGAAGATCGTACTGAAAATATTGAAGAGCTTGAGATTGTCACCGAAAAATACACGCCGGAATATGTGGAAGGCATTACCGGCATATCGCCGCAAGAGCTGCACGACATCGCCAAACTTTACGCCAGTCCCGGCAAGAGATGCGCTATCTACTATGGCATGGGCCTGGCCCATCACGCCACCGGTACCGACAACGTCAAATGTATCGCCAACCTTGCCATGCTCTGCGGCAAGATGGGGATGGCAGGCGGTGGGGTCAATCCCTTGCGCGGTCAAAACAATGTGCAAGGGGCCTGCGACATGGGGGCCTTGTTTAACACCCTGCCCGGATATTCCGGCCTTAACCGTGAAGAGATCTTCGACAGCTACGAAAAGGCATGGAAGGTTAAACTGCCGCGACGCCCCGGTAAGGCTGCGACCGAGGTCTGGGATGCCATCCATGCCAATGAGATTCGCAGTCTCTACATCATGGGAGAGGATCCGGTCTTGGCCGACCCCAACGCCCACCACGCCGTCGAGGCCCTGGAAAAACTTGATTTCCTGGTCGTGCAGGATATCTTCCTGACCGATACCGCCAAGATGGCCCATGTGGTGCTCCCCGCTGCTTGCTATGCTGAGAAAGACGGCACCTTCACCTGCAGCGAGCGCCGGGTGCAGCGGGTGCGCAAGGCGGTCGACCCACCCGGCGAAGCACGTCCTGATTGGCAGATCTTTACCGAGTTGTCGAAAAAGATGGGCTATCCGATGGACTATGCCTCGGCGGAGGAGATCTTTAACGAGGTCGCCTCACTCGCCCCGCAATACAAGGGGATTACCTACCAGCGGATTGAAGAGGTGGGGCTGCAGTGGCCTGTCCCATCCTTAGATCATCCCGGCACCCCGGTGCTGCATATCGGCTCATTCACCCAAGGCCGCGGGTTGTTTATCCCGGAGGACTACACCCCTGCCAAGGAGTTGCCGGATAGCGAGTATCCGATGCTGTTCACCACTGGTCGCCACTACGCCCAGTATAATTTCGGCAGCATGACCAGAAAGACGGAAGGACTTGAAAAAATTTGCGGTGAGGCCTTGGCCGAGGTCAGCCCAGCGGATGCCGCTAAACTAGGCATTCGGGAGCGGTCGCTGCTCAAGATCAGTTCGCGGCGCGGTTCGATTGAGGTTCGGGCCACCATTACCGAACGGTCGCAATTGGGCACAGTCTTTATCCCCTACCATTTCGCTGAGGTGCCGGTCAACAACCTGACTTTGAATAATCTGGACCGGCTGTCCCGGAGTCCGCAGTACAAGATATGTGCGATTAAGGTTGAGGTGATCGAGCAGTAAAGGAAGAATGTAATCTAACCATTTTTACTTAAGTCAAAAAAATGGTGTTAACTGTTATTTGGAGTTCAATATGGCACAGGCTGTAACAAACAAAAAAAACGCTAAAAGCGGCACTGCCTCAGGCGCCGTGATGGTCTTGGGCGGCGGAGTGGCTGGAGTTCAGGCGGCACTCGACCTGACCGAACTGGGGTATTTTGTCTACCTGGTTGAGAAATCCTCCGCCATTGGCGGGGCGATGGCCCAACTGGATAAGACCTTTCCCACTAATGACTGCTCGCTTTGAATACTCGCACCGAAATTAGTTGAGGCCGGTCGGTCTCCCAACATCAAGATTCTCAGCAACGCCGATTTTTTGTCTCTCGAAGGCACGCCTGGCGCCTTTACCGCCAAGGTCAACGTCAGACCCCGGTATATCGATGCCGATAAGTGCACGGCCTGCGGGCTCTGCACCCAGTATTGCCCCCGTCACCTGGTGGACGAGTACAACGAAGGGCTGGCCGTAACACGGCCGATTCACATCGATTACCCCCAGGCCGTGCCTGCCAGTTACTATATCGATCCAACCGCCTGCCTCTATCTCACCGAAAAGACCTGCCAGATCTGTGTGCCGGTCTGCCGGAGCCGGGCCATTGATTTTACGCAAATTGCAAAAGTCGAAACGCTTGAGATCGGTGCTGTGGTCCTGGCCCCGGGCTTTGGCCGGGTGCCTGATGCAACCCTTGCCAAATACAGTTACGGCAAGCACCCCGATGTGGTGACCAGTCTTGAGTTTGAGCGGCTGCTTAACCCTTCCGGACCTTTTCAGGGGCATGTCCTCTGTATGTCCGACCAGCGTCATCCCAAGAAAATCGCCTTTATCCAGTGCGTCGGCTCCAGGGATCTGGGCTGCGATAATGGCTACTGCTCGTCGGTCTGCTGCATGTACGCCATTAAGGAGGCCATGGTCGCCAAAGAGCATGACCCCTCTTTGGATATCACCATTTATTACATGGACATGCGGACCCAGGGCAAGGATTTCGATGCAGCCCAAAAGCGGGCCGAGGAGCAGTTCGGCATCAAGTTTGTCCGCGCCAAGGTGGCCGATGTCATGCCGTGGGGCGAAAAAGGGCTCAAACTGACCTATTCCACCTTAGATTCGAAGCACGTCTTCGAACAGTTCGACATGGTGGTGTTGTCGGTAGGGCTCGATGCGCCAAAAGACGCCAAGTCGATTGCCAAGTCCCTCGATATTGCCCTTAACCCTTTTGATTTTTGCGACACCACCCCCTTTGCGCCGTTGAATACCAGCCGTCCCGGCATCTTCGTAGCCGGGGCCTTCCAGGGCCCCAAGGACATCCCGGAGAGCGTCACCCAGTCCAGCGCCGCAGCCGGCATCGCCTCGGCCATGCTCCAGCAGCAGCGGGGCTTAGGCTCGGTGATCAAAACCTACCCGGCTGAGCGCGATATTGCCGAGGAGGAGATTCGCATCGGTGTCTTCACCTGCCATTGCGGCATCAATATCGGCGGCGTGGTCGATGTCCCCATGGTTGACCAGTACGCCGGCGGCATGGAGAATGTGGCCTATCACTCCGAGTCTCTCTATAGTTGCTCCCAGGACGCCCAAGAGACGATTAAGCAGAAGATCAAGGAACATAAGCTGAATCGGGTGGTCATCGCCGCCTGTTCGCCGCGGACCCACGAGCCGCTCTTTCAGGAGACCTTGAAGGACGCGGGGCTCAACCGCTCCCTTTTTGAGATGGTCAATATCCGCGACCAATGTTCTTGGGTCCATGCCCAGGAACCGGAACAGGCCACCAAGAAGTCGATGGACCTCATCCGCATGGGCGTGGCCAAGGCCCGTGGCATCAAGCCCCTGGCTGAACAGACCGTGCCGGTTACCGCAAAAGCGGTGGTAATCGGTGGTGGTGTGGCCGGCATGACTGCCGCCTTGACCTTGGCCGATCAGGGATTCCAGACGACGATCATTGAAAAGGAGGCCGCACTCGGCGGCAATCTCCTGGCCATCAAGAAGACCATCTTCGGGGTGGAAACCGAAAAGACCCTGAAGGGCATCATCGATCAGGTGCAAAGGCATAAGCTGATTGATGTCTGCACCCAGGCAGAACTTGTCGATGTCGCAGGTTTTGTCGGCAATTTCAGCTCGGTGGTCAAACTGACAGAAGGTGGTGCGACTAAAGAAGTCACCATCGATCATGGCGTCATTATCCTCGCCACCGGCGGCAAGGAGTATCGGCCGCAAACCGTACTCGGCAAGCCCCTTGTCAAGTCCGCCCAGATCGTGACCCAGATGGAGTTGGAGACCAGGCTCACCTCAAAAAACAAGAAAGACATCCCGAGTTCCGTGGTCATGGTGCAATGCGCCGGCTCACGGGGTGACGATTTGAATTATTGCAGCAAGGTGTGCTGCAACCACGCCGTGAAAAACGCACTCACCTTGAAGGAGCGCAACCCCCAAGCCCAGGTCGTTGTCCTCTATCGGGATATGCGGACCTATGGTCTGGCCGAGGAGAAATACCGTGAAGCCCGTGAAAAGGGCGTGATCTTTATCCCCTATGACGTACGTCAGATGCCTGAGATAAGCCAAAAGGGCAAGGCGGTTGAGATCCGTTTCTTTGATCCGATTCTGCAGGAAGAGGTCACCATTGCCCCGGAACTTCTCGCCTTAAGTGTTGGTATCGTACCGCAAAGCACGGAGATTTTGAGCAAGTTGTTGAAGGTGCCGGTTACGGCCGATAAATTCTTCCTGGAGGCCCATGTCAAGTTGCGTCCGGTGGAGATGCCGGTGGATGGTGTCTATGTCTGCGGTCTGGCCCACTCGCCCAAACCCCTGGACGAGACTGTGGTTCAGGCCCAGGCCGCTGCCGCCAAGGCCGCCATGCCCATGGTCAATGGCAAGGTCAAGGTTGCCCCCATTGTCTCGCATGTCGACAAGGAACAGTGCATCGGCTGCGGACTGTGCGTCAGTCTCTGTCCGTTTAAGGCGATTCAGATGCTCACCAACGAGGACAAGAAAAAGAGGGCGGAAACCATTGTCGCATCGTGTAAGGCCTGCGGCATTTGCGCTGCCCATTGCCCGACCTTCGCCATTTCCATGGGCGGTTTCACTAACGAGCAGATTGTCGCGCAAATCGAGGCCTTTGGTCAATCAGTGTAACATTCAGGTTGATAGGCTGTAGGCGTTTAGTCTATTAGAAACGGATAAAACACCCTATGCGGCACACTTTGTGCCCCTCGTTTTTGATCGTTTTTGCCAACAGACTACAGTCTAAACAACCTGATTATTTTCAATCAATTGAGGTAACTGTATGAGTGTTCCTGAGTTTAACCCGCGAATCCTCGGGTTTTTGTGCAACTGGTGCTGCTATGCCGCAGCCGACGGGGCAGGCGTCTCCCGCTACCAGTATCCGCCTAACCTGCGCACCATCCGGGTGATGTGCACCGGCAGGCTGGACCCTGTCTTCATCATGAAAGGTTTGATTGAAGGTGCCGACGGCATCTTCACCGGTGGCTGACAACTCGGCGAATGCCATTACCAGGTTGGTAATTACGACGCTATGGGAGTTAACGGACTTGTGCACAAGGTGCTGACTGAGGTTGGTATCCGTCCGGAACGATTTAATCTGCAATGGGCCTCCGCCGCCGAAGCGCCGCGCTTTGTGAAATTGATCACCGATTACACAGAGCAGATCAAGGCCCTTGGCCCCTTGGGTCAGGCCGAAGGATTAACGCCAGAGGAGGCCAAGGCCAGGATTCAGAAGGCACTCGATTTGGTCAGCGACCGCAAATTGCGGGTTGGTTTTGGCAATGTCACCAAAACCATGCGCCAGGAAGGGTCTAAGGTCACAGATAGCCTGATCGCACAAACCATTGACGAGAAACTGTCGAAGACCATTAGCAGCGCCCTTGGCGGCTGAACTCTTTTTGAGTTTTCCTCACAAAATTTTGGCTGGTGCTGCTTATTGCGGGTCTGATTAACTTCCAGCTCTATAAACATCTCCCCTTAAAGGCTACCTTCGTATCGAGGGTAGCCTTTTTTTTCGTGGCTATTAACAATTCTCAAGCTTCTGACGCTTGCTGAAAAAAAACTTTGATGTATGGAGGGAAAATCGTAATATATAAACAGCGAAGGGAGGGCTTACCCTTTTTCGCCTATGGGTCCGGCAAGGATTCATACACATGACAATTCCCAAGGCGCGTTATGACGACAGGCGTGAATAGCGAAACGGTGGTGGATCAGAGTGCGGCCGCCTGGATACTGCTGGTGGCCTCCAGTGTGGGAACGGCTTTGCCCCTGTTGGGTACTCTAGGACTGAGCCGGTGCTGCCCGGAATGGAGTTGGGCCTCGTTCCCCTTGCACTCCACCCTGGAAGTGGGTGGCGCCGTGCTTGGACTCGTACTCGCGGTATTCATCCTGTTCTCGCAGCAGACGGTGTTGACCTCTCGTCGCCTGTGGATTGCCTGTGCCTTGATCGCCATGGCCGTGCTGGACGTTTTCCACGGCAGCGTCCAAGTGGGGGATTCGTTCGTCTGGCTCCACAGTCTGGCCGTGTTTGGGGGCGGGATTTTCTTCTTTTTGGTGTGGTTTCCAGAGGTTTCGGTATCCCGCTCGACCGCACTGGTTGCCGCCGGCGCAGTCCTGATCCTCGCAACCGTCATTGGCCTGTTTTCGTTCACCTATCCTCAAAGCCTTCCGGTCATGGTGGCAGGTGGCGGGTTTACGCCCGTGGCCAATGCCATCACCCTGACCGGCGGCGGGTTGACTCTGGTCGCCGCGCTCAACTTTGCAATCAGGTACCACAAGAGCAGAAGGTATGAGGATCTGCTCTTCTTCCTTCTGTGTCTCCTGTTTGGCTGGGCCGGGGGACTTTTCCTCCTGTCTGGACCCTGGACTGCGGATTGGTGGTTCTGGCACCTGCTGCGCCTCGGCGGATACCTCTTCGCCTTCTGGCTGGCGTTGCTGTTGTTCCGGAAATTCCAAGACGAGTTGGTTCAGGCGCACGACGAGCTTGGCAGTCTGTTTCATGTGGCGGTTGACGGCAAGCGGTTGGTGGATCGAAATTTCAACCAACTGCGATTCAACGACACGTTTCTCGCCCTGACGGGAGTGAGCAAGGAAGCTGCGGAGAAAATGAAATGCCACGAGGCCTTCCATGGGCCGTTGTGCGACACCGACGAATGTCCGATCCGACAGTTTGCGACCGGGGCTACAAATACCATCGAACGAGAGGTGACCAAGACCAGGCGAGACGGCAAGCAGGTGATTTGTATTTTGAAAGCCGTGCGGATAAACGCCCCGGACGGCTCTTTCCGGGGGATTTTCGAAAGTTTTTTCGATATTACCGACCGCAAGCGGGCCGAGACGCAACTTGCAAAACAGGCCGCCTTAAAGACCGGACAGGCCGAACTTTCCGACCTGATGGGGGGCGATTTGCCGCTGGAGATCCTGACCCGGAACATCGTCACCTTCCTCTGTCAGCAGCTGAAGGCCCAGACCGGTCTCATCTACCTGGCAGGCGAGGATGGCACCTTGAGGCTTACGGCAGGCTACGCTCACCAGCACAAGAAGCACCAGGCCAGCGAGTACAGGCCAGGCGAGGGGCTTGTGGGCCAAGCGGCGCTTGAAAGGAAGGAGATTATTCTCGCCGATGTGCCGGAGACCTACTTCACCATCGAGTCCGGCCTCGGCGAGACACTCCCCCGTCACATCTGCGTTACGCCCATCGTCCACAGCGGCACGGTCAAGGCGGTCATCGAGCTGGGGACGCTGCACGAATTCGACGCCTCCCTGTCGCAGTTCCTGAGTGCAGTCTCCGAGAGCATCGCGGTCGCCATCGAGAGTTCGCAGAGCAGGACGAAGCTGGCGGCGGCGTTTACGGAGTCCCAGCGGCTGACCGAGGAACTCCAGGCCCAACAAGAGGAACTGAGGACAACGAACGAGGAGCTGGAAGAGCAGACCAGGTGGCTGCAAAAATCGGAGGAGAAACTCAAGTCCCAGCAGGAGGAGCTTGAGGTAACGAATGAAGAACTTGCCGAGAAGAACGATCTGCTGGAGCGGCAGAAGCAGGAGGTCGAGCGGGCGCGGCAGGAGATCGAGGAGAAGGCCGGGGAGCTGGCGTTGGCCAGCAAGTACAAGTCTGAATTTTTGGCGAACATGTCCCACGAGCTGCGTACCCCGCTCAACAGTCTGCTCCTCCTTGCCCAGGGACTTACCCGCAACAAGGAAGGTAATTTGACCGAGGAGCAGGTCGATTCAGCCCGGATTATCCACGGCAGCGGCAGCGACTTGCTGACCCTGATCAACGAAATTCTGGATCTGTCCAAGATCGAGGCCGGACGCATAAGCCTGCAGATCGGCAGGGTCCGGATCAGCGATCTTGCCGAAGGGGTGCGCGACTCTTTCCAACACCTGGCTGCGGAAAAGGGGATCGGCCTGGATATCATCGTCAGCGACGACGCCCCGGTCGAGATATTGAGCGATCGTAAGCGCGTGGAGCAGATCCTCCGTAATCTTATTTCGAATGCCCTCAAGTTCACGGAAACGGGAGGCGTTACCGTCACCTTTGGCCGCCCCGCCGCCGGCCTGGCCGGAAGCGCTTTCGCCGGGGCCGGGGGTCTGGCCGTTACCGTCAGGGACACCGGCATCGGTATTGCCCAGGAACTGCACAAGGTCATCTTCGAGGCCTTCCAGCAGGCGGATGGCGGCACTTCGAGAAAGTACGGCGGCACCGGACTGGGGCTGTCCATCTCCAGGGAACTGGCGCACTTGTTCGGCGGAGAGATAGTGCTGGAGAGCGAGCCAGGCAAGGGGTCGACGTTTACGTTGTCTCTGCCGGAGGAAAATAGAAGGCATGACCCGGTAGGCGCTGTCGTGACGGAACCCCAGATCCAAAAATCGACAATCGAAAATCGGCGCCCACAAATCCCTGACGATCGCGACAGCATCGAGCCCTCCGACCGGGTCATGCTGGTCATCGAAGACGATGTGGACTTCGCCCGGATGCTGTACGGAAAATGCCGCGAAAAGGGGTTTAAGTGCTTGGTCGCGCCGACAGGTGAGGCGGGTCTGGAGCTGGCAACGAAGCGCCTCCCCTGCGCCGTGATTCTCGACCTCCGCCTACCCGGCATGGACGGTTGGAGAGTGCTCAATTCGCTTAAGGAGAACACTCGCACCCGGCACATCCCGGTGCACATCGTTTCCATTGAGGAGGCCTCGACCGAGTCGCTTCGTAAGGGTGCAGTCGGCCATTGCACAAAGCCGGTCACGCAGGAAGAGCTCGAAGAGGCCTTCCGCCGACTGGAACAGGTGTCGGAAGGCAAGCCAAAGCGCCTGCTGGTGGTTGACGACGACCCCGTGCTCCGCCGTGAGACCGTGAACCTGATCGGTAACGGAGACGTCAAGACGGACGAGGCTGGGAACGGTGAAGAGGCCATGGCAGCACTTCGCAAGGGGGGATACGACTGCGTGGTTCTGGATCTGGGCCTACCGGACATGGACGGTGGCGAATTTTTGGCGCGGCTTGCTGACGAAGGGATAGCGCTCCCGCCCGTGATCGTCTACACCTCCCGTGATCTCACCTTGGAAGAGGAATCGGCCCTGCGCGAGCGTGCCGACTCTATCATTATCAAGGATGTCCGTTCCCAGGAGCGGCTGCTGGACGAGGTGTCGCTCTTCCTGCACCGGGTGGTGAGCCAGATGCCCGCGCAGAAGCGCCAGATCATCCAGGGTCTCCATGACCCGGATGCAATGTTACGGGATAAGAAGGTGCTGCTGGTGGACGATGACATGCGGACGATGTTCGCCGTTGCCCGCCTGCTTGCCGAGTGGGGGATGAAGCCGGTAAAAGCGGTTAATGGCGAGAAGGCCCTGCAGCTTTTGGATGAGCAGCCGGACATGGATCTGGTGTTGATGGATATCATGATGCCGGTGATGGACGGCTACGAAACCATGCAGCGGATTCGCGCTCAGGACAGGTTCCGCAACCTGCCGATCATCGCGCTCACGGCCAAGGCGATGCCGGAGGACCGCGAGAAGTGTCTGGCCGCTGGTGCCAACGATTACCTGCCCAAACCGTTGGAGCAGGGGCGGTTGTTCTCCATGATGCGGGTCTGGCTCTGCCGGTAGCCAGCGGATAGCTAACGGGCAAGGGCATGAAATCAAGCGAAATTGAGCGTGTCGAGATCGATCTCCTGCTGGAGGCGATTTACCGGCGTTACGGCTACGACTTCCGCTCCTATGCCCAGGCCTCCATCGAGCGCCGGATCAGGCAGTTCCTGCCGGCTACCGGCTGCGAGTCGGTGTCCGCGATGATTCCGAAGGTCATCCATGACGCGGAGTTCGTCTCTCGCCTGATCCGCTATTTCTCCATCCCCGTGACCGAGATGTTTCGCGATCCTCCGGTTTACCTGGCCTTGCGGGAAAAGGTGATCCCCCTCCTGCGGACATGGCCGCATGTCAAGATCTGGCATGTCGGATGCGCCAGCGGCGAGGAGGTATACTCGCTGGCCATCCTGCTCAAGGAGGAGGGCCTTTACGAGCGGGCGACCATCTATGCCACTGACTTCAACGACGAGGCCCTAGGCCGTGCCCGTGAGGGGATCTACGCGATGGGAAAGCTCAAGGAAGCCACCAGGAGCTACCAGCAGGCGGGCGGGAAGGGGTCGTTTTCGGAGTATTACCACGCCCGCTACCAAGCGGCGGTCATGGACGGCTCACTCAGGGAGCGGGTGGTCTTTTCCAGCCACAACCTGGCGTCGGACAGCGTGTTCGGCGAAATGCACCTTATCTTCTGCCGGAACGTGCTCATCTACTTCAACCGTGACCTGCAAAATCGGGCGCTGGGTCTCTTCAGCGAAAGCCTGGTGCATGGTGGCTTCCTCTGTCTCGGGAACAAGGAAGACCTCCGGTTTAGCGAGGTCAGCGACCGCTATGAGGTCGTGGATCACAAGGCGCGCATCTTCAAGAAAATCGGCCCGCCATGATGCCGCGAGAAGCGCGCCAGTGGATTATGGTCTTATTGCCGCCAAGTCGTGGCCATGGCGTTTGTCGAACTCGGACGTCGGAACGTGTAGGAGTTGCCGATTTTGGGGGTTGCGATTGTCGACTATAGAAATCGCAACTTTGAGATCGTAAATCGGAGGTCGAATATGAACCAGAGACAGAAGATTCTGATTGTTGATGACAAG
>Ga0334722_10005509_pt1 | contig 12753 bp, 12 predicted proteins | sample C3_bottom_MG_FD_207210 | JGI IMG/M metagenome (GOLD analysis project Ga0334722, IMG submission 207210) | Sediment microbial communities from Yellowstone Lake, YNP, Wyoming, USA - C3_bottom | ecosystem: Environmental > Aquatic > Freshwater > Lake > Sediment | place: USA: Wyoming | collected...
GATGCCAAGGTTTTGTGGAGCGACCCCGCTCTTGATCTTGCGGTTATAAAAGTAAATGCAAATAATCTTCCAACGGCAACCCTCGGAGATTCGGATGGTGTACTGGTAGGTGAGACGGCGATAGCTATCGGTAATCCCTTAGGTCTTAGGTTCCAGAGAACGGTAACTGCCGGCATAATAAGCGCCCTCAATAGAAGCCTTGCTACACAGGATGGAGGTATACTTGAAGACCTGATCCAAACCGATGCTTCCATAAATCCGGGAAATAGCGGCGGGCCTCTTCTCAACGAAAAGGGTGAGGTCATAGGAATAAACACCGCAAAGGTTACAACGGCAGAGGGTCTTGGCTTTGCTATTCCGATAAATATTGTAAAGCCCGTCATAAAACAGATAATAGAAACCGGAAAATTCGTGCCGACTTATATGGGAATAGTTCCCTTTGATAAGGAAATAGCCGGATATATAGAAGAAAACCTTCCGGAAATACAAAAGGGGATTTACGTATATGACCTGGATACCAACGGGCCTGCTTATCAGGCGGGTATAAGAAAGGGAGACATAATTACCCATATAGATGGGGTTGAAGTAAATACCAATACCAAATTAAAGACCATTCTTTATGGGCATAAGCCCGGAGATGTGATAAAGGTAAGGTTTGTAACCCAGGGCAACTTAGCCAAAGAAGCCAATGTAAGGCTTATAGAAAAACCTTCTGAATAAAGGGTAGGTAGTCTTAATGAATATTACGATACTTGCGGTCGGAAAGATTAAGGAAGATTATCTTAAAAAAGGCATAGCGGAATATGAAAAACGTCTGAAAGCCTATGCAAAGGTCAACATAACCGAAGTACAGGATGAAAAGATGCCCGAGACCCTCTCCGCAGCTGAATTGAATAAACTAAAGGAAAGAGAGGGTCTCTCTCTTTTAGAAAAGATAAAAAAAGAAGATTTTGTAATAGCATTGGATCAAAGGGGCAAAGAATTTACTTCCGAAGAATTTGCCGGGTATCTGAAGGACCTCATGATATCCGGGAAAAGCAGCATAACCTTTATAATAGGAGGCTCCGCCGGACTTTCGGACCAGGTCTTAAAAAGAGCCGACTTAATCCTATCCTTCGGCAGATTCACATATCCCCATCAGCTTATGCGTCTAATCTTAATTGAACAAATTTACCGAGCCTTCAAAATAATAAGGGGCGAAACCTACCACAAATAACCGCAATCGGGGACGGTTCTTATTTGCATATTTATGACATGTCTTAGTTGCAGATAAATGTTTAGGGGGATTATCATGGTTAAACCAAAAGAATGGAATTGGAGCGTCGTAACGGATAATATTTGGAATGAACCATCCGAGGATGTTTACTACTATTTAAATAGATGGCAAAAAAAGGGTTATAAATGCTTTTTAGATTTAGGCTGCGGACTCGGAAGGCATTCCATTTTATTTGCAGAGAACGGATTTGATACATATAGCCTTGACTTATCGGAATTTGCAATCAATACTTTAAACAAAAAAGCGAAGGAATTGGGACTCAGTATTAAAACGACTGTCGGGGATATAAATAATTTACCTTATAAAGACGATACCTTTGATTGTCTATTAGCCTATCACGTGATATCTCATACAGATTCAAAAGGCATAAAAATTATCATAAGCGAAATGAACAGGGTATTGAAGAGGAATGGTGAATTTTTTGTTACTTTATGCTCAAAAAGTAGCCCATCTTTTTATAAAAATGATAATCTCAAAATAGATGAAAATACCATTATCAAGACCGAAGAACCGGAGGTTAACGTTCCACATTTTTATGTGGATTTAAACGATATTAGAATCATTTTTGATGGATTTGAATTGATTAGAATACGACATATAGAGGACTTTTTTAATAATACGAGTAGCTGGCATTATTTTATTCACGGAAGAAAAAAGTAGTAATTGATGTTTACTTTACAAATAAGTGGGACAATGGATGCTTCCTTGTCCCACTTATTTTTTATTTTATAAATTGTAAATCATACATTTTTAAAATATAATAAATTATGAAATGTAATTTTTTGGTTAGGGAGGAGGCTTTATGTCAAAAAAGAAAGCGTTTATATTTATGGTGATTTTCGTCCTTATGGTTGTTCTGGCAGCTATTTTTTATACTTCGTCGGTAAAAAGGACCAATGAAAATCAAGGGATATCAGAACTTGAACCCGTAAAAATTACAAAGGGTAAATTAAACATAATGGTAGATCCCCGCATAGAATTGCTTTCATCGGTACAGATAAATTCGGCATATCCTCTCTTAACGAAACTGGATTTTAGTTATAGAAGAAATATGGAAAAATATTTCGATGATTTCAAAAATCACGAAGCCGTCAGGATGTTCAGCAGATTAAGCCGGAATGGATTTAGTTATGATGCACCCCCTACGCTTATGCTTCATCTCACGAATCCGCCGGAGCTTAAAAAGGTTATTCCTTACATGGATAACATAAGATATAGGGGAGCGGATGACAATGAAATGGACGATTTTGTTTCGAAACTTCAAAAATATTCGGTAGATACCAATTTTCAAAAGTTTTATAATAATAATATGGATTTTTATAATAAATTAGTAAAAAAAGTATCGGATGACATTAAGGATTTTGACTTTGTAAATGATTTGGAAGAATATTATGGAATAAAAAAGAATAGCTATAACATAATTCTTGCGCCCTTATTTCATCCCGGCGGCTATGGACCACAAATTAGAAGAGATGACGGAACCTATGATGTATATGGGATTATCGGGCCTATAAATGTAGAAGATGGCTTGCCTCTTTTTCCAAAAGATGCAATTAGAGGCCTTGTTTGGCATGAATTCGGTCATTCCTTTGTGAATCCTATTTCATCCAAGTATGCGAACGAACTTGATAAGTACAGCAAATTATACGAGCTTATTTCCGGATATATGCAATCTCAGGCGTATACGAATTGGATGATATGTGTAAATGAACATATTGTCAGAGCGGTAACAACAAGGCTTACCTACATAAAACTTGGGAAAGAGGTCGGTGACAGAGTCCTACAATACGAAAAGAATAACGGATTTTTCTATATAGAACCCCTTTTAGAAAGACTTAAAATTTATGAAGAAAATCGCGATAAATATGCTACCTTTGAAGACTTTTATCCCGAGCTCATTGAAGTTTTTAAAGAACTTTCCCAGAAAAATCTCGGAGAGGATTTCTATTCGCTTAAATTTGAAGGTCCGATAAATAGCATATGGAGTATGTATTTCGCAACAAAGAAAAAGGTTTTAATAGTACCTACTAACGAAAAATATGATTTGATCGAAAGCAAGATTTTGAGTTACGTAAAAGAGATAAGGGATAAAGCTTTGAAGGATGCACTAATATTAACCGATGAGGAAGCTTTAAATAGGGACCTGTCCGATTATAATATTATAGCCTTTGGCACAATGGATGGGAATCTATGGCTTTCAAAATATAAATCCGAATTTCCTTTTAGGATAGAACCCGATAGGATAATTGCTGATACCGAATATAAGGGGAAGAATCTAAGGTTTATCTCGGCCCTACCCAATCCTCAGAATCCCCATAGAGCCCTTATAATATATACTGCATTAAAGGCAGAGGATGTTTTAAATGTCCATGAAATTTCCTACGATATAACCGGTCGTGTGATAACAGGTGGGAATACCGATTATGTGATAGCAGATGGGAAGAAGGAATTAAAATCCGGAAATTATGTTAAGGAGAATGGAAAATGGACTTTCAGATAATTAGGAAAAAGGTTTTTTCCATAAGAATATATCGGGAGAGCTCTTAGAGATAGGAGATGAAATTATGACGGAAAATAATAACGGCGGGTGCCAAAAGCGTCCTATACTTTATATACCCTATTCCGAATTTGAATACATTACCGAAATTTTTGCATTAATAGGGGTTTTAATACTTGTCTTCATAACAGCTAAATACTGGCATATACTCCCCGATACCATTCCGACCCATTTTAATGCTTTTGGAGAGCCGGATGCATGGGGCAGTAAAAAGTCGATATTTTTGTTGCCAGTTGTGACTTCTGTAATTTATATATTATTGACAATCCTCAGCAGATTCCCGCATACGTTTAATTATATTTGTCGGATTACCGAACAGAACGCCAGGTTTCAGTATCAGAATGCCCGTGCCATGCTTATCTGTATGAAGGCGGAGATGGTTTATACCTTTATCTTTATTCAATGGCAGACAATTACGGTGGCTCTGGGAAAAGCAAACGGATTGGGTGTTGTTTTTATTCCGATATTGATTTTTATAATTTTTGGGACGGCAATATATTTTATTTACCGATCTGTCAAGTTTAGATAAATAAAGAAGCTTGCCCGAAATTACAGGCAAGCTTCTTTATTAAAAATCTATTTAACCTCTACGATCCAGCCTTCCGGAGCCTCTATGTCTCCAAATTGTATTCCGACAAGGGTATCGTAAAGCTTTCTGGTAACTGGTCCCACTTCGGTTTCGCTGTAGAATACGTGAAGCTTTCCTTTGTATTCAATTCCTGCGATAGGCGTTATTACTGCAGCGGTTCCGCAGGCGCCTGCTTCTACGAACTCATCCAATTGGTCTATATAAACGTCCCTTTCCTCGACTTCCATTCCGAGATATTCCTTGGCTATATGCATCAATGAGTACTTTGTTATGCTTGGCAGAATTGACGAAGATTTCGGTGTCACGAATTTATTATCCCTTGTAATTCCGAAGAAGTTGGCAGCTCCGACCTCTTCTATTTTGGTATGTGTTGCCGGGTCAAGGTATATACAGTCCGCAAATCCTTTTTTAACCGCTAATTCATGCGGTAGAAGGCTTCCCGCATAATTTCCTCCAACCTTAACTCCTCCCGTTCCGTTGGGTGCTGCCCTGTCGTAGTCCGAGACCGTGAATTTAACCGGCTTGAGGCCGCCTTTAAAATAAGGTCCGACGGGGGAGCAGAATACGCAGAACAGATATTCCGGTGCCGGCTTTACCCCAAGGTTATCTCCAATACCTATCATAAAAGGTCTGATGTAGAGGGTTGCACCGGTTCCGTAAGGTGGTACATAGGCTTCGTTAGCCTTTACGACCTGGATGCAGGCATCTATGAATTTTTCTACGGGTATTTCTGGCATCATGATACGTCTGCAGCTGCTTTGCATTCTTTTTGCATTTTGATCCGGCCTAAAAAGCTGTATCTTTCCGTCCTTTCTGCGATAAGCCTTTAATCCTTCAAAACATTGTTGACCGTAGTGAAGGGCGGTTGAAGCTTCGCTTATTGTGAGCCTGTTATCTTCTACCAGCTTTCCATCATCCCACTTACCGTCCTTCCAATAAGAAATATAACGGTAGTCGGTTTTGATATAATTAAATCCGAGTTTACCCCAATCGATATCTACGGTTTTCACAGGCAATCCCTCCCTAAAAAATTTTATTTATTAAAATTTTTGAAATTTTATTTTCTATTTATAATATATAATAAAAATTTGAATAAGACAATGAAAATTTCAGATGTAATAAATTTACAGTTCCATGATGTTTCTTATTTCTTTGGTTGCACCACTTATTTCCTTAATAATTTCTGGGATGACGGTTCTCAAGGTTTTTTCGTCTGACCTTGCAATACTAATCCTTAAAAACCTGCTGTCCTGAAATTCTTTCAAGTAAAACTGGTTAGGATTCGAGATCATTATGTTTTTTCTTCTTAGGGATTCAGCAATATTTTGGGCTTTAGCACCGTTTAGTATTTCAATTCCGGCAAAAAGACCACAATGGGGAATATGCCACTTTACTGCATCGGAATTTATATCGTCTACGAGCTTTTTTAAAAACTTCATCCTGTCCGAATACAGTTTTTTTATTTTTTTGATGTGTGAGTTAAACATGCCGCTTTTTATATATATTTCGAGGGCGCCCTGCGAAAGCACTGAAGTGTTGAGGTCTGCCCATTTCTTATATTCTTTAAAAGTGTTTATGAGAAGTTTTGGTAGAACGGCCACAGCCAGTCTGAGCCCGGGTAATAGTGTCTTGGAATAGCTTTCTATATAAATAACCCTTGAAGAGGTATCATAGGCGAAGATAGGGTCTGCTTTAGGGTCTGTTTCCATATCACACAGGTAATCATCTTCGACTATATATACATCATATTTTTCCGCAAGAGCAAGTATATGCTTTTTTTCTTCCTTTGTATAGCTCAGACCCAGAGGATTGCTGAATCTGGATATCGTATAGAAGAATTTCACGTTTCCATTTTTAAAGATTCTTTCGAGGTGGTCAAAATTAATGCTTTTAAAATCCCGCGCCACTCCTATAACTTTTATCTTATTTATTTCCGCTGCCATTAATATTCCCTGGTAGGTAGGCTGTTCGACAACTATGTTATCCTTGCCGTTTGGAAAGGGCATTTTTGTCAGGATATCCAGGGCCTGCTGTGAGCCGGATGTTACGAATATCATTTCGGGGTTTGCAAAAACCTGATGGTCCTGAAGGTGTTTTTCCAGGATGTCTATGAGAGGTTTTAAACCCTGAGGTTCTGTATAGGAGAAGAGGATTTCCTTGTATACGTCTATTGCCTGATTCAGACAGTGCTGAAATTCTTCATAAGGAAGAAGGGTTATATCGGGTGATGCCGAAGAAAGGTCCGCTATTTTGAGGCCGTTTTTGTTTTCTGTATATTGCCTTCTTTCCGCAAGATAGTATCCGCTTTGAGGAATGGAGTATGCGATGTGATTTTTTTCTAATTCGCTATATGCCCTTACAGCTGTTGATTTGCTGCAATTAAATATCTTGCATATATCACGAATGGAGGGCAGTTTTTTTCCGGGAAGTATTTTCCCGGATTCAATTTCTTTTTCTATGAATTCTATTATTTGATGATATTTACTCATATGAAAACCTCCTATCTGTATCGATACAACGGCGTTTTTTTGTAATTGTCCTGTTGAAAGAAAAGTATTATATTATAACTGTACCATAATTTTTTGAGATTTTAAATATGATTGACTGTTTTACGGATTAGGAGGGAAACAATTATGATTATTAAAAATTACAAATGGGATAACTTTTTTATTTCTACAGATCCTGAATTAAGCGATATTGACGCAATTTGCTCCATGCTGGCCAAATCTTACTGGGCATCCACAAGGAGCAGGGATGTAATAAAAAATTCATTAAAGAATTCGTTGTGTTTTAATCTCTTTGATGGGCAAAGACAAATAGGTATTGCGAGGGTTATAACCGACCACGCGACCTTTGCATATCTCTGCGATGTGTTTATTGAAGAGGAGTATAGGGGAAGGGGACTCGGAAAGTGGCTTTTGGAATGCATTTTAGATTATCCGACTCTTAAAGAAATCAAAAAATTCATGCTTGCTACGCGGGATGCTCATAATTTTTACAGAAAATTCGGTTTTGAAGAATTGCAAAACCCGGAAAAATATATGGAAATTTCGAGATGAGGTTATAAATTGTAGAAAAAAATGCTAAAATATTTATTGAAGAAATTTATAATATAAAAAGGTGGATTTGAAGCAATTCCGGAATTAAAAAAGAGGGGATTTAGGTTTGTTAAACTGGAGTCAATTAAAATGAAAGGGAGGAGTAAGTGATGTACAGGGATGTTAATATTTATGAGGTTTCTGAAGAGATTTTTAAACAGCTTGAGAAGGGAGCTTTTCTCACCGTAAAACATGGCGACAGGGTAAATACCATGACAATTGCCTGGGGCTCCATAGGTCATATGTGGTACAAACCGGTCTTTATGGTAATGGTTAGGTATTCGAGGTATACCCATGAGCTGATAAACAGGGCGGATTCCTTTACGGTGAGCCTTCCTCTTCATGGACAGCTTAAGGATGCCCTGGCATTTTGCGGTACCAAGTCCGGGCGGGATGTAGATAAGATTAAAGAATGCGGGCTTACACTTAAGGATGGGCAGATGGTGGATACTCCGATAATAGATGATTGCGATTTACATATAGAATGCAAAATTATTTATAAAGAACCGCTGAAATTGGAAGGCATGGCGGATGAAATAAGGAGCAAATATTATTCTCAGGGTAACCACCACGTTCTCTATTACGGCGAAATCCTGAAAGCCTATATAAGGGAAAAATGAAGGGAATAAGGGGCTGTGAAACTACAGCCCCTTATATTTTTATCCTCCTAAAAATATTAAGTTTATGAACTGACCGGGATAAATCCTATTGGGGTCTCTTATTTGGGGATTCTGTCTTATTATTCTGTGCAGATCAAGGCCAAATCTTCGTGCAATGGAGGAAAGGGTATCCCCGGGTTGGACGACATATTCGCTATAGCTTTCGGGAGGTAATATCGGTGAAGGAAGAGGTACCCATAGTACCGTTCCTGGAATTAGGGTTTCCGGAAGCCAGCGGTTTTCATTTCTTAAGGCTTGGGCGGTTATTCCGTATTTTTCAGCTATCCCTTCCCAGGTATCGTCTCGCTGAACCATGTATTTTGCGGGCATAAGATCACCTTCTTTTAATTTTTTTATACATTATATGGTTTTTTTGAATAAATGGTGTAATAAAAACATTTTAATATTTCCTTATTTGGGTTACCCTGCTCCGGATATTAAATAAATTTTTTGTTTATTTGTTTTCGTTTAACAGTGAATAAAAGTACAACATTTTTAGAATTGCAAGAGGGTTTTGTATATTTATACTTTAAAAATCATATTTAATTGACATCAGCGAAATAAATTGATAGAATTTTAAATAAGTACAATAAAAATCTTTAGAGGTTCATAAAAATATTTAGTAACCGATCAAAATGATTGTATATTTATTCATAAATAGAGAATAAATAAATTAATAATATTTATTCATAAATATGCATAAATATTATTGACAGCGATAATAAAAATTGATAAAATTAAAGAAAATATGTGAAAAATATTTAGATAAATAAATGCATAAATATTCAAAGAGGGGGTGTTGGTAAAAAAATGTTGAACTCAAGTTATCTTGTTTAATTCTACTTAAAAAATGAGGAGGAGAGGTATGAGTAAGAAATTATTGGTTTTGGCTGTCTGTGTTGTTCTAATTCTGACGACGGTTCTTGCTGGATGTACTTCCAAGCAGTCGAATACCATTAAGGTGGGTTGGATAGGTTCCCTAACGGGTGATCAGGCAGTATGGGGACAGAGCGAGCTTAATACCATAAAGATGCTGTTTGATGAGATAAACAATAACGGCGGAGTTCTCGGTAAGAAGCTTGAAGTTATAGGATATGATACCAAAGGCGATGCTACCGAGGCTGTTAACGCCGTAAAAAGGCTTGTAAGCCAAGATAAGGTTGTCGCAATCATAGGTCCTAATAGCAGCGGTTCTGCAATTGCTATTTCTTCAATATTAGAGCAGTACAAGGTGCCCGATATTGCAACGGTCGCTACAAATCCGAAGGTTACGGTTGTAGACGGAAAGGTTAAGCCATATAACTTCAGAGTTTGCTTTATTGACCCATATCAAGGAGCGGTTGCTGCAGGTTATGCTTATGAGGTTTTGAAGTTCAAAAAGGCAGCTATATTGTATGATGTAACCGATGAATATTCCCAAGGTTTGACCGAGTTCTTTGAAAAGAGTTTTAAAGCTATGGGTGGAGAAATAGTAGCAAAGGAAGGATTTAAAGCAGGCGATGTTGATTTCAGGGCTCAACTCAGCAAGATAAAGGCAGCAAATCCGGACGTAATATTCCTGCCCTACTTCTATAAAGAAGTTGCTCTTACTGCAAAGCAGGCAAAAGATCTGGGAATTAAGGCAACACTCATGGGTGGGGACGGTTGGCCGTCCGATGTGCTCCTTCAAATGGCCGGTGACGCTATAAACGGAGGCTATTTCATCAACCACGTATCTTACGATGACCCGGTTGTTCAGGACTATAAGAACAAGTACTATCAGAAATACGGAAAGTGGCCCGAACTGAACGGTTACCTCGCATATGATGCCGTTATGGTATTGGTGGATGCTATAAAGAGGGCCGGAAGCGCTGATTCGGAAAAGATAAAAGAGGCTCTGGAAACCACCAATTTACAGGGTATTACCGGCAAAATAATGATAAGCAAGGATACGCACAATCCGGAAGGCAAAGAGGCAGTTGTTATAAAGATTGTTGATGGCAAATACGTATTCCAACAAAAATACGCTCCGAAACAACAATAACAGGGAGGGTAAATCCCTCTCTGTTTTTAATTAAGGGAAGGGGGAAAGGTAATGAATGAATTCTTACAGCAGCTTATAAACGGGCTATCCATAGGAAGCGTCTATGCCCTTATGGCGGTAGGTTATTCCCTTGTTTACAGCATAATGAATTTCAGTAATTTTGCTCACGGCGGCGTTATAATGTTTGGGGCTTATTTTGGGTACTTCTTTTTGAAGAGCCTCGGGTTACCATTTTATATGGCCCTGCTTCTTGCCGGAGGTCTTGCTGCTATACTGGCCGTTATAGTTGAAAAGATAGCCTATTCGCCATTGAGGAGAAGGAATGCACCGTTTCTGTACTATATTATATCGGCTATGGGTGCTTCCATTTTCATGGAGAATATAGTGGTAGCGACAATAGGTCCTACCTTTTTGACCTATCCGAACGTTATATCAGTAGAACCTATTAAGCTTGGGAATCTATCCATAGGAAGGCTTGACTTGATGATGTTCATAATTTCGGCGGTGAGCCTCATCCTTTTGGTTTATATAATAGATTATACAAAGGTGGGGAAAGCCATACAGGCAACTGCCTACAACATGAAGGCCAGCGCTTTGATGGGAATAAATACCGATTTGATAATCATCATAGTTTTTGCTCTGGGAGGAGCATTAGCAGGTATAGCTGGGGTTCTTTTCGGTATGAAGTATACCGTTTATCCCCAGATAGGAAATATCACCTTAAAATCCTTTATTGCTGCGGTATTCGGGGGCTTAGGAAGCCTTCCGGGAGCCGTTATAGGTTCGGTTCTTTTAGGACTTATAGAAACTCTTGTTTCGGGTTATTTCTCATCCCAATACAGGGATTTGATATCCTTTGCACTCCTTATATTCATATTAATAGTAAGGCCCGTTGGACTTATGGGCAAGGTTGTCGAGGATAAGGCATAAAGGGGGCTTGCAAGATGGACTTATACTATATAAAAGGAATTTTGATTCTGACCGGAATAAACATGATTGCGGTTCTGGGTCTTTCGCTTCTCACCGGATTTACAGGCCTCTTTTCCTTCGGCCACGCCGCCTTTATGGCTATAGGAGCCTATACCGCAGCCACCATGACGGTAAAATTCGGATTGCCTTTCATACCTGCTATTTTGATAGGCGGAATTGCAGCAGGCCTCGTGAGCATCATCATAGGAAGGCTTACCCTGAATTTGAAGGGTGACTATTTCTGTATTGCAACATTGGGTATGGGCGAAGCCATAAAGCTTATACTTGACAACGTCCAATATTTCGGGGGTGCAAGAGGTTGGCCGGGTATTCCCTTAAATACCACATTATTGATAGTTGTGATTTTTGACATTCTGGCGGTAATTGTTCTTATAAATATAATAAATTCGAGGCATGGAAGAAACATGATAGCCATTAGAGAAGAAGAACTGGCTTCCCAGATAATCGGAATAAATGTATTTAAGTATAAGATGATGTCCCTTATTATAAGTGCTGTTTATGCAGGCATTGCCGGAGGTCTTTTCGCACACTATATGGGATTTCTGCAGCCCAAGATGTTCCAGCTCATTAAATCTACCGAGCTTACCATTATAGTGATATTCGGTGGGCTTGGCAGCATAAGCGGAAGTGTTTTGGGCACCGCGGTTTTAACAGCCCTTCCGGAGATTTTGAGGGACTTTTCCGAGTGGAGATTTGTTATTTACGGTGCTGCGGTAATCTTCATAATGGTTGCAAGGCCTCAGGGACTTATGGGCGGACAGGAATTTACCTTCCAAGGCCTTAAGAGGCTTGTAAGAAGGGTAATACCACAAAAGAAGACCCTTCCTCATTCGGGAGGTGGTAACTGATGGCTATTCTTGAGCTTAAAAACGTGACCAAGAGCTTCGGCGGTATTACCGCTGTCAACAATGTGAGCTTTTCGCTGGAAAAGGGAAGCATAATGGGGCTCATCGGTCCGAACGGGGCCGGCAAGACCACCATCTTTAACTTGATTACCGGCGTTTACAAGGTGACTTCCGGAAATATCATCTTTGAGGGAAAAAATATAGAAAACATGATGCCATATAAAATAGCGGATATGGGGATTACGAGAACCTTCCAGAATATAAGGCTTTTCAAGAAGATGACGGTTTACGAAAATATAATAACCGCCTGTCATTACAATGCTAAATATGGCCTTTTTGATGCTATGTTAAGACTTCCGAAGTTTAAGATGGAAGAAAAGAAATTGAAGGAACAGGCGGAAATGCTCATGGAAATATTGGGCCTTGGGGATAGAAGAAATACGGTAGCTTCCAACCTACCCTACGGACTACAGCGGAGGCTTGAGATTGCAAGGGCCCTCGCTTTAAATCCCAAAGTGCTTCTTTTGGATGAGCCCGCTGCAGGCATGAATCCCGAGGAGACCATCAGGTTAACCCTACTCATTAAAGAAATAAGGGACAAATTCGATCTGTCAATACTCGTAATAGAGCACCATATGGACCTTATTATGGGCATCTGCGAGAACATCGTTGTCCTAAATTTCGGGCAGAAGCTGGCAGAAGGGAACCCCTCAGAA
>Ga0334722_10005511_pt1 | contig 12748 bp, 13 predicted proteins | sample C3_bottom_MG_FD_207210 | JGI IMG/M metagenome (GOLD analysis project Ga0334722, IMG submission 207210) | Sediment microbial communities from Yellowstone Lake, YNP, Wyoming, USA - C3_bottom | ecosystem: Environmental > Aquatic > Freshwater > Lake > Sediment | place: USA: Wyoming | collected...
CAGTCATCATGCCAATACAGATTGCCAAAGCAATGAACATCCCCGCACAGGCGTCTCTAATCGGGAAAATGGCCCAGGGTGCGCCGGTTTTCGACACGGAGCAGGGGAAAACCGGCTGGGTGGTCTTAAAAGCGGCGCCGAATCTTATTGTCAATCCGATAACCGCGGAAAAAATGCTTATTCGCGCGGACGATAAAGAGTGGACCCTGATCGACAGGTCAGATGAAATCACGTTTGCGGCCACGGCCTTACAGGCGGCATACAAGAAGATAAACCGCGCGGAGGTCCGCATAAAGTATGTCTATCACCTGTCGATTCTTGATGGTGGCTTTATCATGAGCCATAACGTGGCGCCGCTTAAAGGCGGAGCGCCCGAGCGTAAACGTCAGCGCGTTCTTCAATGCGCCGATTGTCACGCCTTGTCGGGCGCGTTTAACCGCCCGGTGAAACTTGGCGTCCCAATCGATACTGTTGACGGGATAACGGAATTCGAAATGCCTCGTCAGGCCCTTCGCGGCTATGAGGGCGTGTTTACCGAGGCGGACTTACGAGCGCTGACCTACGCTTACTACTCGCCGTCGCCGATATCGGCCATGCTTACCGGGACGGACGCCCGGATTACCGATGTCTGGTCGCGGGCGGACGGTGGGGTTGCGCACCCGGTTGAGGTACGAAAGCCTTCCTCGCAAACGGCTGACGCGCTTGAAAGCTTTACCCTTTCTCTGCCCGGCGGACAAACCGATATGAAGCTCTGGAACAACAGGACCGGAAAACCGCTTGATACTCTGCTCATTGCGGTAAGCCCGGCTTCTTCAGAGGTGCAACGTGTGATGCGGGACAACGTACTGATTCTCACTCTGAAAAAACCGGAGCTCGGGGATCAGGTATTGGTAACGATCAGCCGGAAATAACATCAACCAGCCACAACAAAAAAGGAGCTTCTCTTCAATGAAAACAGCAATTTTAAAAAAATTCACCCGCGTCGCGCTGCCGCTTTTTGTTCTCTTGTGCCTCGTGCCGGGCGTGGCGGGCGCGGCGACGCAGGCAGCCAGTCTGCTGGAGCCAGCGCAGCTCAATAAATGGATCGACAACAGCTACCGCACCGAAAAAGGTGAACGAGTGGTGATCATTGATGTGGTGCCAGACAAAGAAAGCCTTGAAAGTTGGTTTGCCGGTGACATGGCAAAACTTAGGGTACAGATTGCCAAAAAGTACGGCGGGGATTCTCCCTCCTACAGGCTGCTTGATCTGCAGGATCAGGCCGGTCTTCTGGGGCATATTCCCGGAGCGATTTTCAATGTTTCCCACGGTAATCTGGAAACAATGGCGCGAAGCGACGGGCCGATAGCAGCCGACCATGAGATTGGCAGCGGCGCCGGAATTGACGAGCTTCTCAAGGGACATGGCATAACTGCTGACGACGTAATCGTCATCACAAGTTCCCAACAGACTCCGTGGATGGCGTGTCCTCCACGTCTCTGGTGGACACTCTACTACTGGGGATTTACCACAGAAAAGATCAAACTCCTAAATGGTGGCAACAAAGCGTACGTGCTCGCCGGCTATAAACTTGAGCGCGGTCTTGCCCAACCGCAGGTACAATCATCCAAGTTTACGGTAGCCAAACTCCCCACCCGGCATTTTGATGCACGAGTCGGGCTGCAGGAGATGATTGACCTGGTTGATAGCGGAAAAACGGTCAACGGCGCGGTGGTTCTGCTGGATGTGCGACGGCCTCCGGCAGCCTATTATCTGAAAGATGCGCTCAAGGTTGACGGTTCACCAGGGGCGGACGGCATCCCGGACATATACCAGATCAAAGGATTCAGCTACAACCAAAAGGATAAAAGTTTCACCCGTGCTTCAGACAAACAGCGCTTCAACCTCAGCCAGATGCTTTTCAGCAAGGAAACAAACGATGGAAATTCAGCGCGGGTCATCTTCAATCCCGCAGCCAATCGGCCCATTACCATTCCCAACGAATTTATGGCGATACATTCATCTGGCGGCGCGCCGCTTGCCATCCCGATTGGTGGGCGTAGCGGCGATTTCGAGGGGATAATCAAGGGGGCACATCTTATCAAGTCTGCATCTTATGACCTCACCGTCCCTGTCATTGCCGGCAAGGATAATCGTTTCAAGAGTCGCGAGGCCTTGAGGACCGTTTTTGCCAAGGCTGGCATTGATGGGGAAAAACCTATCATTATCTACTGTAATGCCGGTTCTCTCGGTTCGTTCTATTTCTATGTGCTGCATGAAGTCTGCGGTTTTGAAAACGTCAGGATGTATGACGGCTCCTGGCAGGAATGGGCAAATCTGACCTCCTTTGAGCCGGCTGACGCCACATTCGTTCGCCATGATGTTGAAACCGTGTACCCGTCATGGCCAGCGCCTGCTCCTTCCATTCTTCTGTTTTCCAGCGAGAACCATTATCTGGAGTGGAACGGAACGCAATTTGTTAATGATGCAACAGCTTTGTCGGCAACTGCTTTGCAGGTCAAGGCGGGCGGCACGCTGAGAGGAACCCGGCGCTGGGATACCCTGCACCGCTCCGAGCACATAGTCTTCAGGCCATCCGCGAAGGTCAACGATGCACAACATTTCCAGACATTCAATAGTGATACTGACTGGCCGTCGGTTGATACAATTCCTGATTATGATGGTGACGGCAATGAAATACTTACGGAAGACCGGAGTTATGGCAAATGAGTGCCTTCGCGACGATCGGCAAGTTCTCTTCCGATCGCGCTGTCGGGGAATATTGCCGGGATATCTGGCATGCGGCTCCGAGCTCTGTTACTTTGGAATGGCAGTAAATCCCTGAAACCGGTTTTGTCTTTCCGCGACGGAAAACATAACGAGCGTTCGGGGTGCTGCAAATATAGCGCAAATTGAACTTGCGAATAAGGAGGTTTTAAATGGAAGGTATGGTTAAGCCGTGGCACGGGATACAGAGAGAAGAGATTAGATGGAACCCGGAGGTGGATGAAGAACTCTGCATCGGTTGCGGAATGTGCGTAACAGGATGCGGGCGGATGGTTTACCGTTTTGACTACGAAAAGAAAAAACCGGTTGTAGCTGCTCCCTTTAACTGCATGGTCGCATGTGTCACCTGTGCAAACACATGCCCGCAACATGCTATCAGTTTTCCGTCGCTCAGCTATGTTCACGGATTGATGAAGGCCCACAAGCTGCTTCAGAAGGCGAGGGAAGAGTTGAATGCCGGACGGGAAAGGTATGAGAAAGAAACAGGAAACCCCTGATAGGGGATGCAATCATAATTGAAGGAGGATTGAAGTATGGACAGGCATGTGACGAGAAGGAAGGTTTTGACTATGGCGGGAGTTCTTGGCGCGGGAGCGGCCCTTGCGCAACTCGGGGGCTTATCGTCAAAGGCGGACGCCAAGGTCGGTCCCACAGAGAAATGGCCGTGGCCTTACAAGAAATTGGATCCCGCAAAAACAGCCGAAATAGCTTATAACGAATGGTACCGGGTATTTTGCGGCGCGGCAGTTATCAGCAGCGTCTTTAGCCAGCTCAGGGAAAGTGTCGGGGAGCCGTACAAGTCCTTTCCTATTGACGCCTTTGTATTCCTCGAAGGGGGCATGGCGGGATGGGGAACTATATGCGGCTCGAATGCCGGAGCAAATATAGTGAGCAACATGATTATCGGACCCCGGATTGCCGGGCCGGAATGTGAAAACGGTGCGGTAATCGGCTCGAACATGATGAAGTGGTATTCCGAAACTTCTCTGCCCGTTTATATGCCGAAAGATCCGCGAGTCAAGACCGAGATCGTCAAGACCACGAGCGACTCTCCGCTCTGTCATTTGTCTGTCGGCAAATGGATGAAGGCATCCGGCTATCCCATCGGAAGTCCGGAGAGGAGAGATCGGTGCGCAAGGGTTTCAGCCAGTGTTGCCTACAAGCTTGTTGAAGATCTGAATGCCTGGAAGGACGGAAAATATGTAGAAAAGGCAGCGTGGGGGCCGGTGAAAAACTTCGGCATCACAGCCCAGCAAAATTGTGCTGACTGCCATGGCGCAAATATTCCTACGCCGCCGTCCGGCAAGTAGGCACAAACCAATTACCCCAAGAAACGGGGCATACTTAACCCCATGATTATATAAAAAAATATTGATTAGAATAAAAAAATATTGCAAGTGTGTTTTTTAGGGCGTACCATAAAAATAGGGTGGCCATGGGTCATATAAACGATATTTTATTTGTAGTATAGCCTAAGTGATGCTAAGTATTTCAAAATGAAACATACAAAGCAAGAAAAAATGAAACCCTTCTGCATGATATGAAAGTGCTTGTGGCACGGAGGATAACAGGCGCAGGTCTCTAAAAAACTGCGAGGTGGTACCAGGAATTTCCGGGATGCCGTAGATGAACTAATCAAAATGGAGGTCTTGCGATGAAAGAATTCAAAGAATATCTTGATGTGGCATGGGAGTTCCATGGGCACAGGTGCCCTGCCATGCCGATGGGGCTGAGGGCCGGACTTGCCGCCATGAAGACCCTCGGCGTCGAGCGTTCCGAAGACAAGGAATTATTTGTGGAGGCCGAAACCGGCAAGGGCCATGCCGCAGGGTGCTTTCTGGACGGCATCATGACCGCTACAGGATGCACCTACGGAAAAGCGAACATCCAGAAACTCTATTACAACAAAATGGCATTTACGCTGGTTGACACAAAATCAGGACGCGCGGTGAGAGTTTCGCTAAAACCAGAGTTCTTTGAAAAGGCTATGAACTCACCTTTCGTCCAGGAGCGGAAAAAAGGGGTGCCGCCGCAGAATATTCCCGCTGCGATCACTGACCCTCTTGTAGAGCGTATACTGGGCCTTCCCGAAACCGAATTCCTGAATATCAGCGACGTGTTTCAGAAAGACATGAAGAAGGGACCTGCCAATTTCGATGTCAAACGCTGCGCGAAATGCGGAGAGGCAGTATTTACTGACAAATTGACAACAGCTCCTGACGGACGGATGCTCTGTATCCCCTGCTTTGAGGCTGGAAAATAGAGAGCAGGGCTTCGGCCCTGCCTTCTCCTTGAGGCAATATGGAAACAACTATCATAGCGGCAGCGCTTGTGTTTGTTTTCACCACAGTACTGACAATAGCCGGAGTAGGAGCCGCGTTCATCGTAATTCCGACTTTCTACTGGCTTGGAGTACCTCTCACTGAGGCGATGGCAATCGGTCTTTTGTTGAATGCAATCAGCATGACCTTTGCGTCGGCCAACTATATCCGCTACAAGCTTGTTCTGTTTCGCACCGCTGTGCCCATAATCGCACTCGCCATTATCTTTTCTCCTCTGGGAGCCTGGTCGGCGCGGTTCTTTCCGAAGAAAGTGCTTATCCTCTTATTCGTGATCTTTCTGGTCTTTGCGGCATCGATGATGCTCTTTTATAAGCCGAAGAAGAAAGAGGAAGGCCAGTCGTCCGGAGGAAAAGAATTGAAAACAGGCATCGGACTGGGCATCGGGGCTGGATATCTGGGCGGCCTTCTAGGTGTGGGTGGCGGTAACATCATCGTCCCTGCTCTCGTCTGGCTCGGCTTTGACCCCAAGAAGGCCTCGGCGACCACGGCCTTCATCGTTGTCTTTTCGTCGCTCGCAGGGTTTTTCGGCCATGCGGCCATGGGAACGATCAACTGGAATTTGCTTATATTCGCGGCTATAGGATCAGTCGCCGGGGCGCTTCTCGGCTCCTGGCTTATGCACCGGAAGCTCGACGCAGCGCAAGTGAAAAAGGTCATCGGCGTTGTTCTCTATATGATCGCTATCAAGATGGCTTGGGGGCTGCTGTGAGTCTCAGTGAAGGAATTGTATTTGTCCAAAAAATTATCAACCCGGCTCAAAGGAGGCAGTTATGAAAACAAAAAGAATCGCAGGTGTGGTGGTAGCTCTCGCGTTGATTTTAACATCTTCCATGGCCTTTGCAGGGTGGGGAGGCTGGCGCGGGAGCGGCGGTTGGGGCATGAATGGTCCCTACCAAAGGAATTATAACCCCGCTACAGTAGAGATGATATCAGGCACAGTGGAAAGCGTGGACAAGATTACGCCTGTGAAGGGTATGTATTCTGGTATTCATCTCATGGTGAAGACCGAAAAAGAGACTATTTCTGTTGACCTCGGACCGGAATGGTATATCGAGAGGCTCGATACCAAGATCGAGAAAGGCGACAAGATACAGGTGAAGGGGTCGAAGGTGACCCTCTCAGGCAAGCCTGCAATTATTGCGGCTGAAGTAAAGAAAGGCGACAGCACCCTTGTCCTCAGGGACAGCGCAGGCATTCCAGCCTGGGCAGGATGGAGAAGGTAAAAGGACGGATAACAGAAAAGGCCCTGCGGTGAGCCGGGGCGGGGCCTTCAATACAGGGGGACAGCATATGTCATTAATTACCGCGGAAAATATTCAAAAGGATTACAAGACAGGCGAAGTGACTGTCAAGGCCTTAAAAGGTGTGAGCTTTGAAATAGCTCCCGCATCTTTTGTCTCTTTTGTAGGCCCGTCCGGAAGCGGAAAGACAACCCTGCTTAATCTCATCGGATGTCTTGATAAACCATCAGACGGAAAACTGATCGTTGCAGATACCAATGTCCTGCATCTTGACAGGAAACAGAGCGCGTCGTTCAGGGGGAGCAACATCGGCTTTATCTTTCAGGATTTCAATCTTCTCCCGGTTCTTACTGTTTATGAAAATATTGAATATCCTTTGCTTATGGTGCAGAGCACACCCGCTTCAGAAAGGAAAAAAAGGGTCACTGCCCTTCTTGATGCAGTCGGGATGATTGACCAGAAAGACAAATACCCAGACCAGATCTCAGGAGGTCAAAAGCAGAGGGTAGCTATTGCGAGGGCATTGGTCACAAATCCCAAGCTTGTGCTTGCGGATGAGCCTACCGCCAACCTGGACCACAAGACAGCCTATATGGTCATCGACCTTATGAAGAAGATGAGGGATGAATTCAGGACTACCTTCATATTCTCCACCCATGACCAGAAGATTGTAGGTGAGGCTGAGGTAATATTCACACTGGAGGATGGAAATCTGTTGGACAGATATGCTGAAGGAGGCAAGCAAAATGGGTAACCTCTTCAAAATTGCCATCAGAAATCTTTTGAGATATAAAAGAAGGACACTGCTTACCGCCTCCCTGATAACAGTAGGCGTTGTCTTTGTCCTTGTGTTCATCTCCGTCTCAGGCTCATTCAAGAACATGATGATAGGGCAGATAACGGACTCCATGCTCGGCCACCTGCAAGTGCACCGTAAAGGTTATGTCGCTTCCATAGATAACCTTCCCCTCAACCTCAATTTGAAGGCGGGCGCCATTGCGCGGCTTGAAGCCATACTCGATAAGCAGTCGGAGATAGAGGCGTACTCTCCGAGGATTAAGTTCGGGGGCATGTTCAGCAACTTTGTCGAGACCACCAATATCAGGCTGGTAGCTGTTTATCCCGACAGGGAATTCAGGACAGTCCCGCTCCTCCCGTTAAGGATAACGAGCGGAGGGAAGACCCTTAACAGGGGAGAAATCCTTATACCGGACCTCCTTGCAAAGGGCATGAAAGTGAAGGTCGGAGATGCAGTTGTGGTGGTTGCAACCAATCAGGACGGCTCGGTCAATGGTAAGCAGTTCAAGGTCGCCGGTATCGTTGAAGGGATAACGGGGCCGGGAGGCAGGGATGGGTATATCCATATCGAGGATGCAACGGAACTCCTTAGAATGGAGAAAATGGAGGTCAGCGAGATTGCAATACGGCTTAAGGATTTCAACAAGCTCAATCCGTTCAATCAAAAGCTTGAAGGATTACTCTCAAAGGAGCTTAACCAGCAGGACAAACCGATATTTGAGTTGCACACCTGGGAAAAGCTCACTCCTTTTTACAACATAGCCCGCATGATTGATGTGATGACCTTTTTCATCAAACTCATGTTGATCGCCATTGTTCTCATCAGCATCATGAATGTGATGATCATGGCGGTGTACGAAAGGATAAGGGAGATAGGGACAATCGCAGCCATAGGCACGCTGCCGGGCAGGATATTGAACATGTTTGTGATTGAGGGGTTCTGCCTCGGCATTGTAGGCGCAGTCATCGGCGACATTGTCGGGATTGTCGTAGTCCTTGTAGTCAATATGCTTAAGATAACGTTCAACTTCGGCCAGCAGAAAGGGTTACTACTGCAGGCGAATATCGACCCGATGGACATTCTGGTCATATCGGCAACCGTAATAATCGTCTCGGTCTTGGCCAGTCTCCAGCCCGCTTTCAAGGCGTCGAGAATGGAGCCCATCAAAGCTCTGAGACATGTATAGGAGGAGTAGATGATAAAGATACTCGTCTTCATTTTCGGATTAATAATTGCGCTGCCCGCCTATGCCCTGGACGGCACCTCGCTGCTCAAACAGGTGGACAGGAACTTAAATCCCGAATCCTATGAGTCGTACCGTAAGCTCATTAACATTGAGCCTGACGGCAGAAAGAAGGAATTTACCCTTTTCTCCGTCAAGAAGGGAGTAGATAAAGTTGCTTCTTTATTCCTGGCGCCTGCAAGCGAAAAAGGCAGGAGTACCCTGCGTCTGGGTGACAACATGTGGCTTTATATACCGAATGTGGGCAAGCCCATCAGGATAACAAGCCTCCAGTCCGTTGTAGGCGGCGTATTCAATAATGCGGACATACTTCAACTGGATTACGCGGCAGAATACGATGTGGAAAAGGTCGAGGAAAAGGGAGGCGAATATCTCCTTTATCTGAAAGCAAAGACGAAGACCGTGGCGTATGACAGGCTGAAGATATGGGCGGACAGAGGCAAAAAACTCCCGACAAAAATTGAGTGCCTCACCGAGGCGAACATGCTCATAAAGACCATCTATTTTAAGGATATAAAAGACTTCGGCGGGGGCCTTATCCGCCCATCGGTAATTGAGACGGACAGCCCGCTTTACAAGGGCTTTAAATCGGTGATGATATTCGCAAAAGTCAAGGCAAGGAACTTCAAAGACGAGGTCTTTACCCTGACCTTTATGCCCAATTTTGAATCGCTGAGATAAAACGGAGATCGGAAGACAGATGACGAACTTCAAAAGACTTAGAGCTATAGGTTATAGCTCTCATGTTTTTTTATCTGTTGTCTGTGTATTGCTGTCTGTGCCCTGTCTTCCGCCTTCCGCTTTTGCTGAAGAATACTCTTTTGACGTTTCAGAAATAGAGAAAAAGCCCTATCACATAGGCGGCTATCTGGAATTCAAACCTGTCCTTTTCGGGCTTGATAAGAAGGCATCTCTTTATAAGCTGAAGTTTTACAACCGCGATGAAGGCTCTGCGCTTGAAGAATATAACGCTGCACTGCAACTTGAGGGCAGTCTCGAAAAGGGCATGGCAAAGTTGTTTGTAAAAACGAATACCGACTACAAAAAATCATATCTCGGAGAGGATCAGCAAACAACTATCTACGAGGGATTTCTTTCATTAAAGCCTTCAGCATCGCTGACCATCGATATGGGTAAAAAAACGCTGAAATGGGGAAAGGGCTATGCGTGGAATCCTGTAGCTTTTGTGGACAGGCCGAAAGACCCGGACGAGCCTGAACTAGCCATGGAGGGCTTCATCGTCGCCTCTGCGGACTACATAATGAGCTTTGATGGGCCGCTGAAGACGGTTTCATTTACGCCCGTCATAATCCCGGCATACAAGCATGTGAATGACGCCTATGGCGATATGAACAAACTTAATTTCGCCGGGAAACTTTATCTTTTATTTTACGATACGGACATTGATCTCCTCGTCTTTACCGGCGGAAGCAGGACTACCCGTTACGGCGTAGACTTCTCGCGCAATCTGACCACCAATTTTGAGATACACGGCGAGTTTGCCTACATAAAGGACTTCGTGAAGAAATATATAGACAGCAACGGCAATAGTTTTAATGAAGAGCACGATGCATCGAGTTTCCTGGCGGGGATGCGTTATCTCACTGAAAAAGATACCACCTATATCCTTGAGTATTACAGGAACGGGACGGGCTTTACGGCTTCGGAGCTGAGGGATTATTTCGGCTTCATCGCCAAGGGTTATGACACCTATATAACCTCCGGCAATGATGCGTTCCTGAAAAAAGCGGCGACCCTGACCGCCGGCAATTACGGCAGGCCGAATTCCATGATGGATTACCTCTATTTCAGGGCAAGCCAAAAAGAGCCCTTCGACATCCTCTACTTCACGCCTTCGGTTACATGGATATTCAACGTTGATGACCAAAGCTTCTCCCTTTCCCCTGAACTTTTATACACAGGTGTAACGAACCTCGAACTGAGGCTGAAGGCTTCGATCATTTCCGGGAAGCGCTTGAGCGAATATGGTGAAAAGCAGAATGACTACAGGGCGGAATTGAGGGCAAGGTACTATTTTTAGTCTGAGTGGACTGAGGAACTAATATGACGTAGGTTAAAGACATGTTAAAGCTCATGATACAAATATCAAAAGAAGACGCTCAACTTGCAGAACTTCTGGATGAAGTCCGGGAGTATGCGCAGATATATCTGTTTGCAAGGCAGCGGCACAAGGGCTGCGAAGGAACAGGCGAGCTTATGACCCTGAAGGAAGAATTTAGGGATCTCGTTGATGTGGTGATAAAATATTGTCAGGAGAAGAAGTATATTTCACACGAAGTATCATACGATATTGATGGGATTGCGGACGCGATCGTCAAGGAGTGAAACTAGGAGGTGTGCGATGAGAATACTGCTTGCCACAGACGGTTCGGAATACTCAGATGGTGCTGCGCGTTTTCTGGCGCGCTTCGACTTTTCACAGTCCGATGAGATTACAGTGCTCCACGTCATATCCGGATTGCCGTTTCCTCACAGCGGCGGGCCTTACAACTCTGCTTTGATGCAACTCGGCGAGGAACTTGCGCCAAGGATCATTGATACGACCGCCGGAATACTGAAAGGCCTCAGGGCGAACGTGTCCACCGTGGTGACCACGGGCCATCCTGCCGAGGCCATAATCGACGTGGCCGCGCAATCAGTGCCTGATCTGATCGTTATGGGAAACCGGGGAATGAAGGCGATAGGCTCGCTGCTGCTTGGAAGCGTGACGCGGGCCGTGGCGATCAAATCTCCGCAAGCTGTCCTGGTCGTCAAGCCGCCCCAGGAGAAACCAGACGGACCGCTCAAGGTGCTCTTTGCCACCGACGGCTCGGACTGCGCCAGGGAAGCGGAACGGGTTCTTTCCATGATTCCCTTTCATCCTGACACGAGCGTCACGGCTGTGTACGTCTCACTCTTAACGTATATGGACATTCCCGACCGCTTCTGTACAGGATTGGATGAGCGGTTAAAGAAGATCATGGAAGGGTTGAAGGAAGCGGAAACGAAGCATGCGGAAAAGGTACTGGCTCAGGCCCGAACACGGCTGATGGACAGGTTCCAGAAAGTTACGGTGCTGATCAAAAACGGAGACCCGTCGGAACAGATCCTCCAGGCTGCGCAGGAAAAACAGGCAGACGTCGTTGCTCTGGGAAGCAGGGGGATGCGCGGCGTCAGCGGCATGCTCGGCAGCGTGGCCCGGAACGTCCTCGCCCACGCGGATTGCTCGGTCCTGATCTGCAAACGTAGTAACGAGACAGCTTAAACTGGCTGGGTGCTGGCTTTTTTTTGGTAAAGACAGACCAACCATAGTGCTTATGCTTTTATAGCAAGGAGGCGAACAATGAAGATCGAAGTTTGCGGTTCAGGCTGCAGTAAATGTGCGGAGCTCGAAAAACGCGCAAAGGAAGCGGTTGCAATTGCGGGGGTGGACGCAACGGTAGAACATGTGTATGACATGACCAAGATTATTGAAAGGGGCATTTTTATGACCCCGGCATTGGTTATTGACGGCAAAACAGTGGCAAGCGGGAAGATACCGAGTGTAGAGGAAATAGTTAGTTTCCTGAGGAGGTAATATGAATATCTCCCTTTTAGTTTATTCAGGGCTTGAAGCGATCTATGACTATGTGCTTGCGCATACGCTTTTCTGTCTTGTCCCGGCCTTTTTCATTGCCGGGGCCATGGCAGCGCTTATTCCCAAAGACCTGCTGTTGCCATACCTTGGAAAAAAATCTCCCAAACACGTGGCCTATCCTATTGCTGTTGTTACAGGACTTCTCCTTGCAGTTTGTTCATGTACGGTTCTTCCCCTGTTTGCAGGAATAAGAAAAGGAGGGGCCGGTATAGGCCCGGCAATAGCTTTTCTTTATACGGCCCCCGCGACAAACATCGTGGCGATCCTTTATACTGGCAGCCTTATCGGTTGGGACATCGCATTTGCCCGGATATTCTTTTCCATACTGTTTGCCGTTATCATTGGCATAATCATCAATGGGCTTTTCCGCGATGACGACGGGTCAATTGCTGCCGATACCTTCGCAAAAAGCGATACAAAATACGATACAAGGCGATTATTCTATTTCTTCTCCGCCCTAATCGGCATTCTGCTGGCGGGGACAAGGATAAGCGATCCCACGCTCAAATACTTGACGGTTGCGGCGCTTATCGCAATCACTATAGTAATCACAAAGAAGTATTTTACAAAAGACGAAGTCCATAACTGGATGCTTGAAAGCTGGGGCTTTGCAAAAACGATAGCGCCTCTGCTTCTGGCCGGGGTCTTTGTATCGGGGATCGTCAGGGTAGTTCTGCCGCAGGAGTTTGTTGCCAAATATGTGGGTTCAAATTCTCTTTC
>Ga0334722_10005512_pt1 | contig 12748 bp, 12 predicted proteins | sample C3_bottom_MG_FD_207210 | JGI IMG/M metagenome (GOLD analysis project Ga0334722, IMG submission 207210) | Sediment microbial communities from Yellowstone Lake, YNP, Wyoming, USA - C3_bottom | ecosystem: Environmental > Aquatic > Freshwater > Lake > Sediment | place: USA: Wyoming | collected...
TCACGCAGGCAACATCCTCATCGATACCAACGACGCGCTGTACATCGTCGATTGGGATAATCCAATCCTGGCTCCCAAAGAGCGCGATTTGATGTATGTCGGCGGGGGACAAGGATTTACTGGACATACCGCGCAAGAAGAAGAGACGCTGTTCTATCGGGGCTATGGTCAAACGCAGATCGATCCATTTGCGTTGGCATATTATCGTTACGAGCGAATCATCGAGGACATTGCGGTCGAGTGCGCGCAAATATTTTCGACGAATGACGGCGGCGCGGATCGCGAACAAGCGTTGCGTTGGCTCACCTCGAACTTTGAACCGAACAATGCAATAGAGATCGCTTGCCAATCGGACATGACAATTGTAGTATAATGTCATTGCGAGCGGCGAAGCAATCTCCAACTTAGCATTGGGGATTGCTTCGCTCACTGCGTTCGCTCGTAATGACATAGGGCTGAGAAGTATGAACCCAGCAATCGAAACCAACAATCTCGTAAAACGGTACGGCAAGGTGACGGCGGTCGATGGATTATCGTTGCGCGTCGAATGCGGTGAAATCTATGCGTTCCTGGGTCTCAACGGCGCGGGCAAAACGACGACGATTCGCATGTTGCTGGGCATGGTCAAACCGACCGCGGGCGAAGCGCGTGTCCTGGGAACGCGCATTCACGTCGGCGAGCGCAAACCCTGGTCGCGCGTCGGCTACCTGGTCGAGACGCCGCACGCGTACCCCGAACTCACCGTGCGCGAAAATTTGCAAGCGATGCGTCGCCTTCGTCCAGGGACAGAACCCAGGTCCGTTGATCGCGTCATCGAACGTTTGGCACTGACGGAGTACGCGGATCGACGCACTGGGACGTTGTCGCTGGGCAACGCGCAACGGCTGGGACTCGCCAAGGCGCTCCTGCACAATCCCGATCTGCTGATGCTCGACGAACCAGCCAACGGACTCGACCCAGCAGGCATTGTCGAAATTCGCAACCTGCTCATCGAACTCGCGCACGAACACGGCGTCACCGTTTTCATGTCGAGTCATATCCTGGGTGAAGTGTCGCGGCTCGCGCATCGCATCGGCATCATTCATCAAGGGCGCTTGCTCCAAGAATTAAATGTCGATGAGCTGGAACGCAATCGGCGGCGACGAGTATTGATTCGCGCGCGCGATATTCACGCGGCGCGTGCCGTTCTAATCGACGCGAAATATCCCGCTGAGATTTTACCCGACGGAACAATCGAAATAAAAAGCGCTGCGGCGATTGAGCGTCCCGACGAGATTGCGACGCGCTTGGTGAATGCCGGTCACGCGCCGACGATGCTTACCGTCGAGCAAGAAGACCTCGAACATTATTTTCTGCGACTGGTTGGCGTGGTCGCCTGACTGTCACCCTGAGCGGAGCGAAGGGTCTCGCATTTCTTAATTGAGAGACGCGAAGCGTTCGCTGCGCTGCTCAGAAACTTGCGGCACCGCCGCCGATTAGAAATCGGCGTCTCAACTGGTGAAAATCGGTTTGAAACCGATTGACTGCACTAATCCGATTGATCGGATTTTTACCTCCCTGAGACCCCGAATTTTATTCGGGGGCGGGAGTGCTCCGCACAAGTTTCTGTTCTTAAACACGCCATGCGCGGCGTGATATGCTCAGAACAACATTCAAGGAAACATACGATGAATAATTTGTTTCAAGCGACCTGGGTCGAGTTCTTAAAAGCGCGCCGCTCCAAAATGCCCTTGTTCACCGCGCTTGGCTTTGCGATGGTACCACTCGGTGGCGGTTTCTTTATGATCGTCCTGAAGGACCCCGAAATGGCGCGCCGCGTTGGACTGATTAGCACCAAAGCGACACTCACGATGGGCGCGGCAGATTGGCAAACGTATCTTCGATTTCTCACTCTGGCGGTAGGAGCAGGTGGCAGTTTTATCTTCGGTCTCATTGCCAGCTGGGTGTTTGGTCGCGAGTATTCGGATCGCACCGTGAAAGATTTGCTCGCCCTGCCCACCTCGCGTTCCGCGATTGTGTTGAGCAAGTGCATCGTGATTGCAGTGTGGTCAGCCACAGTGACAGCCATCGCTTGCCTCATCACTCTTTTGGTCGGCACGATCCTGGGTCTTCCGTCCGTGTCATCCCAGTTTTTTTTGCAAAGCGGAATGACAATCATCCTAGCGGCATGTTTAACCATCTCCCTCGCAACGCCGATCGCTTTCTCTGCCAGCGCGTGGCGTGGTTATTTACCGCCGATAGGTGTTCTGATACTGGCAATGATTTTATCGCAACTCATTAACGCCGCGGGGTATGGAGAATATTTTCCCTGGTCGATTCCAGCATTGTATGTGCAAGGCGAAAATCTCGGAGCGATCAGTTACCTCATTGTAATTCTAACTAGTATCGTCGGCTTGATTGGCACATTAGCGTGGTGGGAGTATGCCGATCAAACCGAATAGCGTCGACCACCAAACGACAATTGAAACGCCTCGCCTCTCGCTCCGCCCGATGCAAGCGACCGACATCGACTCGCTCTTGCTAATCTTCACCGATCCCAGGGTGATGGCATCCTTCGGCGGCGAATTGTTTACGCGCGAGCAAATGCAACGCTGGCTCCAACGCAATCTCGATCATCAAACGCAGTACGGCTATGGGTTGTATTCCGTCATTCTCAAGGCGAACGGGGTGCTCATCGGCAATTGCGGCTTGGAAGTGATGCAGGTCGATAGCGACACCGTTGCCGAACTCGGTTACGATTTTCAAAGTGACTATTGGCATCAAGGTTACGCCATCGAAGCGGCAATCGCCGTGCGCGATCACGCGTTCAACGTCCTGGGTCTATCGCAGTTGATCAATCTCATTCGCGTTGGGAACGATGCCTCGCGGCGCGTGGCGGAAAAAGTTGGAATGGAATTCGATTCGGAATTCACGCGCTACGGCAATCAATATTGGAAATTCAAGATCGAGAACAGAATCGAACAGCTCAAGTAGCTGACAATAAACAATGTCATTTCGAGCGAAGCGAGAAATCCAAACCTCATCAAAGATTTCTCCTCGCTCCGCTCGTCGAAATGACAGTAAGCGCGCAAAGAGTTGCGCGCTCTTTTCTTTTGTGAACGTCACGCCGATTTGTGATATACTTGAATTGCATCTGACGTCTGGATTCTGGATTCTGACATCTGATTTTCTATGACTGAACTTTCCGATAAATTAAAATCGCTCGGCGTCCAAGTCGGCGCAAAAAATTTATTGCCGCCGAAACCGCGTCAAGGAAATTCCATAGAGCAAGTTGTCGACGGACGATTGCACGTCACGCCCTTCGGCGAAGCGTTTGTCGTCGAGCAAACGTACCCGCCCGATTATCGACACGGCAATGTCGCGTTGCCGCTCACCACATCCTTGCAACCGATTGCGGACTGGGCGAATGAATCGCGCATCGCCACGAGCAACCCGCATCATCTTGTCTTTCTCGACACGGAGACATCGGGGCTGGCAGGCGGCACTGGTACATACGCGTTTCTCATCGGGCTGGGTCGTTTTTCTGACAATGAGTTTCGCCTCACGCAAATCTTTATGCGCGATCCAATCGAAGAACCCGCCGCGCTGTCCGCGCTCACCGAATTTCTGCAACCGCTCGATGCGCTCGTGACCTTCAACGGCAAATCGTTCGACGCGCCGCTTTTGCGCAATCGATACATCGTCAATCGACACGATATTCCGTTTGCCGATGCCGCGCATCTCGATCTGCTTCCGCTCGCGCGGCGATTGTGGCGCGACCGTTTGGAATCGCGCGCGCTCAAATCGCTCGAAGAGCACATCCTGGGTGTCACACGCACCGAAGACGAAGTGCCGGGCTGGCTCATTCCACAAATCTATTTCGATTACTTGCAGAGCGGCGACGCGCGACCGATGAAAGGCGTGCTCTATCACAACGCCATGGATGTAGTCGCGATGGCAGCATTGCTAAATCACATCGCTCAACTGCTCGACGATCCGCTCACCTTCGCCGTCGAACACGGCATCGACATTATCGCCATCGGCAAATTGTTCGAAGACCTGGGACGACTCGACGATGCGGCAAAGCTTTACGCGCGCGGACTCGAACTCGATTTGTCGGAGGAATCGTTCCGTGAAACCGTGCGGCGCTATTCCTATCTGCAACGCAAACGCGGCGACGTGCCGTCCGCTATCGAGTTGTGGCGCGGCGCGGCAGGGACAAAGCAAATCTATGCGTACGTCGAACTAGCGAAATATTACGAACACAAGGCGCGCGATTACGATCAGGCGATTGAGCAAACGCGCGCCGCGCTCCTCATCGTCAAGACCGAAAGTTTTTCGCGCGACGAACGCAAACTGTGGCTGAAAGATTTGGAACATCGATTGGAACGATTAGAAAGGAAAAGAGGGAAATGAGGGAAATAAAGGAAATAAAGGAACAAAAGGAACTCTGGGAACTTTCCTTCATTTCCATCAGTTCCTTTTTTTCCTTGACCTTGAAAGGAAGTCACCCATGTTGCCCAAACGAATGAATGAATTTTTGCGCGACCTGTTGCCCGAAGATGTTTGGCAGACGCGCCGCAGCGAAGACAACGGTCTGGTCTTTATGGAATTCACGTCCCAGGATGTCGAACTGTTGCACCGCCTCGGCATCGAGGTAGACAACCTGGGTCCGCGTCTCGTCGTCTGCATGTGGAACGAACGCGAGCCGCAAGAGATCGGCGGCTATCTCGTCGTCGATAACGTCGCGATGGGCTTGCCGTCGATGGGCGGCATTCGCATGTTGCCCGACGTGACGCCCGCGGCGATTCACAACCTGGCTCGCGGTATGACGTTGAAGAATGCGGCGGCGGATTTGCCATACGGCGGCGGCAAGTCAGGTATCGTCGCGCCGTCGAATTTATCGCCTGCCGATCACACGATAGTCGTGCGCGGATTCGCGCATTTGATCAAGCGTTACGTACGACTTTATAACCCAGGTCCCGATGTCGGCACGAACGATCAGGATATGAAGACCATTGCGATTGAAAACGGACTCGATGCCGTCGTATCAAAACCCGTCGATATGGGCGGCAATCGCATCGATCAGTTGGGCGCGGCGGCGGGCGGTTGCGTGATCGCGCTCGAGCAACTGCATCGCGAAGCACAACGCCTGCACGTGTTACCGCAATTTCGCAACCTCGCTATTCCATCCTGGGACAAGGTCACGTGCATCGTGCAAGGTTTTGGCGCCGTCGGCGCGCACGTCGCGCGATTTTTCTCGGAGATGGAAAAAAGGCAAGGCGCAGCGCCACAAGTCATCGGCATCAGCGACGCAACGGGCTATTTGTTTTGCGAGGGCAAGCTCGACATCGATCTCTTGATCGCCTTGCGCGACGTGAATCCACTCGTGACCAAACCCTATTTCCTCGCGCATCCCGAGGGACCCACGAGCGCATGTCCCTCGCTGAAATTTTCTAGCGCGCGCGACGACCTCTTGCGCGAATCGGCATTCGCATTGATTCCCGCCGCGCCGCAAGCGAACTATCTCGACGTGGACGAATTATCGCATCCGTCGATGACGGTGGACAAGATGGGACGCTGGTCGATGATCGTCGAAGGCGCGAACACGTACTCGCCTGACCCCAAACGCAAAGCCGCGCGCCGCCGCATGGAACGCAAGGTGTATCAAGAGCGCGGCACGTTGATCGCCACCGATTACCTGGTCAATTCGGGCGGTGTGATTTTTGCCGCGCACGAACGCATGATTCCTACGCCGACCGAGTTGCGAATTCCGGGTGAAATGCTGGGGAATCGCGCCGCCGTGGACAAATGGCTTGCCGATCACAAAAAAGAATTGGCGGAACTTGCGGAGAAGCGACTCATCGCAGGAGAGAAAAAACGCGACGAGGTCATTCGTAAAAACATGATCGAGCTGGTCGATGGGTTGATCGCCGATGATGATACCCTGCCGTGCCAGGTCGCGGAGCGCATCAGCATCAGTCGCATCGTCAGCCGCGAAAGCCATCGCGTCGCCTCCGAAGTGATGGTCGATATGGCGACGGTGCCAGCCGAGTGCACGGTGCAAGATGCTGCGCGCACACTCGTCGAAAACAACACGGACATTTTAGCGGTGATCGCATCCGACGGTCACGTTGTTGGCATCGTAACCGACTGGGATATTACGCAAGCGGCGTCGCGTGGTAAGATCGGCGGAGTCCAAGTTAACGAGATCATGACAAAACAAATCATCAATTGCGGACCCAAGGATAGTATCCTCGACGCGGTAACGATTCTGGAACAGCACGATATTTCCGCGTTGCCTGTCCTCTCGCCCGAAGGTCAAGTACTCGGCGTTGTCACGTCGAATCTTCTCGCGACGCGGACGTTGTATCGATTGTTGTTGGGAGAACAACAATCGTAAGAAAAACTTTTTGCCGAATTGGAATACGTGCGGTATAATCTCGTGCAAGATGACATGTTGGTGTATATAAAGTAAATCGAATCTGGAGAATCTTCATCCGTGAAGCTCTATGCCTGGAATAAAGACAAGAATCGGCTTCTCAAATTAGAGCGTGGCGTGTCATTTGAAGAGGTCGTCGTGCACATTGCCGCTGGTGATTTGCTCGATATCGTGGAACATCCACATCCAGAAAGATATGCAGGACAACGAGTGTTTGTAGTCAAACTACAAGACTATGTTTGGTTGGTTCCATTTGTCGAGACGGGAGATGAGATATTTTTGAAAACCATTATCCCAAGCCGAAAAGCCACCAAGCGGTATATGAGGAGGTAGACGAAATGGCTAGTAAACTCAAGTTAACGACTGAAGAGCAAGGCATCTTGAAATCGTACGAAGAGGGCGAATGGAAATCTGTTGCCTCATCGCGCAAAAGACTCAACCAATATCGCGCATACGCAACTTCAACACTCGAAGCGAAAGGACTGATTAGTATCGAGTTGCCTCCCAATGACCTCAAAGCGATTCGGCGCAAAGCAGCAGAAACTGGAGTTCCTTACCAGACACTTATCGCCAAAATCGTACATCAGTTCATTGCAGAGCATTGAGCCGACGAATCAAACGCTTGATAGCATACAAACACAGACCCGAAGAATCGCCTCTGCGACAATCCTTCGGGTCTGTGATTTTTTTGATGATCTCCGCGTCCTCTGCGATATCTGCGGTTAAATTCACGCTGCTTTCAAAGCTTGCTCCAACTCCGCCTGCGTTGCCGTTTCGATTTTCACGGCGCAGATTTTGTATTCGGGAATTTTCGCTTGCGGATCGATGGCGTCAATCGTCAGCATATTCGCCGCCGCTTCGGCAAAGTGAAACGGAATAAAGACGACACCGCGCGACGCTTTGTCCGTCACTTTTGCGCGTAACACAATCGAACCGCGCCGCGACGACACGCGCACCGAGTCGCCATCGTTGCACGGAATGTTCGGCGCATCAGCGGGATTGATTTCGACGAGCGCTTCGGGCTGGGCGAAATCGAGAATCGAGTTGCGCGTTTGCGTGCCGCCGTGCCAGTGATACAACACGCGCCCTGTCGTCAGAATGAACGGATACGATTCGTCGGGCAATTCTTTGCTGGGTTGATAAACGAGCGGAAAGAATTTCGCTTTGCCGCGCGGGAATTCTTTTTCGAAAAGAAACGGCGTCCCAGGATGATCGCGCGTCGGCACGGGCCATTGCAAGCCGTCGCCTTCAAGTCGCTCATACGCGATGCCCGCATACGCGGGTACAAGTCGCCCCATTTCTTCTAAAATTTCAGATGGATGCGCGTAATCCCATTGCGCGCTTTTTTCGCGGCGCAGTTTTATTTCTAGTTTTTTAGCGATCTCGCAAACGATTTGCCAATCGGCACGCGAATCGCCAAATGGCTCGAACACTTGACGCACACGCTGCACGCGCCGATCCGTGTTCGTGAACGTGCCATCCTTTTCCGCCCAACTTGCCCCAGGTAAAATCACATCGGCATATCGTCCCGTTTCGTTGATGAACAAATCCTGGCAAACGAGAAACTCCAAATTTTCAATCGCGTGTTGCGCGTGGCGCAAATTTGGCTCGCTCATCATTGGGTTCTCGCCCATGATGTACATCGATTTAACCGCGCCCGTTTCCCAAGCGTTCGCAATTTCTGTCGTCGATAGTCCGCGCTTGGGCGACGGTGCGCTGCCCCACGCCGCGCGAAATTTTTCCACGACGGACGCATCGTCGGCTTTTTGATAACCCGGATAATCCCAGGGCATCGCGCCTGCATCCGATGCGCCCTGCACGTTGTTCTGCCCGCGCAACGGATTCAGCCCCGTGCCTTCCTTGCCGATGTGCCCGGTGAGCAAGGCGAGATGAATGAGTGCCATCGCGTTCTCAGTTCCGTGCGTGTGCTCGGGAATGCCGAGCGCCCAATAGATCGTCGCGTGTTTCGCGTTGGCGTACATCCGCGCCGCTTTGACAATATCATCGCGCGGGACACCGCTGATGTGTTCCGCAAACTCGGGCGTAAAATCTTGCATCGATTTTGCGAACGCTTCAAAGTTTTCCGTGCGCGCGGCGACGAATTCCTGGTTGTAGAGTTTCTCCGCGAGAATCACATTCGCCATCGCCGAAAAGAGCGGCACGTCCGTCCCAGGTTTCTGGCAGAGCCACAGCGCGGCAAAGTTGACCATCTCGACGCGGCGCGGATCGGCGACGATGAGTTGGACGCCGTGATGCTTGACCGCATCTTTCATTTGCAGCGCGATGATTGGATGCGTCTCGGCGGTATTCGACCCCGTGATGATCGCCACATCGGTTTTGTAGATTTCGCTCGCCGCGTTGCTCATCGCCGATGAACCCAGCGCAAGTTGCAGCGCGACCACACTCCCCGCGTGACACAACCGCGTGCAGTGATCGATGTTATTCGTGCCGATGACGGCGCGAAACATTTTTTGCAAAACGTAATTGTCTTCGTTCGTCGCTTTGGCGCAACAAAAGACGGCGGTTGCGTCCGCGCCGTGATTTTTCACCGTTGATGCAAATCGATCCGTGACGAGTTCGAGCGCTTCGTCCCAGGATGCCTCTCGCCAATCGTCTCGATTCGCTGGCGTGCGATGACCAGGTCGTTGCAATTCTTTGCGAATCAATGGTTTCAAGACGCGATTCGGATGATAGATAAAATCCCAGCCAAAGCGCCCCTTGACGCACAGATTGCCGCGACTGACAACGTGATCGTACGGCGTCGTCGCCGCGAGAATCTGGTTCGCTTGCGTATGTAGATCGAGTCGACACCCCACGCCGCAAAACGGACAGGTGGTAGCGACAACTCGTTCGTTAGTCAACATGCTCACGCTCCCTCCACGCTTTCACTTCATCTGCATGATTCTGCATGTGCCCGGGTGTTTCACGTAGTTGATTGCGCAAGGTGGTCTTGTATTTTGAGTTCGTCCACTGCGCGGGAAATTGTTTTTTCAAATCGTCTGGGGACAAGGCGGACACAAGCGTCATCAATTCCCGGTGCGTGGCGTCCATATCCGCGCGCAATTTTTCAAGCGAGACACCCCGCAAGCGTTCCGCTTCACGTCGATTGAAAAACGCGTACGATGGCGCATGCGGCGACGCCAGGCGTTTGCGTTTCTGGTACGACTTGACGTGGCGCAACGCGAGATCGAGATACGCGAACACGTGTCCCAGGATGTCTTTCAAGTTCCATTTGGGGTACACCATCCGCTCAAAATCGGCATCACACAGTCCGGCGATCGCGTCGTTCCATTCACGATACGCCAATACGGTTTTTTCGATCAACTTCAAACGTCGTTTCATTTGCCCAACAGTCCACGAATATATTCCGCTTCGCCGATATGCACGTAGGTGTGTGCGACGATATGCGAGAGCACGCGCGCGATAGTCGTCGTCGATGGATTCCACCACGACACAACTACATCGCGCATCAAACCATCATCACCGGTCTTACCGAGCGTATTGCGCGTGATGTCCCAGGTTCGCTCAAGAAATTCCTTCAACACATCCACATTCAGTTTCATTTCGGCGATGTCTTCCGGCGTGAATCCCGTCCCTACACCAGCGCCGCCCACGCCTTTTCCGCGCATATCAAAACCAAAACGTTGCGCCCAGTTTTCTTTTTCGTACAACGATTCCGTCCGAATGATGAGCGCGTAATAACTATCCCACGCCCGTAAAGCGTGCCAAATCGAAAAACCGATGCTGTGCGCGTTGGCACTGGGACGATAAACCACTTGCTCATCGTTGAGTCCGCGTAACACGCGCGCGATGTGATCGTGCGCGCTCTGAAGCTGTGCGAGGAAAACATCGATCATATTCATGACGTCACTTTATTCTCTGCGACGAGGGTGTAATCAATCAACTCGACCGGCGCGACGCAGTTGGGATATAGAATCGAAGAGAAGTGCTTGGCCGCATCAGAATTGGAATGACGCTGGTGCGCCGCCTCGTTTTCAAAAATAAAGACGTGCATGAATCGCATCGGATCACCACTTTCATTCAGCGCGAGATACATCCGTGTTTCGGATTCGTTCGCGCGAATGTAATCGGTAAATTCTCGGATCGCTTGCTTGCAAATCTCGAGCGTCCCAGGTTTGACTTGAAAGCGCGCCGTTTGATAAATTGCCATATGGCTCTCCACCGTAACTACTTGTATTTTTGTTATGAGGTCGATCAGAATCGGATAAAAATAATCGATGTTTTGATTCGCTTGCGTCGGATCGATAATGTCGTGCAGTATCGGCGCTGGGTCGCCCTGAAATTGGTACTCGGAAATATTCGCGCCCATCGCGCGCCAGCGATTCGCCACTTGCGCGATCACGCGATTATTCACCGCGACATCCTTCGCGCTCGTGATCGAAAGGATGGATCGCGCCACTGGTTTTTGCGTTTTCGCCAACCGATAAATCTCCGCGCCCATCAAAAACGTCTGCGCCAACGCGCGCGTCGCAAAGCGCGGGTACGCATGCGATGGCCCGATGTTTCCGCGTTGGCGCGGATCCCACCACATGAAAATGTTTGGAAACCGCACCATGATTCGCGCCAGTAGTGTGTTTAATTTTTCGGGCACACCATGCATCGCAAATGCGGCATTGATCATCACGGCAAGATCGACATCCGCGCGATGTTGCGCCGCCCACGCCGCCATGACACCACCCAGCGATTCGCCGCCGACGATGAGATGATCGCCCAGTCCACGCGCCGCGTCCAGCGTCTCGTTAGCGAAGTGAATAATCTCGGCGCGGGTCAAGCGCGCGTGATCGGCGGTCATGCGATCCGCGAAACCCGAATGCGGCAAGCGCGGCGTCCACACGTTGTAACCCAGGTCGAAAAATTTTTGCGCAAGTTGATAATACATCCTGGGACTGTTGGTGTAACCATGCCAAAGCAAAAGCGCGCGCGGCGTCTTGTGACCGTGCGTCAATAGTAGCGAGCGCGCGATGGGATTCACTTCGGCGGTGTCGCGCGCGTGAATCGCATCGATGCTCTGAATGGCATCGGCGTACGTGCGCTTTGAATTGTCATTCATTGGATTGCCCCTGCATCTCCTCGAATCGTCGCTAATTTTTTATTCGTCTCTGCGCCGTCGGCGTTCCAAGCGCGAATGCCGCACCAACTCGCTCACATCGCGCCCCGCTTCGATCCAAAATTCGCGTTTGGCTTTCAGCGCACCGGTCGGACACGCTTGCACGCAATTGCCGCAATAGACGCAGGTGCTTTCCGGAATCGGCTTGTCGAAAAAAGTTGCGATGCGCGCATCGAATCCACGTCCTGCTTTGGTGATCGCAAACGCCCATTGCGTGTCTTCGCCGCACGCTTGGACACAACGCCAGCACATGATGCATTTGGAATAATCGCGAATGTAGAAGGGATTATCATCCTTTAACGAATGCTTGCGGCGTTTCGCTTCCGCAAAGCGCGTCACGTCTGCGCTGTACTCTTGCACAAGTTTCTGAATCTCCGGGGCGTCACTCAGATCAACCGCGCTGTTCAACAATTCGAGAATCATCTTGCGCGCTTGATGCACGCGCGGCGAATCGGTCTGCACGATCATTCCGTTTTCACATTCGCGCGAACACGCTTGCACCAGCACGCGCGATTTCTCGACCTCGACGACACACATGCGGCAGAGCGATGGCGCAGTAAAATGCGGATGATAACAAATCGTTGGAATTGATTTGTCTAACTTCGCGGCGGCTTGCAGAATCGTCGCGCCGTGTGTAACCGTGATTGATTGTCCGTTTATCGTTAGCGTGATGTCACTCACAATGAAACTCCCTTTTGCAGAATCAACAACTCTTCCAATCCCTGGCGTTGCGCCACCGAATCGGTTGGGATTTCGCGGCGCACTAATTTGAATCCGCGCGCACTGAACTTGTCGAGAATCTCGTCCACCGCAACGGCGAAAGGCGGACCGCCCGCGTGATGATCGAGCGGGAAAGCCAGGTCGACGTAAATACCGCCGGGCTTGAGCAAGCGCGCAACCAGGTCGGCGTATTCATTACGACGCTGTGGATCAATCGCGCACATGCAAGTGTATTCCAAAACGTAATCGTATTGACCGTTCAAGTCGCTCGACAACTGAAACATATCGGTCTGATAGATCAGCACCGGCGCTTGCGGATCATTCAACGCGCGCATCGCGTCCGCCGCGTCCGCAGCAAACTCGACCGCATCGACGCGAAAACCGTGCCGCGCAAATTCGCGCGCATCGTGTCCGCGTCCCGCGCAGATGACGATTATCCACCCAGGTTTGAATTCACCGGACTGGATGAGCCGTTGAAA
>Ga0334722_10005514_pt1 | contig 12747 bp, 8 predicted proteins | sample C3_bottom_MG_FD_207210 | JGI IMG/M metagenome (GOLD analysis project Ga0334722, IMG submission 207210) | Sediment microbial communities from Yellowstone Lake, YNP, Wyoming, USA - C3_bottom | ecosystem: Environmental > Aquatic > Freshwater > Lake > Sediment | place: USA: Wyoming | collected...
AACCGGTCGATGTCCATGGCAAGGATTGCCATGGTCCCGTTGCCTTTCGAGGCCCGGGTCCGGTCCCGGTTCAGCCGCTCTGCGAACAGGCTCCGGTTGGGCAGGCCGGTCAATTCGTCGTATGAGGTAAGATACGAGAGCTTCTCTTTCATGACCTTGAAGGGAGTGATGTCGGTGGCGGTGAACAGCGCGTGGGTCACGTCTCCCCGGGCATCGGTAATGGGGGTCACGATCTCGTCGAGGATCACCTGTTCGCCGCTTTTCTTCTTGATGGTCAGCTCCGCCTGGAACGAGAAGCCCGAGAGCACGGTGTTCCACATCTCCCGGTATGCCTTCGGGTTGTCATGCTCGGACTGCAGAAGCTCCATGCCGCGTGCCATGAAGTCCTGGCGGGTGTAGCCGGTCACGTCCTCGACGGCCTTGTTCACATATTCCAGCTTTCCCTGCCGGTCGGTGATCAACACCAGGTCGGCGGATTGCTCCACGGACAGCGAGAGCTTTTTGAGCAGCTCCTCGGCCTGCTTCATGTCCGTCATGTCGCGTGTGACCACGGAGAACCCGCGATGATCGCCTTGCGGGCCCTTCAGGTGCCTGATGACCGAGTGTGCGTGGAAGGTCGATCCGTTCTTGCGGACGAGCCAGCCGACCGATTCATGGCGGCCTTCCGCACCGGCCATCTTGATCCCGGTCTCAGCTTTTTCCATCTGGACGCTGTCCTTGGGATAAAGGAAAGAGAACGGCTTGCCGATGATCTCCCGGGCCTTGTACCCGTGCACCCGCTCCGCTCCGGTATTCCAGTTCCTGATCCGTCCACCCGGATCGAGCATGAAGACCGCGGAATTCTCGACACCGTCAGTGAATACCTGTATGAGCTCCTTGTGCTCCTGCAGCGCGTCCGTGAGCTCCCGGGAACGCCGGGTCTCCCTGCGGATGGTAAAAATGGCGATGGCAAGGACAATGACGACCAGGCAATATCCCGCGGCCGCGAGCAGGAAGTTTACGGAAGAGTTGCCCTGAAGCGAGTCTGTATTTGCTGCGGATGACAATGCTGACGAACTTATGGCAGCGCACGCGATGCATGCGAGGACGATGATGGATGTTCGGGAAGGTGTTGAGTTCATTAAGGGTTACCGTGCGACCGGTATTGCAGTGTTCGTGCCGGTTGATCCGCGGAATGCAGATGCGATAGAACGATTAGTATGCTTGTTCATTCTACAACAGTAAATGGTATTGTCAATTTAATATTTTCTTTACGCAATGGTCTAGGGGTATGCCGACGACATGCGAAGTACAAGCTCCCCGTGTCAAGGATCCTTTGAGAGCAGACCAGGTAAAACACGCGTCAGGAGTACCGCGGCTTATTTCGCTCACACCTGTCCCGCATGCATGTTCCTTACTCTCGCAACGTTGAGTATGTTGTTCCATGGCGCGGATATTTTCAGATTGTCCTCTATATTGCAGGATGTTTCGGTATTAATCGTAAAATACCCCGAAAATACCCCTTCGAAACCAGTTGCATTGGTTGGCAATATGCTATTGTTATGTCATGCAGGATCATCCGAAAATGCTCTGACGGGAGGTCATCCATGAACAGAACGCGTACCCTGCCGATGCTGCCGGGAACATTGTCGTTGCTGCTTGCCGTCTTGTTCCTATTTGCGTATGGGCGTTGTGTTTTTGCAGAGAATGGCGTCACTGTCAACGGGATAACCATAGGCATGTGCAATGCACTTACCGGACCTGCGTCCGCTCTGGGCACAGGTATGAAGAAGGGAAGTATGGTCTACTTCGACAAGATCAACAAGGCCGGCGGCGTGAACGGCCGCAAGATCAAGGTCATCAGCTACGACGACGGGTACGAGCCGAAGAACACGGTGGCGCAGACGAAGAAGCTGATCAGCGATGACAGGGTATTTGCTCTCTTCGGATATGTCGGAACGCCTACATCGTCTGCGGTGCTCCCGCTTATCAACGAGTCAAAGATCCCCTTCTGGGCCCCTTTCACGGGAGCCGAATTTCTCCGGGCGCCGTTGAACCGGTTCATATTCAACGTGCGGGGCAGCTATTTCGATGAGGCGGAAACGCAGGTGCAATATCTCACGGAGAAGCGCGGAATTCGCAAGATAGCCATCTTCTACCAGAACGATGCCTATGGCCTGGCGGTGAAGGGAGGCATTCTCAAAGCGCTCAAAAAACGGAACCTCGAACTTGCGGGCGAGGGGACCTATGAGCGCAATACCGAGGACGTTGCGGCCGCGCTGGCCTCTCTGAAAAAGTCGGCACCCGATGCGGTCAGCATGGTCGGCACCTACAAGGCCATGGCGGCCTTCATCAAGAAGGCGAGGTCAGAAGGGTTCAACCCCGTGTTCCTGAATGTTTCGTTCGTCGGGACCGCTGCGTTGGTAAAAGAGCTTGGGGGCGCCGGAGACGGGGTCATCATCACGCAGGTCATGCCGTCGCCACGGGACGCTTCGGTCGCGCTTGTGGCCCAGTATCGGGCCGATATGAAAGCTGCCGGATACAAAGAGCTGGATTACACCGATCTTGAAGGCTACATGGACGCAGTGGTGTTCGTTGAAACGCTGAAGAAAGCGGGAAAGGAACTTACGCGCGATTCGTTCATCGCGTCCGCCGAAGGCCTGAACGCAACGATCGGCGGGCTCACGTTCAGGTTCACGCCGGCCGACCATCATGCCCTGGACACGATCTACCTGACGAAGATCGCGGGTATGCAGGTCGAAGCGGTCAAGTGATCGACGGCAACGCCGCCGAAGAAGGAGACCACGAGTATGGGCATGATCAGATCAACAACGATCGGTAGGCGGTTCCTCCTCCGCAGCATTATTTTCACGATCGCCCTTGTCCTCGCCATCGCGCTGGTCAGCATCGAGGTCAACAACGGTTTCCTGCGCGCCCAGATGGATTCCCAGGGCAATTCGATGGCCGGCTATATGGCAAAGACCAGCATGTTCTATTACCGGAACTACGACCTGGGGGCCCTCGAAGGGTTCGTCAAGGAGATAACGAAGGACCCGTCGGTCGCCTTTGCGGTGTTCTATGATGACAAGAGGAAACCGGTCACCACGTCGTCCCTCGAGCCGTCTGACAGGAAGGCGCTGCTTGTGTATGAAAGCGAGATCAGGGACGAGGCGGGGACAAAGCTCGGTTCTCTTTCGCTGGGGTACCGGACGATGGCGCTCACGGAGAGCGCCCGCAAGCTTGCGGCGATAATGGTGATAAGCGCTCTCGTGGCGGTGATCATCTCGTATTTAGGGGTCACCTACATTGTACGCACCCTGATCGTTCTGCCGCTGAACAAGGCGGTCACAGCCGCGGACCGCCTCGCCAACGGGGACCTTACCCTGCCGATCGAAGTGACCGGCAATGACGAGATCGGGCGGCTGCTGGGCGCCATGAAGAACATGCATGAGAAGCTCCGGCAGGTCGTGACGGACGTGAAGACCGCGTCCGGCCACGTCGGGTCCTGGAGCCAGGAGCTTTCCGGCGGTGCTGCACAGATGTCCCACGGTGCGACGGAACAGGCGACATCCGCCGAGCAGGCTTCGGCCTCCATAGAGGAAATGAACGCCACCATACGGCAGAACGCCGACAACGCCCAGCAGACCGAGAAGATAGCAAGAAAATCCGCACTCGACGCGCTGGAAAGCAACAAGGCGGTATCCGAGGCCATGGTCGCGCTCAAACAGATAGCAGGCAAGATCTCCATCATAGGAGAGATCGCGAGACAGACCAATCTCCTGGCGCTCAACGCAGCCATCGAGGCTGCACGGGCGGGCGAGCACGGAAAGGGATTTGCCGTTGTTGCGTCTGAAGTGCGAAAGCTTGCCGAACGGAGCCAGGCCGCGGCCGCGGAGATCGGCCTGTTGTCCGCGAAGACCTCCGAGGTGTCGGAACAGGCGGGTGCAATGCTGAGCAGGCTGGTCCCCGATATCCAGCGGACATCTGAACTGGTCCAGGAGATCAGCGCGTCGTCGAAAGAGCAGGCAACGGGGACGGAACAGATCAATGCGGCCATTCAGCGACTGAACGACATCATTCAGAAGAACGTCGGCGCTGCCGAGGCCATGTCCGCGACGTCAGGTGAGCTTGCCCAGCAGGCTGAGCGGCTCCAGGACACGATAGCCTTTTTCAAGGCGAATGGCAGCTCCGCGCTGCCTGCACCGGGAACGACACGCCTGATCTCCCGGTAGACCGCTGCTGAGACCGGCCTGCCGCAGGCGCTCGAAAGATCAACGGACGATCTATTTGGAGTGCCCGCTATTTGGAGTGCCCGCTTTCCTTTTCCGGCCATCTACGGTATCATGGTCCCCATCATGGGCCGGCCGATCACACGAACATCCCGAATCGCACCTGGTACCCTGGCGGAGGATGTTGCCCGTCTTTCGCGCCTTCTTACCCGGGAGCGCGACAAGCTTCCGCATGCCTATCTCCGCGACCAGGGCCTCCGGAGGGCATACCTCGCTTATTTTTTGCCGCCGAACCTCGCCAAGATACAGGTGCCGCTCCGGGAGCTTTGCCTCCATCCCGAAGGCCTTCTCGCAAAGGAACGCCTTCATATCCTTGATCTGGGCACCGGACCCGGGACGGCCGTACTCGGCATCCGGGAGTTCTTCCATCAAAGAGGCAGCAGGCAGCAGCTTGAATTTACCGCGGTGGACCAGGTGGGCGAAAATCTCAAGGATGCCGAAGCCTTATTCCGGGAGTCCTGCGGCGGAAGCGACGGCGGCTCGACCCTTACGGCTGTCCGATCCGGCATAGAGGCCATCACGGAGCGTTCGGGCGGACCCTTTGACATGATCGTCCTGTCCAATGTCCTGAACGAGCTGTTCCTTCGGGAAACCGACCGCATCACGAAACGGACGGTGCTGGTTCGGAACATCATGGAACGGCTTCTTGCAAAAGACGGCAGCTGTATCATCATTGAACCGGCTCTCCAGGAAACGTCGCGCGATCTGCTCAAGGTGCGGGACGGCATCGTGGACGGAGGGGCGCATGTATATTCGCCCTGCCTGGTACAGGGTCATTGCCCCGCGCTGGTGAATCCCAAGGACTGGTGCCACGAGGACCGGGAGTGGGACGCGCCAAAGCTGGTCCGGGAACTCGACGCAGACACGGGACTGCGGAAGGATTCATTGAAATTCTCCTATCTTGTGCTGCGCAACGACACGCGGTCGCTTTCGGACATATGCGGCCCCGAGAGCTACCGGGTGGTGAGCGAGCCGCTCGTGTCAAAAGGCAAACAGGAGTATTTCTTTTGCGGGCAGGCGGGGAGACGGCTTGCAACGAGGCTGGACAAGGATGGGTCCCCGGCGAACGGCCCCTTTGAGCACCTGCGGCGGGGAGATGTCGTTCGCATTGGCGGCATGGTCATCGAAGAAAGACGCTTCCGGATAACGAAGGATTCGCTGGTTACGCCTGTTCACACGGTTTCCGGGACCGGACAAAGGGTGCAGTTTAAATGAACCTCATCCTTCTTCATCCCGATGACATGACAGCAGCCGATCGCGCGCGGATGACCGGACGCAGGCTCCGGCACGTGCTCGAGGTCCATCGCGCGGGTGTCGGTGACGAGCTGATCGTCGGCATGCTGAACGGCCGGATCGGAACGGGCAAAGTGATCCGGCTGGACAGCTCGTTCCTGGAAATGGAGGTGAGGTTCGACCGCGATCCGCCTGCCGGATCATTGCTTACGGTCCTTCTCGCCCTGCCGCGCCCCAAAGTGCTCCGCCGGGTCCTGCATTCCCTGACGGTCATGGGCGTCAAACGCATTGTGCTTGTCAATGCGGCGCGGGTGGAGAAAAGCTACTGGCAGACGCCGTTCCTCGAGCCTGATGCGGTCGAACACCAGTTGATACTGGGGCTCGAACAGGCGCGGGACACGGCATTGCCGGAAGTGCTGCTCAAGAAACGCTTCAAACCGTTCGTGCAGGACGAGCTTCCCGCTCTGTGCGCGGGAACGCTCAACCTCGTTGCCCATCCTGGATCCGCCGAGACGTGCCCCGGGATGTTGCGACAGCCGGTGACGCTGGCGATAGGTCCTGAAGGAGGGTTCGTTCCATTTGAGATCGAGATGCTGGCTGCTCTCGGCTTCACACCTGTCAGCCTGGGGGAACGCATCCTGAATGTTGAATGTGTAGTACCTGCTTTAGTATCCCGCCTGTACTTGAGCCTATCATAGCGCATACCTGCTTTTTCTTTTCGTGTATCCCGATGACCGAACGGCTTCACGTATATTTGCTTCTACACTATATTTACTCAATTATTGCGATGTTATTCATGAACCATGATGGAAAGCCAACAGATACTTTGAGCGGAAGCACTCTTGAAGAGATGGAATAGGACTAATATACTCCGATAAACTATTGAAATTATGCCGATGATAAGATGGTATTCTTTATGCAAAGTTAATTAATTAAGGTAATGTTGAGAGCAGTTAGCAATGTACAGTTGCTCTCGTTGTTGAACACATGCTCAGGTCGCTTGTTGCGCAAGATTCAGATGAAAATATAATGTTTAACGTTTTGTATCAGAATACGGCAGAATATTACAATGAGAGATGCAGATGAACTTGTTTGGCGATGACCGTAAGTGATGAGAAATGCATGCACAGCGGTAACTGTTCTGCTAAAGTAGAAGTGGCGGAAGTTCGCCGTATCGTTTTACCGGCTATTTCCGTGAGATGATGGATGCAGCGTTGTCGAGCCATTAGCAGAGGATACCATGGCTATTGTTCGGCACAAAGTTGTAACCCTTGCAGATCGCCTCGAGATCACCGTCCTTTCCGATGACCCCGCAGCTGCATCAGTTTCGTATTGCCCGTTGATCACACCGCAGACATCTCACGATAAACGCAGGTTCCTGTCCAGTCTTCCTTTGGTTTTCCCTTCCAGGACACAACAGAAACACCATCCTATGAAAGGAGGCAGATAGCATGAGCAAACCCAGACGAGTTTTGATCGCACTGTGCTTGCTGCTTGCCGGTCTCGGGGTCGCTCGACCAGCTGCTGCAATCGACGTTCGCGGCAGGAGCTCAACGCAATATCTCTGGTACAACGACATCGTTGACGGCAGTAAACAGTCGCAACTGGCCGAGTATCTGTCGTTCTCCATGAACGGGATCGACAACGCCAACAAGTTGTCGGTTCAAGGGTATGGACGGGCGACCTACCAGTTGCAGAAGGCTGACGCCGATACCAACAGCGCATTCGACGACCGGTTGTACTATCTCTATGCCGACTATAAGGGTTTGACGGACCAGGTGGATGTGCGGTTCGGGAGACAGTTCGTCAATCTGTCTGCTGGAAGCGCGCTTATCGACGGCGTCCAGGCGGACATCAAAAAACTGAGCCTGGTCGGTGTGACGCTCATGGGAGGGCGTGACATTCAGTTCGGTGAACGGGGAGCGCTGACCAGCCACGCTTATTCGGCCGGCATGGCCATATACCTTATGGGAGTCAAGAACACCGACCTCGACGTGAGCTATTACCGTGCCTACGATTACAGCGATGTTGCTCGGGACATGCTAGGGTTCAATTTCAAACAATTCTTGCTCGATTCTATGAAGTTGTACACGAACGCCCGGTATGATCTGACAGCGCAGGTTCTCAGCGAAGTGCTTGTCGGGATAAAGTACTTTCCGCAGCTCGACCTGATGCTGACCGCTGAGCATTTTGAGAGCTATCCCACCTTCGATACAACGTCCATATTCTCGGTGTTCGCTGTAGATAGATACAAGGAAAATGTACTGAAGGCCGATCTGACGGCCCTGTCCTGGCTCGACGTCAACGCCGGCATCATCCAGGAAACCTATGGCGAGGGCGGCGATGCAAAGGTCTATGAATTAGGCCTCCGGGTGCGGCCGTCCCATTCATTCACCGTAGGGGCATCCTATGATAAAAGGACCGGCTATGGCGGCGACCTGAACGGAGTCAAGACCTATGCTGAATACAGCGATCTCAAAAAACTAAAGGTCGCAGCAGGCATCGATTATGACATTTACCAGAGGGACGAAATGACCGGCGAAGAAACGGCGAAAAAATATTGGGCGTCGGCCCGCTACCATTTCACAAAACAAATGTCCTCTTCCTTGCGTGTCGAGGACAATGTGAATGCGAATTACTCGAAGGATCTGAAAGGAAGAGCGACATTCGACGTCGACTTCTGACGAAAGGGGGTCATCCATGAAGAAATTGCCTGTTGTATTTTTGATCATTCTTGCCGTGGCGATTACGACTGCCCAGGCTGGCTCCCTGGCCACGCAGCTCGCGCAGGTGTCGAACACACCGCCTGCTTTGCCGCCGGTCGAAACACCGGTGTCAAAACCAGCCGATATCGCGCCGGACATGAAACCGGTCGAAAAGCCGGCTGGCCTGGTGGCTCCGAAGGAGGCTGTTGTGCGAACCTCCCAGAAGCAGGACCACGCAGCCTTTATTGAGATGGAGCTGAAAGAATGTACAGGCTGCCACAAAGGCGAGGGCGTCGCACCGAATCACGACGCAGACTGGGTTCGCGGCCACCGGATAAGCGCAGTGAGGCCGAACAAGAACTGCGCAACTTGCCACAAACAAAGTTTTTGCCTTGATTGCCACAAAGGCGGCGGCATCGACGTGAACTTGAACGCGGAAATATCCCGGGCAGGCACAGCCCCGGATTCGCATCGCACGGACTTCAGAGAGATCCATCCCATCAAGGCGCATGATAACCCCCAGACATGCAATCGCTGCCACGCGGAAAAATTCTGTTCGGATTGCCATGCGAAGTTTCGGGGAGACGACCTCAGGGTTCTATCTCATCGCAAGGGGTGGTCGAACTTGCAGACGGCTCCTCTCGGACCGGCTCATTCCACTTTTAACACCAGCCAGTGCCAGACCTGCCATCCCGGCGGCCTGTTGCCCAAGCACGTGTGGTCGTCGGACCACGGCCGCGAAGCCCGCAGGAACCTGCAGGCATGCCAGACCTGCCATAGCGATGGCCAGGTATGCATGACCTGCCATAGTTCACGCGCAGGGCTCAGGATCAATCCGCATCCCCGCGGTTGGGACAAGGTAAAAGAAAGCTACAAGAGCAAGAGCAATGGCAGAAGCTGCATCAAGTGCCATGACAATTACTAATACCTAGCTTATGAAGGAGGATAAAGCCATGATGAGAAGAACGAGAATACAGATACTCTTGGCATTCTGCGTGTTGCTTCTGGTAACAACTGTCCTCGTTGCCTGCGGCAGTGCAAGCAAGGAAGCCGGGACAACCGCCGGCGCAGCTGCTCCGGCAAGGGTCGGTTCCGATTCCTGCACAAATACCTGCCACGCGGCCACAAAAGACATCACCATGGTTTCAGACCCTGTCGACACGCGGACAATCCCATCGGCGTGGATGGATTCGCTCCATACCACCAACCCCTACGAGGTGGTCGGGTGCGAGGATTGCCATGGCAACGGCGGCAATCATTACGGCACGGGTCCTATACCCTATCCGATCCCCGGTGCTCCCAACTGCGCGCCTTCCGGCGCCAGCGGATGTCATGAGACCTTTGGAGGGCTCGGGACCAGCTGGGCGCAGACCATGCATGCGAACACCGATAATCTGCCTGACAAGTATTTTTTCCAGGGAGGGACAGGGATCGATCAGGCGACCTATTTCGGGCAACCGGAATTTGTTTCCGGCTCTTCGCCGTCAGCTCCGGTCACGAAGAACCAGCATCTCGAAGAATGTTCGGTTTGCCACGATTCGAACCAGAAGTTCAGTTATGATCCCGCCGGGAACCTGCTGAAGCCGAATCCGAACAATATGCCGCATCCCGAGATCGCATGCGGGAACTGCCATGATGCCCATCAGGTCGCTAAAACGGTCACGATACCGCAACGCGGTGCAAGCGAGGTGCCGTATCCGATATTCCGCAAGGTCAAGGTGGATGTAAACGGAGCGAATGACGCCGTGGCCGGCAGCTGGATGCGGGCGGTCCTTTTCCAGTCGAACGGTGCGGTCAACTTGTCGACCGGGATCGCGAGCACTGCAGGCGTCATCGGGACCAACAATGAGCTGAATATTGAAAAGCTCTGCGCCTCATGCCATACCAAAGGTAAGTATAAATATGGCCGAAATGACACTCATCAGAACGACATATACACCGAATGGAAAGGATCAGGACATGCCGACCGGAACGCGCCGGCATTTGCGGAGTTTTCTGCAAATCCGGTTGCGTACGTGAATCCCAACACGGGACTGAACTACACGTCGGCGGACGCGGGACATCAGAGCATCTGGCCCTATGATATGGGCCTCGGAAGCTCAACTGGCGGGTCAGGAAGCAAGTTGCTCATGCGGGCGACGACAACGGCGAATGCCGCTGTCCCCGGTACGTCCGGACCGAATGACAATTATCAATGCTATAAATGCCATAACGGCCTGACGTCGGTCGCCTACCAGGAGGATGTGCAGGGTACGTCGGAGGCGCCGGTAGTGTTCGGTGACGAACCGGTCGTTTGCATCACCTGCCACGACCCGCACGGCAATTCGGCAAACACGACAAATAATGTCCGTGCGCCGCAAATAGTGAGCAAGTATTCCTATTCAAGCACGTCGGGAACTCCGGTCAGCTTCTCTTTTTCAGGGAATGTGTTCTGGGACAATACGCCGCTTCCGACAACCGCTCCGACGCCGGGGAACGGCGTGATCTGCATTTTCTGCCATCAGGGCAGGGAGTCCGGCTATACTCTGTTCAAAGCTAAATTGTGGTCCGACTCGACGACAACGAACCAAAGCTTCTTCAATCCGCACTATCTCGGCACTGCCGCGATGCTCTGGGGCAGGAACGGCTTTGAATATTCCCAGACGACCGGGACGCCGGGGGTCGGCACGGGAATGCTCTACGGCCAGGTCACCGAGCACCAGCAGGCGAACTGCACTGGATGTCATATGGCAACAGCTGTGGACACGACGGATGGTACGATCGGCGGGCATACGTGGAAGATCATTTCAGAAACCGATCAGTTCGTGAACAATGCCACCTGCAATACAGCTGCATGTCATAATGGAACGGTCCCCGTGACCAACGCGGCAGGTGAAATGGAAGACTACCGTATGGCAGCCGATGTCAATAATTACGACGGCGACAGTACGACGGAAGGTATTCCGATCCAGATCCAGCATCTGGAGAACCAGCTCATAGGCCTTCTTCAGGTTGCGGGCGTCGAATATGACGACACCGCTTATCCCTATTTCTTCAAGGCAGGCCTAGCTCATTCGAATGCAAACGCCTTTAAAGCGTGGAGCCTATCCACGTTCAAGGCAGCGTTCAACTTGTCATATGTGATCAAAGGCCTTCCGTCCGGCGCGTCAGAGATCAACCAGCCGAACGTATCGGCAGCGGCTCATAACTACCGGTATAACATTCAGCTGCTGATCGACTCTTATACCGATCTGTGGAACAATTTGACGCTGCGATCGGTCACGATACCGGCGAATATCGCAATATGGGGCGGCGGAAGCCCGACTGTCACGCTCAATGACCCGACCGCCTTATTCCGTCCGGTCGGCACACGACCGGCTACGAACTACGACCCACAGGGTGGCGGTGCCTACAATACGCGCCAGTAGACGCCGGCGACAGCACGCGTAACATCAAGGCCCCGGAGAGTGATCTCCGGGGCCTTCTTATTAATAAAAGACGAACGAGAAAAACGAGAAGGGTGCTACAGCGTGATCTCGGTACCGATGCCGGACGCGGTGAAGATCTCGAGAAGCAGTGCGTGCGGGACCCGTCCATCGATGATATGGACCTTGGCACAGCCCGCTTCGAGCGCATCGAAGCAGGATTTCGTCTTGGGGAGCATGCCGCCGCTTACCGTGCCGGCCTTGACCATGCTTTCCACTTTCTTCTTGTTGAGCGATGATATGAGGTTCTTGTCCTTGTCCAGGATGCCCGCCTGGTCCGTGAGCAGGATGAGCTTTTCTGCCTTGAGCGCGCCGGCAACGGCACCGGCAACGAGGTCGGCATTGATATTATAGGTCTCGCCGTGCGCTCCAACGCCCACCGGGGCGATGACCGGAACGAAACCGCCCGCATCGAGCGCCTCCAGGGCCCCCGGCCGTACTTCGGTCACTTCGCCTACGAGGCCGATATCGATGATCTCTGTCTCACCGGTATCTTCGGACCGCTTGGTCATCTTCAGTTTTTTCGCCTGGAGGAGCCCCCCGTCCTTGCCGGTGAGGCCGACCGCTCTGCCGCCCGCCTGGTTGATGAGGTTTACGATCTCCTTGTTCACTTTGCCGCCGAGCACCATCTCAACGATGTCCATGGTTTCCTCATCGGTCACCCGCTGGCCGGACACGAAGGAAGGTTTCTTGCCCATCCGCTCCATGGTCGTACCTATCTGGGGTCCTCCACCATGGACGATGACGGGATTGATGCCGATGAACCGCATCAGCACCACATCCTGGGCGAAGCTGTGCTTCAGCTGTTCGTCGATCATGGCGTTGCCGCCGTACTTGATGACGAAGGTCTTGCCCCGGAATGCCTGCATGTAGGGCAGGGCTTCGATGAGGGTTTTTGCTTTTTCGATCAGTTTTTCCATAATAACCTCAAAAGATGTCTGTAACCACAGATGACCAAAAGTAGGTGCTTCTAAGCGACACGTTGCGGCTTTGCCGCACGCACAGAAAAGAATCAAAAATATGAATCAACGTCCTGTTAATTGCCGTGTGGCGAAGCCCTGTGTGAGCGAAGCTTCC
>Ga0334722_10005515_pt1 | contig 12746 bp, 7 predicted proteins | sample C3_bottom_MG_FD_207210 | JGI IMG/M metagenome (GOLD analysis project Ga0334722, IMG submission 207210) | Sediment microbial communities from Yellowstone Lake, YNP, Wyoming, USA - C3_bottom | ecosystem: Environmental > Aquatic > Freshwater > Lake > Sediment | place: USA: Wyoming | collected...
CTCGCGATTCCGCTCCGAAGCTTCGCGCTGTTCGGCAACGTCGAGGGTACTGCCGGTCTCGACGCGAGTCTTCGCAGCACCGTGCTCGGTATCGGCAACTACGATCAGCCGCTGCTGTTCGGAGACCACGAATGGGATGTGGCTTCGCAGACCGTGCTGCGCGTCGTCGTCGCGGGGCATCCATCGGAGAGCTGCAAGTACGAGCTGCACGCGGTGCAGATGCTCGAGCAGTCCACCGCTGCCGCCGGCGTCACAACGGATCTCGCACCGTTTGCGCGGGTGGCGCATCGCGAGTCGCGTTACCGCGCGTTCGACCTGACGTGGCTGCAGGACGATCGCGGCGAGTGGCGCAGCAGTCTCGAAGCGGACCGCGCCAACGCGACGATGAGCTTCGGATCGATCGACGTCACCGCCGGAAGGCAGGCGATCACGTTCGGACAGACGTTCTTCTGGAGCCCGCTCGACGTGTTCTCGCCGTTCGGCGCGCTTCAGTTCGATCGCGACTACAAGGCCGGCGTCGATGCTTTGCGCGTCGATACGGAGTTCGGCGCGCTTACCGGTCTGACGCTCGTTGCCGCCGCCGGCCGCACGGTCGATGCCACCGGAGACGTCCAGCAGAACGGTTTCCTCGACGCGTCGTGGACCGGGTCGGCGGTGCTCGCGCGTCTGTTCACGAGCTTGGCCGGCTGGGATCTCGACTTCCAGGCCGGCAAGATCTTCGGCGGCTGGCAAACCGGCCTCGGTGCCACCGGCGACCTCCACGGCGTGGATGTACGCCTCGAAGCCACGGCTCTGCTCGAAGATTCGAGCCCGCCGCTGGTGCTCAATTCGCGGATGCCGACGCCCGATCAGGTGGAGAATGCCGCAAGCGTCGTGCTTGGTATCGGCCGCCGCTTCGAAAACACGCTCGATCTTCACGCAGAGTACTTCTTCAATGGCGGCGGCGACGACAACGATCTCGCGACATCGCTGGCGCGCGTCTCCGGCGGAACGCTGCTCGCGGCCAGTCGTCATCTGATCGGAGCCACAGCCGCTTACGATCTGCTGCCGATTCTCGTCGGGCGCGTGTCGTGGACCGTTTCACTCGAAGATGGTTCGGGCCAGATCCAGCCCGGCATCACGTGGTCGGCCGCCAACAACATCGAGGTGCTGCTGGGCGCGATCATCTCGTACGGAGATCATCCCAGGACGCTTGCGTCGGATGCTCTGGAGTTTCGCAGCGAGTACGGCGCGTATCCGAGCGTGCTGTACCTCGAGCCGAAGGTCTATTTCTGATAGCTCTGCGGCCGGCGGCACGAATGCAGCGCGAGATGGACCGACGAATCGACAAGAGCCTGGTGCTGGCAGCGCTGCGTGCGCGCGTCGCGGCGAATCTGGACGGCCTGACCGCATCGCAGAAGACCGTTCAATCCGGCGCGGTTCACGAAGAAGCACGTCAGGAACATCCCAAGGACACGCGGGCGATCGAAGCAGGCTACCTTGCCCGCGGTCTTGCCGAACGGGTGGAGACGCTGCGTGACGCGGTCGTACTGCTCGGGGCTTTGAAGCTTGCGGACTACGGGCCCGCAGATCCCATCGGTCTTTGCGCGCTGGTCGGTCTCGAGAACGAGTCCGAAGAGGAACTCATCTACTTTCTCGTGCCCGCCGGCGGAGGCGAAAAGATCGTCGTCGAAGAAACGACGATCCAGTCGCTGACGCCGGGCTCACCGCTGGGCGCAGCGATGGTGGGCAAGCTCGCCGATGACGAGATCGAAGTCGCTCTGCCGAGTGCAGTCGTGCGCACCTGCATTGCATGGGTACGGTGAGGGAGAGGCGACTTCCAGGAAGGGCACCGGCACCCGCTACAGCAGCGCCGCCGCCTTGAGCGCCATCACTTCGTTGGTGGCGTCCATGATCTGCAAGAGCTTGGCGTCGCGCATGTACTTCTCGAGCGCATACTCCTTTGAAATTCCGTAGCCGCCCAGTATCTGCACCATCTCGACGGTGTGCTTCATCGCCATGTTGGTCGCGAACACGCGCGCAGCGGCCGACAGCTTGAGGTCGCCCAGCGGCACGTTGGCAAGCGTCCACGAAGCTTTCCACAACAGGCCGCGCGCGGCCTCGATCGCCTGGAAGCACTCGAAAAGGCGGAAGCCTACGGCCTCGTGTTCGATGATCGGCTTGCCGAACTGCACGCGCTGCTTGGCGTGGGCGAGCGCTTCTTCGTAAGCGGCACGCATCAATCCCAACGCAAGATATCCAACGCCGATGTTGCCGACGGTCTTGATGGCGTTGTGGATCATCGGGTAATTCTCGCCCGGTGGCACGAGCATGTAGTCGGACGGAATACGCGCGCCGTCGAACGAGACCGAAGCCTGGTTGAGCGCGCGCATGCCGATCTTGTCGAGCGCCTTGCCGCGCTCGACGCCTTCACCGAGCGGCACCAGGAATACTCCCGAACCGGGAATGCCCTTGCCCGGATCCACACAGGCAAAGACGAGGAACAGGTCGGCAATGCCGCCGTTGCTGACGAAGCTCGACTTCTCGCCGTCGATCCGCCACTGCCCGTCGCTTTCGACGGCACGCGTCGAATGGTGAACGGACGGATCGTGATAGTTGCTGCCGTCCGAGCCGATGTTGCCTTCGGAACTGCCCCACGCCGTCAGTTGCAGAGCGCCGCTCTGCTCGCAGTACGGCCGCACGAACTTGTCGATCATGTCGGTGCGGTGCGGCGCAAGAACGCTGACGAACAGCGGCGCCACCGGCGCCGCAAGCAGCGTGGCCGTGATGCCGATTCCGCCGGCGGCCAGTTCCTCCCACACCAGCGCAGTGGTGAGCGGATCGAGGCCCATCCCTCCGAACTCTTCGCGGATTCCCATCTTGCCGAAGCCGAGCTCGAAGGCCTGCGCGATGACGTTCCGGAAGATCGGGCTGGCGAAGACCTGGTCCGGGTCGGCCATCCTGTCGAGCGCGACTTCGGCGGGATGCAGGACCTCGCGGTTGGCGTGAAGTCGATCATTTCTCGAATCCCCAGTCGGTGCGCGCGAACGAATGCGGAAGGAACGCGGCCGGGTCGGCCTCGCCGACGATCTCGCCCGGCAGCATGCGGTTGGTGCTGGTGAAATAGTACGCGGTGATCGGTTGCACGCATTCGATCTCGCTCCACGGATCGAACGGCGAATGCGTGAGCGAAATCTCCCCGGGGCCCATCTCGAATTCGTGGTACTCGACTTCGGTCCTCTGCCGGACAAGATGCACCGGTCCGTCAAAGCCTGGCTTCAGATCTGCCGCCGGCTGGAACTTGAACAGGAAGCTCGGTCCGACCTTGAGCGGCGGCTCATCCATTTTCGTGGTCAGGGTTGCGGTCACCGTGATGAAGCGGATTCCTTTTCGTTCGACCCAGCCGGTGGCCGTGTCGCCCTGGCGCGACAGGTGGACGCTGCCGGTCTTCTTCGGGAATCCGTAGATCTCCCTGCCGTTGAAGATGCGGTCGTCGTCACCGTCCAGAGGCATCGAAAGGCAGTAGTTGCCGATTTCGCCTTTGTACTGGCAGCGAAGGAAGATCGCGCTCTCGCGATAGCCGGGGCCGAGGCTCGTCTGCGGAAATTTGCACATGTACACGAGCGCCCACGGCTCGGCGGCGGGCTCGAGCGGCGCGGGCAGGAGCCGCGCAACGATTTCCGGCCTGGTCTCGTAGAGGAACCCGAGCATTTCCGCTCCGGGAAATTCGCGTACGGCATGGCTGTAGTAGCGGTCGATTTCGGCGCTTGTCTTTACGAATCCCACGTTCGCCTCCGTACGCTGTCGTGTTCGTGAGCCGCCGTCGGCTTGGCTCGGGCGGCCGGTCCCTGTAACGGGATGCCATCACGTAACGACGTGAGGCCCGGTCGGTTGGGATGAGTCACTACGTCGTCACGCAAGAGAACGAAAACTGCGGGCACGCCAAGGGCCCCGGATGCGGAACTGCGCAACGCGGCGCTCCGGCGCCTTCATGTCTTTGCATGAACGCGACTGTACCGGACAGTGGCCCCGGCTCCGGACCCTTATGAAGAAGACAGTTCCCATGGTCATCGCCGGTACGTCGCTGGCGGTTGTTCTTGCCGGCGGACACCTGCTGTGGACGGCGCTCCGTGTCGGGACCGGATATGCCGCGAAGGTGACCTGCTCGATGGCGCTCAATTCCGCGCAGGATCCTTCGGCGATCGTGCACGATTATATCGAGCGTGAGCTGGCGCCGCTGGGCGCGCTGCTCGACGTCGAAGTGACGGATCAGGGCGCGCAGGCGAACGCGCTCGGTCTCGTGCATGCGCGTGCGGTGTACCGCAGTGGTGCAGGCTGCACGCTGCTGCCGGATGCTGGAGCGACCGCGCAATCGCTGCCGCCGCCGATCGAGCTGCCGCGCCGCAAACTCGATGTCGCGGCGGCGTGGCCACAAGGTGAAGGCGGCGTCACGACGCCACCTTCGTCACGTATCGTCGCTGCCATCGACGAAGCGTTTCGCGAGGTCGATCCGCCAGACTCCGGTCGCATCCGGCAGACCAAGGCTGTGCTGATCGCTCACGATGGCCAGCTCATCGCCGAGCGTTACGCCAAAGGCTACGGCCCGTTCACATCGATGCTGTCGTGGTCGATGGCCAAGAGCGTGCTTGCCGCCCTCTACGGCGTTGCGATCGGCGACGGCCGTTTTCAACTGCGACAGACGGCACCGGTTCCCGAATGGGCGGCGCCGGGCGATCCGCGTCATGCCATCACGATCGATCAGCTTCTGCGCATGTCGAGCGGTCTGCGCTTCGATGAAACGTACGGCGCCATCAACGACGTTTCGCGCATGCTGTTCACGATGCCGGATACCGGGGCGTTTGCCGCTTCCTTCGACCTCGCTGCGCCTCCCGATACGCGCTGGTCGTATTCGAGCGGGACCGCCAACATCCTCGCTCGCGTGCTGCATGATTCGTTCGGTGGCGATCTGGGCGCACTGGTGCGTTATGCCGACGAGCGGCTGTTCGATCCTGTTGGCATGACGAGTGCGTTTTTCGAAGCGGACGCTTCGGGAACTCCGATCGCGTCATCGTTCGTCTTCATGACCGCGCGTGACTGGGCGCGTTTCGGCGAGCTTCACCGGCTTGACGGGACGTGGAATGGAAAACGGATTCTGCCCGAGGGCTGGGTGAGTTACGTCACATCCCCGACGCCGGCTGCATCGCAGGGCAGCTATGGCGCGCATTGGTGGCTGAACAGAGGCGAGCCGTCGGATCCTTCGCGCCGTCCCTGGCCGACGCTGCCGCCAGATGCGTATTCGGCGCGTGGTCACAGCGGCCAATACGTGCTCGTGGTCCCTTCGGAGAAACTCGTCATCGTGCGGCTCGGGCTGTCGTTTCCGGATGATGGCGACGAAGGAACTGTGCAGATGGCCGCTGCCGTGATCGCGGCTTTGCATTGACGCGCCGCGGTACGATTTTCCCGTGAGTCCTGCCTCCTGCGCGACCTTTGCGTCGCGAAATATCAAACCGTCCGAGGCCAATGTTTCCCTCAAGTGGGGCAAAAACTTATGCTGACGTGCAGGAGTGGTTCTCAGCGTCCCTGAGCGACTGAGGGAAGGTCGCCGGACGAGGTTGGGGGGTCTAAATATTCCCGAGGTTGGGATGAAAACAGACCAAGGTACCCCCCGGTCAAGCTTTACTGAGACGCATCGAACAGGCCTGCTGGTTTTGCAGGTTTTTACATTGCTGGTGCTGGCGGCGCCAGCAGGCATTGCGCAGGAGATGCCCGCTCGTCAAGGGGCAGCGGCCGTGACGCCGGGCGCTCCAGTAGGCGCCGACATCGAAACGCTGCGAAAGCTGCTGGGCGTCGCACCGGCGCCGCCCTCGACACCGACGCCGGTGCCCGAGTCGCCGCCACCGGCACCCGCTGTCGAACTTCCGTCTGGGGCGCCAGCGGTGGAGGCGGTGGAGACTCCGCCAAAGCCCGAGCCGTCACAGGTCAAGGCGCCATCAAAACCCATAGCCAGGCCAAAACCGGTATCGAAGCCCAAACAGCGGGCTGTCGTGCACAAGGCTGCGCCTGCCAGATCCAGCGGTGCAGAGGCTGCCGAACCAGCCATGCAGGTCGAAAACGAAGCTGTGGAGGAGATGCTCGAGCCGCAGGCCGAGCCGGCTGCCGAGTCCTCGGCAGTGGCGGCACCGCCGCAGGATATTCCCGCTGTCGGCACCGTCATCGACGCCAGCGCGGTTGACCGGTGGAAGCACCTGCTGGTGCCGGGGCAGCAGTGGGCCATTGGTCGCGGGGCAACGTTGAAGGTGACGAACCGCAGGCCGGTTCCAACGGAGCGCCCGCGCGTCGAGGCGACGGAGCGTTACAGCGGCCAGGTCAAGCTCTCGGCGGACAAGATGCGTCTGGAAAATTACGTCGCCGGCTATCCGTTTCCTGCCGTCGATCCGAACGACCCGGATGCCGGCGTCAAGCTCATCTACGATTATCAGGCGCGCACTACGGTCGATGACGTCGACGTGCGCAACTTCGCGTGCCAGACAGGCTCTCTGGATCCGAAGACCGGAATGCAGGTCGAGCGCGATTTTCACAGCGGGCATTTTCGGCGGATGTCGTACGTTTCCAGGGTCCATGTGCCGCCGATGCCGACATGGAGCAATCCGCAGGGAATCCGCTCTCGCGAGTCGATGTATCCGATGAACGAGCCATTCGATCTCAAAGGCGCCGGCTTCACCTACGCCCGCTTCATCGACTCGACGCGTCCTGACGACTCGTGGTTGTACTACCCGCAGACCAAGCGGGTCCGTCGTCTGAGCACGGCGCAACGTTCCGACGGCGTCTTCGGACAGGACATCGATCTCGACAGCTATGCCGGATTCTCCGGTGCACCGGCGTGGAGCGAGTGGCGCTTCCTCGGCGTCAAGACGGTCCTGGCCTCGATGCACGCGGTCAACCTGCCGGCCAAGTGGCAGAAGTCACCTGCCAACTTCATGTTCGAAGACGAGTGGGAGCCGCGCGAGCTGTACGTGCTGGAGGGGCGTTCGCGGATGGCCAACTACGGCTTCAGCCGCCGGATCATCTATCTGGATCGGGAAACGTACCTGATCCCGATGAACGAGATCTACGATCTCAAGGGCAATCTCTGGAAATCCGAGGTCCTGGCGTGGCGGTTCGGGAAGAAGCCTCGGCCCGAGGCCACTCGCGCAGTTTACGAAGACGAACTCGGCTTTATGCCGGCCTTTGTCCTGTTCGACATGCAGTTCAATCACGCGACGCGATGCGAGTTGCCGGATCACGAAGCGGTCGGTGAGGAAGGCTGGTACTACAACTTCGGAGGTGCCGAGGGCACGACCGAAGCAGTGTTCGAAATTTCGAGCTTCATTAAAGGGGGACGCTAACGCCGGGGCACGCGGCACTGACAACGGCCAAAGGTTATTTATTCCATTCGTGCTGCCAGCAAACGCGGGTGGGACGGGGGCTGTGACCCGTCCCACTGTGGGCTGAGACGCGTTCGCCGGATACTTTCGAACAGTGCTCATTTCCTCGATGTCGAAGGAGCGCATATCTGTTAAGGTGCGCAATCGCGCATTCGTTTGTGGGGGCATGAATGAAAGTAGACGAACGAACGCGGCTGTGCCGCTCCGCTGTGCTGAACGTTCCACACCGCCTGACAGGCGTTCGAGCGTGTCTGTTATGCGCGCACGTCGCCGCCCTGGTGCTTTTTGCTGCACCCGCGAGCATCGCGCAGGACGCTGCTGCACCTCAAGGCGCGCCGGCTGCTACGCCAGGCGCTCCGGTAGGCGCAGACATCGAGACGCTGCGAAAACTGCTGGGCGTTGCGCCGGCGCCTCCATCGGTACCCGTTCCCGAACCGCCCGCTGCGCCCGCAGTCGAAGCTCCGGCGGCTCCGCCGGAGCAGGCGCCCGCGGCTGTCGAGGCTCCTTCGCAAGCGGAGGCTGCTGAAGTCCAGGCGCCGTCGAAGTCGAAATCGAAGGCGAAGCCTGCGCCCAAACCCAAGAAGCCTTCCAAGCCCGCGGTCGTTCGTCGTTCCGAGCCGGCCAAATCGAAGAACGCGGTGACGCCGCAGCCCGAACCGGCCAGCGAACCTGAACAGGACGTGGAGCAGCCGGTCACGGAGCCGCAAAGGGCGCCCGTGGCCGAAACCGAAGCCGACAAGGCTGCAACGGCGACGCTCGAAGACGTCCCGCCCGCCGGAACCGTCGTGACGATCAAGGAGTTCGAACGCTGGAAGCATCTGCTGGTGCCGGGCCAGCAATGGGCCCTTGCCCGTGGGGCGACCTTCAAGGTCATCGACCGCACCAGGATTCCGATGGAGCGTGCGCGCGTCGAGGCCACCGAGCGTTATGCCGGTCAGGTCAAGCTGTCGGCGAACAAGATGCGCCTCGAGAACTACGTGGCCGGTTACCCATTCCCCGTCGTCGACCCCAACGATCCGGATGCGGGTATCAAGCTGATGTTCGACTACGAAGCGCGTATGACGCTCGACGACGTGGACGTGCGCAATTTCGCGTGCACGACCGGCTCTCTCGACCCCAAGACCGGCTTTCATGTCGAACGCGATTTCCGCAACGGACACTTCCGGCGCCTGTCCTACGTCTCGCGCCTGTACGTGCCGCCGATGCCGACGTGGAACAACGCGCAGGGAATCCGCTCGCGCGAGATGCTGTATCCGGTCACTGAGCCCTTCGATCTGAAGGGCGCCGGCTTCACGTACAACCGCTTCGTCGATTCGAGCCGTCCCGACGACTCGTGGCTGTACTTCCCGCAGACCAAGCGCGTGCGCCGTCTGAGCACCGCACAGCGCTCCGAGGGCGTCTTCGGACAGGATGTCGACCTCGACAGCTATGCGGGCTTCTCGGGCGCGCCGGCGTGGAGCGAATGGCGCTTCCTTGGCGTCAAGACCGTGCTGGCTTCCATGCATGCGGTCAACTTGCCTACCAAGTGGCAAAAGGCCCCGGCCGACTTCATCTTCGACGAGGACTACGAGCCGCGCGAGGTGTACGTGCTCGAGGGGCGTTCGCGGCTGGCGAATTACGGCTTCAGCCGCCGCATCATCTATCTGGACCGCGAGTCGTTCCTGGTCCCGATGAACGAGATCTACGACCTCAAGGGCAACCTGTGGAAGTCGGAAATCCTGACGTGGAAGTTCGGGAACAAGCCTCGTCCCGACGCGGTTCGCGCCGTCTACAAGGACGAATTGGGATACATCCCGGGCTTCGTGCTGTTCGACATGCAGTTCAATCACGCGACGCGATGCGAGCTGCCGGCGCGCGACGCGGTCGGTGAGGAAGGCTGGTACTACAACTTCGGAGCCGCCGAGGGCACGACCGAGGAGATCTTCGAGGTCTCGACGTTCATCGATTCGGGTCGCTGATGAGCGACGACGCAACCGCGCGCGTTTTCGAGGAAAGACACTTCGTCGATCTCGAAAACGCGCGCGTGTGTTACCGCAAGGCCGGTGACGGTCCCGTTCTGGTACTGGTTCACGGCTTCCCGCTTTGCGGGCTCACGTGGCGCAAGGTCGTCCCGGAGCTCGCAAAGCATTTCACCTGCATCGCCGTGGACCTGCTGGGGCTGGGCGATTCCGACTGGCGCGGTGCCGCAAGCATCTCGTCGCAGATCCAGGGCGAGACGATTCGCGCGACGCTCGGCGCCCTGGGCGTGTCGTCGTTCGCGCTTGCCGGCCAGGATACCGGCGGCTGGATCGCGCGCGAAGTCGCGTTTGTCGATGACCGGGTCAGGCACCTGATCCTGATCAACACCGAGATTCCCGGGCACCGGCCACCGTGGATTCCGCTCCATCAAAAGCTCGCACTGCTTCCCGGCAGCGCCGCGATCTTCCGCGGATTGCTCGGCTCAGCACTCTTTCGCCGTTCGGGAATGGCGTTCGGCGGATGCTTCGCCGATCCCGCTCTGATCGAAGGAGAGTTCGCCGACCTGTTCATCACACCGCTGGTTGCTTCGCAGCAGCGCATGAACAACGTCTTCCGTTTCCTGACAGGAATGAAGTTCGCGCGTCTCGATGAATTTGCGCAGCTTCACGCGAAACTCAGGATGCCTGTGGCACTGGTATGGGGTGCAGACGATCCGACCTTTCCCGAAGCCCGGGCGCGCGCGATGGCATCGGCGATGCCTGGCTTTCGGGTGTTTCATTCCATCGCCAATGCCAGGCTGCTGGTGCACGAGGAACAGCCGGCGCAGGTCGCGCGAGCGATCCTTCAGTTCGTGAGGTAACCCCGCCTTTGAGTGCCGGACGGCGCTGCGCCGCGCTACGGGCAGGCCATCGCGACGAACCCAGTGCCGCGCCGCGCGCCGCACCGCGCAAGCGAGCGCTGCGCAGAGCGGCTGCAAGGTAGCTGCGGCGCCACCGCGCTGCGTGAGTCAGCCTGTGGCCACTGCGCGCTGTGTCGCATAGACTCCGCCGCTGATTCGGCCGGGTGCACGCATCCCGGCGGAGGAAAGCATGGCAACACAAAGCGCACCGCAGGCGAGCGGCAGGTTCAAGGAACCGTACGGGCTCTCGCCGCGAATCCAGTGGCTGCGCGACCACTATTTTCGCGGCCTCGGACGCGACTGGAACAACGAATTCACGTGCTGGACGACGGGCACCGCGTGGGACGTCGTCTACGACGAAATCGCCTACTACATCGTCCCCGAGACCTACGCGTTCTTCCAGACGTTCCGCTCCTCGGCGCGGCAGGCGGCCAGGACGGTCCCGCTCGACGGCGACTTCTGGAACTGGAGCCTTCCCGAGCGGCGCGCGTGGCTGATCCGCAAGGTCATGGTGGATTGCGTGCCGCAGGAACTGCTGCCGGGCGACCTGGTGGCAGGGGCGCGCTTCAACATCCTGGTCTCGCGCTGCTGGAACAAGCGCGAGAGTGCCAAACGCGATCGCCTCGTGGCCGGATCCAGCGGCATCCGCGCCGCCGTGAAGTGGTTCCACGAACACGGTTACGGCAACAGCGGCGCGACCTCGGGGCATCTCATTCCCGGTCATGCACGCGCGCTGGAAATTGGCTGGAAGGGCATCTACGAAGAAATCGAACGCGCCTGCGCGAAACTGCCGGTAAGCGACCAGCAAGGACCCAAAGGCGCCGAGCTGCGCGCGATGAAGACGGCGGCGACGATGCCGCGCGATGTGGCCGCAAAGTACGCCGCGCTGTGCCGCCGCCTTGCCGAAGAAGAGAAGGATTCGCCCCGCAAAGACGAGCTGACGGTCATGGCGGCCAGTCTCGACCGCGTTCCGTGGCTGCCGCCGCGCAACTTCTGGGAAGCGGTGCAGGCATTGTGGATCAACCACATGCTGATCATGAGCGACGAGAACTATCCCGGACCGGGCGTGAGCTTCGGTCGGATGGACCAGTACCTGCTGCCGTACTGGGAACGATCGCTCGGCGAAGGAATGGATCGCGAGTTCGGCAAGGAAATCCTCAAGTGCTTCTGGGTGCACTGCAACACCGCGTACGACGCGATGATCCGCATGGGCGGCAACCAGGGAATCACCGCGGGATTCGGCCAACTCATCAGCCTGTCGGGAATGGGACCGGACGGGCGCGACATGACCAACGACCTCACGTACGCGATTCTCGAGGTCGTCGACGAGATGTCTCCGATCCTCGAGCCCAAGCCCAACGTGCGGCTTCACCGCGCCACGCCCGAGCCGCTGCTCGACAAGATCGTCGAGATGATCGCATCGAGCCAGGGCGCGCCGTTCCTGCTCAACTTCGACGAGCGTTCGATGGCCGGCATGCTGCGCGAGGCGCGGATGGCCGGCTGCGAGCATCTGATCAACGAGTCCAACGTTCACGAGTACGCATCGGTCGGTTGTCTGGAAAACACGATGGTCGGCAACGACCGCTCCGGAACCGTCGACAACAACCTGAACCTGCTCAAGGCCGTCGAGCTCGCCTTGACCGGCGGACGCGACCTGCTTGCGGCGGTCGATCCGGTCACCGGTGCGCAGTCGCCGATCAAACTCGACGGTGCGCGCACAGCGACGGAGTTTACCGATTGGCGCAGCTTCTGGTCGGCCTACGCCGAGCAAACGCGCGCGATCGTGCGCCGCTGCGTCGAGCTTTACGAGCGAAGCGAAGCGGCGCGTGCCGAGTTCAGTCCGACGCCGTACCTGTCGTGCCTGGTGCGCGGGTGCATCGACCGCGGGCTCGACATCACGCAGGGCGGAGCAGAACTCGGATTCACCACGATCGAAGCGGTCACCTTCGCGACCACCGTCGATTCGTTGCTCGCCATCAAGTACCTCGTGTTCGACACGAAGAAGGCGACGATTGCGGAGCTGCTGCAGGCGCTGCGCGACAATTGGGAAGGACACGAGACGCTGCAGGCGTGGGCCAAGTTCCGCGCGCCAAAGTACGGACGCGACGACGACAGCGCCGACGCGATGGCGTCCGACGTGATGAAGCTTTGGACGGAAGAAACGTGGCGGCACCGCACGCGCTCGACGGGCCGCCAGTTCCGTCCCGGCATGCTGAGCTGGAACTACTGGGTCGGTGACGGCTATGTCATGGCCGCCAGCGCCGACGGGCGTCCGAAGGGACGCTTCCTGTCCAACGCGATCTGTCCTTCCAACGGCGCCGACATCAACGGTCCGACTGCCAACGCGAACTCGGTCGGCAAGGCGCTGGGCGGAAGGGCCGCCGCGGGCGGCGGCGCGGCTGGCGGTAACGGCGAGGCGACGGCGCGAGCCGGCGCGGCTGCGTCGCGCAACGGTGAAGCGACGGCACGAGCCGGCGCGGTCGCGC